>Ga0209281_1001573_pt1 | contig 12470 bp, 16 predicted proteins | sample MedtruBG_FD_187514 | JGI IMG/M metagenome (GOLD analysis project Ga0209281, IMG submission 187514) | Root nodule microbial communities of legume samples collected from California, USA - Medicago truncatula BG (SPAdes) (version 2) | ecosystem: Host-associated > Plants > Roots > Nodule | place... | reverse complement strand
AGTTCATCATTTAAATGAATTTGAGATATCTTTTTGTACTTATTAAGAAAACGTAATATTACCGCCCCCAATAATTATAACTATGGAACCAAATTCTAAAGGCTTTACAAGGTAATCAGGAGAATTAGGCTCAAGTCTTAAGAATTCCTGCATCTGTTGATTCGAATCAAAGATAATAACAACAGATCTACCAGTAGGGGAGCTATTCCTAACTTTATAAGTAGTATTGGGGATTAATCCTATATCCCTAACTTTGTAAAAACCTTCGGTTAAAGTTTTGGGATCAGCTGAAGCACTTATTATACTCATATTAAATGATATAAGTAAGAAAACAGAAAATATAATAATAAACTTTTTCATTAGTACAACTACCTTTCATAGTTTTATCTGTAGAATTAAACTATTATTTTTACTTTTTTTATATTATGTGATTATTAAAGAAAATTTATGTGCAATTCACTCAATGAATTGTAATAAAAGACTCAATGTATGTTGTAATAACAGATTCACGTTTAAGATGTTAGTGAATTAGGTAATTAATAATAGAGTTTATAAACTTAATCACAGGATATGTTAATAAATAAGCGAGTTCCTTTCAAAATCAGTACCATACTTTACTTACAAAATATGTTATAATTAATTCGTTATAATAGGTTATGTAAGTGCTGTATTTTAATAATAAATATATTGTGCTAAAGAGAGCGTTTAGTGTGGAAGTTGTAATTAGTGTAATTTTAGTATTAATACTTATAATAATTGGGATGGTTTTTGGGAGAATCATAGATTTTACGTATTTAATTTTTAAAGGTATAAAAAGATTTTTCAAGAAATTATTTTAAATATTTGAGGAAATTCCATAATTGAGTTATTTAGTAGTTTTTATCAATGGATAGAATATGTGATTATATATTGCATATTGGAGTTATGGATTTTAATTATGCAAACTCTTAATTTATGAAAGTAATTATAAATTAAGAGTTTAGTAATTTAATAACTTATATATAGGCAGAAGCATAATCCTATTAGTTTTTGAAATAGGATTATGCTTCTGTCTGGAAATTATAAATTTATTTTAAGGTTATTAGTCAATAAATTCAACTTCTAGTGGGTTCCTATCTACTATTTTCTTATATTGATATTTTGGATAGCCAACCATAACAGCACCTGTTATAACTTTGGTATCAGGAATGTGAAACAGTTCTAGTAGTGGCTTATAATTTGAAAAAGCGCACATTTCAAATAATCCAGCCCAACATGAACCTAATCCAAGAGTAGTAGCAAATAATTCAAGATATGAGAATGCAGAAATTGTATTCTTTATTCCATTTTTAAAGTCTTTTGGAGATGTTGCTAATATTATGTGTGGAGCATTACGTAAAATTGTGTCTGTGCCACCCTCTCTATAATTTTTAACATGCCTTGAAAAGCTCCAATGGGGGGAGAGAGAATTTTTAAGTTGATCTTCCATCCATTCGACTACTATTTCTGTGGCCTGTTGTAAAACTTTTTTATTTTTTATTATAATATATGAAAGTCCTTGTGTATTACTAGCTGTCGGTGCAAAACGAGCTATATTAACTAATTCTAATAGTGTTTGTTGAGGAACTTGGCTTTCTTTGTAGCAACGTATTGAACGACGAGATCTAAGAAAAGATTCAGCAGTATTTGAATTTATAATTGGAAAGGATTCTAAATCCAGTTGATTCGCTAATGGTGTTTTAATATTATCTATTGAACTAGATGGACACACTGCAACACAATGTCCACAAGCAATACAATTATTTGGGTGTATAGCTATTGGACCATTTTCTTTCATAGATAAAACTCCACTGGGACATACATTTGAGCAAAGCCCACATTTAACACATGTTGATTTTTTTACGGTAATTAACTCCATTGATATCACTCCTATTTGTTAATATTTAATAAGATCCTAGGTTAATTATATTAGGATACTTACAAAATATAATTTATATGTTATAGGAATTATTATCAAGAACGCACTTTTTAGTAACGTAGTTACTATTTATATACTTAAATTAAAGAGGTAGTCAAAAATGATAAGATTTAAAGGAATTGAATACAATTGTTCTATGGAATTAACTTTAGATATTATAGGAGGAAAGTGGAAAACAATAATTATTTGGCATTTAGGTAAAAAGACTATGAGATTTAATGAATTAAAAAGAAGTTTACCTAATATTACACAAAAGATGTTAACTCAACAGCTAAGAGCTTTAGAGGATGATGAGTTAATTAATAGGATTGCTTATAACCAAGTGCCGCCTAAAGTTGAGTATTCTTTAACTAACTATGGAAGAAGTCTTCTTCCTATTTTAGCTAATCTATGTGATTGGGCAATTGATTATTCAAATACTATTGAGGATAAAAATATTATTAAAGAAAAAATATAATATGAAATTAAAGATACTACGTTTTATGTGAGAATATATTGGGATGGGGGGGACTCCTACAAAAGAGGAGTCCGAAAAATAATTATGAAAACTTAATTTATGTCACATAATTAGTATTCCACACGTAGAGAGAAATATTCAAAATAAAAATAAAAAGTCACATATTTTCTATACGATGTCAGCTTAAAAACGATTCGTTTAGTAGTAATTGAAATCATGGCTAAAAGTGTCAGTACTTACTTGTGATGAAAGTGTGGTTGCTGCGAAGTGTTTTGGGAGTTAATAATATATACCTATGTGTATTTCTTGAAATTAATTTAAGGAAAGATTTGCTAGGAGCTAGAGAAAATTAGATATCAATTATATATAACGAAATGGCAAGTAAGTATTATATAGTAGTTTGAGATTATAGATAATATATGTTTTTTATAAAAAACATAAAAAATAGAGGTAGTATCAGTGGGGGACACTGAAGATACTGCCTCTATTTTAATTAAGATATTACTCTTTTCATATAAGAGTATTGACGATGTTTCAGTAAAATATACAATTACAATAAAAAATTTAATTATGACTAATTAAGTTAATATCAGATTTAGTTATCATCATCAAAAGTGGAAGTAGCTTAACTACGAAGAAAAGCTCTAAGCATGTGGAGATTCATATGTGTGGATAGGTGTAACATAATTTGTAACTTTCTCATAAAATATATTACAATCAGTAAACTTATGATAAGGAGGAATTAAAATTATGCCAACTCAAACAAGGCAAATTGAAATTACTAATACAGCAACTCAAACTGCATCTGAAATAAGTGATAGCACTGTTGTTGAATCTTCAGGTCAGTCTTCTATCCAAATATCGAAGACTGGCCCCGCATATGGCAGAGTAGGTGATATATTAACTTACACCTATGTTATTACCAATACAAGTTCGCTTAATTCTCCGAATCTTGTATTAAAAGGTGTTGTAGATATTATTAACAATGTGGTTACAGACCTTACTATAAAGGCAATAAATGCAGGAGCATTTATTCTGGGACCAGGAGCATCTGTTACTTTCCAAAGCAGTCATTTGGTTGTTGAAAGTGATCCGAATCCATTGGTAAGTACTGTAGTTGCAGCTTATAATCCTCTTGGTTATTCAAATGAAATTTCTGCTTATGATGTTAATCTAGTTACAATAGTAAATCCAAACTTTACAGTAGAGAAAATTTGTGAAACTGAAACGATTGTAGCTGGAGGAATAGCAACGTTCAGAATTAATATTACTAATAAAGGTAATGCTCCATTAAATGTAGCAGCTTTAGATCAGGGGATGGTATATACAAGTAGTGGATTAGCACCAGGGGCAACTTTCACATTTACTGTTCAAATGCCTATTCCTATAGAACAATGCGGAAGTAGAGTGACAAATTATGTTTTTGTCGTAGCTGCACTTCCTGAAATGTATGGAATTAATGATCTCTATTTTGGGGTTGCCAGTGCAACTTGTTCGATTTTAAATTGGGGAGGAGCTAGAGCTTTTTGGATGAGTAATGATGGGCATGCGATTCTTGATGCGAATGGTGATGGAAGAGTTGATAATCCTGTAATAATTGGCAGTGGGATTAGGGAAATTTTGGTGAAAAGAATAATTCTTTCTGACACTATATTAGCAGGAAATTACTGTACGCATGTACTAGATAATTCATGCGGAAACAATTTGGGTAATAATTTACCAGCAAATACACTTGGAAGGCTTATGGCTGAAACACTTGCATTGGCCTATAATATTAAGTTTATACCATTTTATAGTGGTCAGTTAGCAGGTGCTCTTGGTTGTAGTAATTTACTATTACAAGTTGGGTTGCCTATTAACTCAACAGTTAATGATGTATTAGCTCTAGCCAATATATTAATAGGAGATACTGGCACTTGTGGATCTGCAACTCAAGGACGAGTGAATTCTATAATTAATCTAATTAGGTGTTTAAATGGAGAAAGATTTTAATTATAATTTCTATGTAATATTAAAGACTAATAAAGTAGAGAGCCAATTTAACTAAATAAAACTTTAGAATTTATATACTCCCCTTAAATTTTAGATATATTTTAAAATAGAAATCTATAATCAAAGGGGAGTTTTTTGAATTTTGAATTTTGTAGTTATATATTAAGAATACTAAAAAATGAATTATAAGAAGGAGAACAAATTTTTCAGTTTAACATATATTTATATAATTAGGGTGATTAATATGAATGCAACAAAAACGTTAATAAAATGCATATTTAAATACAAAGGAAAGAAATATGATATTGAAGATATAATGCCAAATTGTTTAGATAAAGAAACGGCAATATTTTTATATAAATACGGTAATTATTCAGATGATATTTATAGAGCGGCTTTAATAAGAATGAAATATGGTGACGATGAGATCCCCAAATTGCCAAAAGGAAGTAAGGAAATTGAATTGGTAAATATTAATGTGAAATGTAATTAAGCACCACAAATGTAGGTGCTATTTTTATATTTAAAATTATAATACGAATTTTAGGTTGAAGTTCGAAGAGTGCAATGATAAGAATATATAATAACTGAACATTATGAATACAAAACGATATAGTCAGAAATCAAAATGCATTATATGTAATATATGGTATAATAAATTCAATATGTTAATATTAAGAGCTGTTAATTTAAAGGAAAAGATATTGTTAGATGTTTCGTATAGTATATAAAATTAATAAGGAATTATAAATTTATAATTTTACAGGTTATAAAGTATTATGTATCTTAGATAAATAAATTAAAGAAATGTTTTGTAATAGGGGGTAACCAGTGAAAGTAGCAGTTTTATCAGATATTCATGGAAATGGAGTAGCATTAAAATATACTATAAGGGATTTTAAAAAACTAGGGATTAGCAAGATTGTAATTCTAGGAGATGTAGTTATGAAAGGGCCAATGCCATCTGAGGTTCTTAATTTGTTAAATGATGAAGAACTAGAAGTCTTGGCGTGGATTAAAGGAAATACAGATATGTGGTTTAAAGAGTTTTTGGAAGTTGGAGAAAATTTATCAGATAGGGAAAAGCAACTGCATCTATATTATAAATATTCAAAGGAGCATTTAAGTAGTGATGAAGTCGCGTTTATCGATAGTTTACCGCTAGAGTCGTCGATTAGACTTAATAATATTGAAATACTTTGCGTTCACGGAACACCAAAATCTATAGTTGAAGCAATTGATGGTACTGTACATAAAGAGGATATTAAAAAGTCTATAAGTGGAGTGAAGGAACAATTAATTTTATGCGGTCATTCTCATAATTCTTTTATAGGTGAAATTGATGGTAAAAAAATATTTAATGTTGGAAGTGTTGGGAATTCTCTTGATGGAGATAATAGAATATCTTATGGTATATTAGAATTATTAGAAAATGAAGTTAAATTAATAAATAGACGAATTGAATATCCAGTAAATGAAATTATTAACATATCTATAAAAAATAAATTTCCTTTTATTGATGAATATGAAAAGTGTATATTAAATGCTAGATAGGATATACTCGCTGGATAGAAAAATAGAATATATATAGCTAGTGAGCCTCTATAAAAAAGAGGCTCACTAAATGGATTACAATGAAGGGAAAATTATAATTTATTCCAAAAGTATTATGTGAAGTTAAGAAATAAATATTCATTATAAGGAAATTATTATTTCTATAAGATAATAATTATGATTTGAATGAATTTAAGAGCTAAATATCTATTGATGAATAGTAATTGCTATTTCACCTTTTCCAATCACAGCAATACGATCATCATCTAAAATAGCGCCTAAATTTATAGGTTCGTTTACAGTATCAAACTTTTTATAAAAGATTTCATTACCATTAGGATCAAATATTACTAAGCTTGCAATCTCATCTGGTGTTGTAAGCATGGCTGTGGCTTTAACTTGCGGTGTATCTGTAATGTCATATACGCCTTCTTTATATATATTTGATTCAAAAATTGCTTTTGCGCTTTGCATCGGGAATATTGTTAATATCAAAAGAGTTGTGAAAAAAAATTTTAGATTCATTTGTTTTAGCCTTACTTCATCATTTTAAATTTTAGTAAAAAATTATACTTTTCTAGACATTAAAAAAGCTCTCTTATTGAGAGCTTCGGAGATTTAGATTGTGTTCATTTAGGATATTTGTTTCTTAATTATTAGAGCTAGCCATCTTTACGATGGCAGCTGTTAATTAATAGATTAAAATAAAATTCAGATTATCATCACTTCAATATTTAGTATGTGAAATTACAATTGAATTATTCAAATTATTAATTGGTAATTTGTGTGATTAAAATTTGTACAAAGCTAATCGCTAAAAAATTATGGTTAGCAAAAATAGAGATTTTAAAATCAAATAATATTAGGTTTACCAAATATGCTATAATTTATTTAATTAAAAATCGATCAGAAAAAAAGAGTAGTTGTATTGTATGGGAGGAGATGGCAATGGAAGTTAAAAAAATCTTAAATAATAAAAAGCAATTTCTTGATTTATTACTGCTAGCAGACGAACAAGAAAATATGATTGATAGATATTTAGAGAATGGAGAAATGTTTGCTTTATATGATGATGACTTAAAAAGTATTTGCGTAGTAGTGAAAAAAGATAGCAGGATATTTGAATTAAAGAATATAGCTACATATGAGAAATATCAAGGAAAAGGGTATGGTAAAAAACTCATAAAATACATTTTTGACTATTATAAAGGTAAATGTAAAACTATGATTGTTGGGACAGGCGATAGCAATCTAACAATTCCATTTTATGAAAACTGCGGATTTCGTGTATCACATAGAATTGAAAATTTTTTTACAGACAATTATGACCATCCTATTTTTGAAAATGGAATACAACTTGTTGATATGATTTATTTAAAAATAGACTTATAGAAAATGAACCTAAAGGTTATCTTCGTTGATATGAAAATTTATTTATAGATTTGGATTACATAAAGATTCTAATACATATAAGATTTTTTTAGAAGATACAGTAATAGGTTAATATGATATTTATCAAATATATTACCAGCATTATAGATTATTATGGCATAGGGAAGGCGGTTTATAATGATAATAGAAGATAAAATAATAGATGGTAAAAGGTTAAGATGGAAACTTCGATGCCCTAGAAAAGAGAATGCAGATGAATTGTCTAAATTAAGAGTTGAGATTGATGGAGAAACAGAAAATCTTGATAGAGAATCAGGGGAATCGTTATTAACGCTAGAAGATTTTGAAAGAATTATTTGTGAGGATAATGCTTCAAAGGTAAATCTATTTTTGGTTGCTGAAGTTGGCGGAAAAATTGTGGGATTTTCACGCTTAGAAGGAAATAAATTAATTAGATTTAGACATAAAGCAGAGTTCGGAATATGTGTATTAAAAAAATACTGGGGATATGGAATTGGGGGACTAATGCTAGAAAAGATTTTAAGCTATGCAGACAGTTCAGATATTAAAAAAATATCATTAACTGCAGTAGAGACAAATACTAAGGCGATTAAATTATATGAAAATCATGGTTTTCTGCAAGAAGGTCTATTAATAAATGACCGTATCCACAAAGATGGGAAATATTATAATACAGTTATAATGGGAAGAATAAAGGATAATAATTATTAAAAATTTAATGATGCTGTATGCACAAAGCATTATAGTTTAATTTTCTTTCTCAAAACTTTACTAGAAGTTTTTACTACTATATTATGTTTTTTTGAATTACTTCTTACTTGAACATTTTCAAAAACAACATAACCAGTTAAAGTAGTATGTGCAGGCATATTTGTATTATTTAGAATATTTTCTAATAATACTATTGAATCAATAGGTTTAGACTTGGTTTTATTATAAGCAACTTTTATCTTTGGAGAGGTTGCTAAATATGATTTAAAACCAGAAGTTAATTTTACTTTTATAATATCTATTGGATTAGATGAATTATTTTCTATAGTTAAATTTATAATTGCTATTTTGCTATCTTGATTATAATAACTTTTTGAAGTGTTATATGAGATTTTTAAGTTTGTAGTGAATGTTAAACAAGCCTTATAAGCCAGCAGAAAAGTATCAATTGTCAAAAATATAAGTAATAGGGGAATAAAAATATTTAAGTTTGACATTATAAATTCAATCATTATTTAACCACCTTTCACAATGATTTTATCATATATAGGTTTTAAATAATATAATTGATTCTTTATAAAATTATTTAACTTGCATTATCTGATAGTTTAGGATAAACTTCGGTGAATTAAAATTTTTAGAATATATGTCTAGATAAAATAGTATTATTGATAGTAAGTTTTATAAATAATTATTAGTAGTATATTAAAAAAGAATTATAATATAAAATTTTGGTGTGAGCCAAAGATTTACTAGAACATTTAAAATAAATAATTCAATTCTTATAAATTTATTGTTAGAGAGATTTTTTATTGAAAAATAAATTCTATTTTATATGAATGGAGATATTAACAATGAGAATTATTGAAAAAGATCCAAGCGATCCGGATTCTATACGTTTAATGGATGAATTGTCCAAAGAACTGGAACATATAACTGGAGATAGTGGAAAGAATTCTTTTAACAAAGAGGATGTCTGTGTCCCACGCTCTTTGTTTGTGGTAGCATATAATGATAATGGAGAAGCCATAGGCTGCGGAGGAATACGGTGTATTAATAAAAGTGTAGCAGAAGTTAAGCGGATGTTTGCAAAGGTGAAAACAATGGGCGTTGGGAGTGAAATACTATCATATTTAGAGCTTCAGGCAAAGAAAATGGATTACTCTGCTATTTGGCTTGAAACTAGGTTAATAAATGAGCAAGCCGTAAATTTCTATAAAAAAAGAGGATATCATCAGATACAGAATTATGGAAAATATAATGGAAATTTAAAAGCAATTTGCTTTGAAAAGAAGATTGTATAATAAAGTATATACAGCGGAATTTTTTAATAGGGAGGAAGAAAAACTTGAACATAAAAACGTGGCAGTTGATGTTATTTGCGAGCATTAGTTTTATAGTTGTAGGTATAATAAGTTTAACTGATAAAAGTTATTTAAGGGGAGGTACTTTTATTGTGTTAGGATTATATTATATTAGATTAAGTAGAACTAAGTATATAAAAGATAGTAAATCAAACAAAAGTAAGTGATACATAATAAAATGATATGAAAATCAGTTTATGATATAGTAGGCATATAATTTAACTGGTTTGTTTTATAAAGTCTTTGATAAAATTTAATATGAATAAAAGTTAAAATAAATATTTTCTTTCACTAATGATAACAATAATGTTAAACAAAAGTGAAAGAGAGGATTTAAAATGAAGTTATCAAAGAGAATATTAGCAATCCTAGAAATTATATTCATGATGCTTGCTATGGAGGTATCAGTATGTGATATTAAAAGAGTTAGCGCAGGAACAAACGGATTACGGCAGAGAGCCGTAATGGTAGATGTAGTACTATATAATTTCAAGGATAAATATGTCTCTTTAGTCAGGGAAAACTTAGAAGAAATTCAAAAGCAAAATGAAGGAAAAGTAGTTTTTAGATTTTATGATGGAAAAGGTAATCAATCCACACAGGATGAAGTATTAAGTAATTTGGCTAGCAATAGCGCGGATATCCTAATGGTAAATTTAGTTGATACGAAGGCTGCACAGGATGTTATTGAAAGATTTAAGTCAAAAAATATCCCTATAATTTTTTTTAATAGAGAACCTGTATCTGTTGATGTACTTAAATCTTATGGGAAAGCTTATTACGTCGGAACAAATGCTAAAGAAGCTGGAGAGATGCAAGGAAAAGTTATTGTTGATATATGGAACAAGAATAGAGATCTTATAGATAAAAATAATAATGGAGTTTTGCAGTATGTTATGTTGGAGGGAGAACATGGAAGTATAGAGGCACGGGAAAGAACGGAATTTTCTATTGGAACAATAAATAAAGCAGGAATAAAAACTGAGCAGATTGCATTAAAGGCTGCTGATTGGCAAAGGGACTTAGCTAGAACAAATATTAGTTCACTACTTCTACAATATGATAAGAATATTGAGGCAATAATTGCAAACAATGATGAGATGGCGATAGGAGCTGTTGAAGCACTGCAAAAATATGGACATAATTTAGGAGATAAAAATAAAACAATAGTTGTTGTTGGAATTGATGCTACAGCAGAGGCACAAGAATTAATTAAAAAAGGTTTTATGGCAGGATCTGTTATGCAAGATCCATCTGAAATGGCAAAAGCTATTTATGCAATAGGTATGAATGTATTTGACGGTAGAGATCCACTTTATGGTACTAAATATAAGTTTGATGATACAAAAGTTGCTGTCCGTTTGCCATACTATGAATATGTTGCTTAAAGAGATTTAACCAGAAAATTTCTGGTTAATAAAATTCCAAGTTTATAAGATTATGTATACAAATTATAATAATAAGCTGACAATTCCTTAAGGTGCATAAGGAATACGTTTTAAACTAACAGTTAAGGCTGGGTATTTAGAAATTATAAATAAATTGACACTGCAATATCTAATGATTTTGCGGTGTTTTTTATGTTAAATAATAAAATTACAATCAAGTGCAGCTACTTGATTGTAATTTTATGGAATGCATTAGATAATATGATATAATTAATCCATTATGGTAAATGTAAAATTATATTAAATGATCTTCTGAGTTGTAAGGTGTTAATAGGAATTTGATTTTTCTGTATAGTAATATTATAGTAACAGTTAAAATTCTGCTTAACATAATACATTAATTAAAAAAGAAATGAGAAGTTGGTCTTTTAGTAAGTAAGAAAGGAGTTTACTATGTTTAAAAAGCCTAGTTTTTCTAATGGAACACTAAAAGCCATTCAGTGTATTTGGTGGGCTATTAGTTTGTTGATTGCAATGGTTATAAAAGATGATTTAGATTTAAAATTGTGGGAATATCTTTGTATAGCAGTGCCACTAATTTTAATTGGAGACGCTCTAATTAGAAAATTTATTAAAGGTAAGATATAAGTAATTATGATAATTAGTACACTTAAAAATAAAATTCATATATAGTTTAATGAAGTGACTTATATAGTTGGTTATTGTGAATTAGTGGTACAGGCTGTTGGCTTTAGAAAATATTTCAGTATTTTAATTATAAAAATATTGAAATAATGACATGTATGGACTTTATTAATGAATATATATAAAGATAGTAAGTTTGATTTTAAGAGGTCTAAAAAGATGTTAGAAATAAAAATAGTATTCAAAAGTGGGTATATTGGATATTTTACGCCTGTAACAGATGAAGAACCAACAGAAGAAAATATATTAAAATTAAGAGAACTTATAAGGAATGCAAAGCAGCAGGGGATGAGAGGAAGTTTTGAATTAAAAGAGTTAAAAACCGGTTGTATGACTGTAATAGATGTTCAAGAGGTTGCCGCATTTGGTACTAAGTTAATAGAAAAGACAGGGATGAATAATGATCAAAGTAGTATAAGGATACGTAAGAAAAAGAAAAAAGCTTAAATTTATAACAAATAAGAAGCTTATTAATATAACTTGATTAGTAATTTAGAGAGATAAGAAATAAGGAGAAGAAAATGATTAAAGATTTTAAAATAGATAACTTAGATAAGGTAATGGAGATCTGGCTTAATACAAATATAGAGGCACATGATTTTATACCTAGGGAATATTGGAAGGATAATTTTGAATTAGTTAAACAAATGCTTCCGTCAGCAGATATTTATATATTTGAAGAAAATAATGTTATAAAAGGATTTATAGGAATTGTAGAACAAAATTATATAGCTGGACTTTTTGTAAAAGAAGAATATCAAAGAGAAGGTGTGGGCAAGAAGCTTATAGAGTATTGCAAATCTAAATATTCTTATCTTACATTGCATGTATTTACAAAGAACAAAACTGCAGTAAATTTTTATAAGAAGAACAATTTTAAAGTTATAGATGAACATATAAATGAAGATACAAAAGAAATTGAGTACACA
>Ga0209281_1001572_pt1 | contig 12477 bp, 10 predicted proteins | sample MedtruBG_FD_187514 | JGI IMG/M metagenome (GOLD analysis project Ga0209281, IMG submission 187514) | Root nodule microbial communities of legume samples collected from California, USA - Medicago truncatula BG (SPAdes) (version 2) | ecosystem: Host-associated > Plants > Roots > Nodule | place... | reverse complement strand
GCACGATACTGCAGAGAGCCGTCATAACCCGCCAACGGTAGCATAGAGATGAAATTGAGTTCGGTATCATGCTGCGCGATGTATTGCAGTACCTGCATCATGGTGGCTGGCGCAATCAGGTTATGACGCGACAGGCCCGAGCCATCGGCAATAATCGTGTTACCTAAATCGATGCCCGCCTGCTGGCGCAGGATTTGACGCACGGCATCGGAACCTGCCCGCCAGGTGCCCGGCACGCCGAAACGTGCATGGCCAATGGAACGGAAGACGGTATCAGCAATCATGTTGTCTGATTTTTTCAGCATGATTTTCAGCAAATCGTGCAGAGGCGCTGACTGTTTGCTGGCAATGACGGTCCCAGGCTCGTTAGTCAGCGTCTGGCGCAGCAGCGTGCCGGTATAAGTGATACCCGCCTGCTTCAGTTCGTCTTTGATAATCGCCCCTGCGTAGCTGGCGCCGTCCTGAATGGCGAAGGCTAGCGGTAACGGATCCGCACGCTGCGGCAGGCAGCCGGTGAGCGTAAAGCGGTTCAGATCGCCCGGAACCACGTCCAGCTCGCAATACTGCGCTTCGCCTGAGCCACGCTGTAAAGTGCGTACCTGGCTGAACATGGTGACCGGATAGTAGGATGCGACGCGAATGAACGCTAAATCACCGGGTTTTTGCGCGCTATAAAGCGAAACCGAGAAGCAGTTGCGGTCAATAATTGCGGCGGCAGGCGGGGCGCTGAAACACTGCGTCAGATCGTTCCATGGCCAGCCTGGCGCTTTGTCGTGGCTGGCGAAAATGGAGGTGTCGATCAGCACATTGCCGTCGATTTGTTGTACGCCTGATTTTTTCAGTACCGCAACCATATTGCGAATATCCTGACGTTTTAGCGTCGGATCGCCACCAAATCGCGCAACAAGGTCACCCTTCAAAATTCCATTATCAACGCTACCCTTACTCTCCAGAGTAGTGGTAAAGCGAAAATCGGGGCCCAGCTGTAGCAATGCCGCCAGGGCAGTGATCACTTTCTGGGTACTTGCCGGCAACGCCATCTGCTGGCTGTGATAGTCTATGTCAGGTGCCTTAGCGCCGATTTTCTGAGCCATAAGGGCCAGATTGGCACCCGCCGGGAGCTGGGTGACATACTCGTCTACGTTCGCGGCCTGGACGCTAAAGGCTAAACTGGTGGTCAATCCGATGATAAATCTGGAAAATCGCATAATCTCGCGCTAACAACCTGGAATCAAAACGCCATACTACGGCGCAACGCCCTGTAAAGTAAACGATGACCCATGGTGAACTTCAGGGTAAAATACGCATCAAACAGAAAAATTGCCGCTGGCCTGGAATTTTTGTTCCGGGTCAGTTTTCTTTTTGCTTAACTTCTGGCTCCCTGATGGGATGCGGAAGGAAGTGCAGGGCTACAGCGCTTGCTGTGCCTGAAAGAATGATGAAAGAGGTATAACTCATGCAAGCTATTCCGATGACCTTACGTGGTGCCGAAAAACTGCGCGAAGAACTGGAGTACCTGAAATCCGTTCGTCGCCCTGAAATCATTGCGGCGATTGCCGATGCTCGTGAGCATGGCGATCTGAAAGAGAACGCGGAATACCACGCCGCTCGTGAGCAGCAGGGCTTCTGCGAAGGTCGCATCAAAGATATTGAAGCGAAACTCTCGAACGCTCAGGTTATCGATATCAGCAAAATGCCGAAAACCGGCCGCGTCATTTTTGGTGCGACGGTTCAGGTGTTGAATCTGGATAACGACGAAGAGACGAGCTGGCGCATTGTCGGTGATGACGAAGCTGATTTTAAGCAGAACCTCATCTCCGTAAATTCCCCAATTGCCCGTGGCCTGATTGGCAAAGAGCCAGACGATGTGGTGACTATCCAAACGCCTGGCGGCGAAGTGGAATACGAAATTATCAAAGTGGATTACCTGTAATCCCCATTGTTGACACAATGTAAAGATAAGAAAAAGGCCGCATAGCGGCCTTTTATCAACGTTAAGAGCGTGGCATTTTGCTCACCTGCCCGCGGAAACCCCTCGTTTTACACATCAAATGTGTTCAATTCAGGTTACTCTTAACGTGGCAGCGAGATTTTACGCTCTGCTGTTGGGCGATACAGAACCAGCATTTTACCGATGACCTGTACATTACAGGCGCCGGTTTCGCGAACGATAGCTTCCACGATAAGGACTTTAGTCTCGCGATCTTCCGAGGCGATTTTTACCTTGATGAGTTCGTGGTGGTTCAATGCTTGTTCGATCTCGGCCAGTACCCCTTCGGTCAAACCATTGTTGCCAAGCATAACTACCGGCTTGAGCGGATGTGCCAGACCTTTCAGGTGCTGTTTTTGTTTAGTACTCAGATTCATCGTATATTTTTGCTTACGTTGGGATTGAAAACGGTTCATTCTACCGCCATCTCTCAACTATCGCCAAATCGGCCGTTAAAATTTATGCAGCCGACTATGATGGTCTGCCCCGATGGGAATGTTAAATGACAGGTAAAAAGCGTTCTGCCAGCTCCAGCCGCTGGCTCCAGGAACACTTTAGCGATAAATATGTTCTTCAGGCACAGAAAAAGGGGTTACGTTCCCGTGCCTGGTTTAAACTTGATGAAATACAGCAAAGTGACAAACTTTTTAAGCCGGGAATGACCGTTGTCGATCTCGGTGCAGCGCCCGGCGGATGGTCACAATACGCAGTGACACAAATCGGGGGCAGCGGCCGCATCATCGCTTGCGATCTTTTACCGATGGATCCAATCGTTGGTGTGGACTTCCTTCAAGGCGATTTTCGTGATGAATTAGTCATGAAAGCATTACTTGAACGTGTAGGTGACAGTAAAGTCCAGGTTGTCATGTCCGATATGGCTCCAAACATGTGCGGAACACCAGCGGTGGATATTCCCCGTGCCATGTATCTGGTAGAACTGGCGCTTGAGATGTGTCGTGATGTATTGGCACCGGGCGGTAGTTTTTTAGTGAAGGTGTTTCAGGGCGAAGGTTTCGAGGAGTACCTTAAGGAAATTCGCTCCCTGTTTACGAAAGTTAAAGTTCGTAAGCCGGACTCTTCGCGTGCACGTTCGCGTGAAGTGTACATTGTAGCGACCGGGCGAAAACCATAACCCGACCGTTTTAAGCCTTTGCCGCTTCGGTGGCGGTTTGAAATGTGTCGGATGTATAGTAACCTGACGCTGTTATTAACACAGTTGTAATAAGAGGTTAATCCCTTGAGTGACATGGCGAAAAACCTAATACTCTGGCTGGTCATCGCAGTCGTACTGATGTCAGTGTTCCAGAGCTTTGGGCCCAGCGAGTCAAATGGCCGTAAGGTGGATTACTCTACCTTCCTGCAAGAGGTCAATCAGGACCAGGTTCGCGAAGCGCGTATCAACGGACGTGAGATCAACGTTACCAAGAAAGATAGTAACCGTTACACGACTTACATTCCGGTTAACGATCCTAAACTGCTTGATAACCTGCTGACCAAGAACGTGAAAGTCGTGGGCGAACCGCCTGAAGAACCAAGCCTGTTGGCTTCGATCTTCATTTCCTGGTTCCCAATGCTTCTGCTGATTGGTGTCTGGATCTTCTTCATGCGACAGATGCAGGGCGGCGGCGGTAAAGGCGCCATGTCGTTTGGTAAAAGCAAAGCGCGCATGCTAACGGAAGATCAGATCAAGACCACTTTTGCTGACGTTGCAGGTTGTGACGAAGCGAAAGAGGAAGTGGCCGAACTGGTTGAATACCTGCGTGAGCCAAGCCGTTTCCAGAAGCTGGGCGGTAAAATTCCAAAAGGCGTTCTGATGGTAGGCCCGCCGGGTACCGGTAAAACGCTGCTGGCGAAAGCAATCGCCGGTGAAGCGAAAGTGCCTTTCTTCACAATTTCAGGTTCTGACTTCGTAGAAATGTTCGTGGGTGTCGGTGCATCTCGTGTGCGTGACATGTTCGAGCAGGCTAAAAAGGCAGCACCGTGCATCATCTTCATCGATGAAATCGACGCCGTAGGCCGCCAGCGTGGCGCAGGTTTGGGCGGTGGTCATGATGAACGTGAGCAGACGCTGAACCAGATGCTGGTTGAGATGGATGGCTTTGAAGGCAATGAAGGCATCATCGTTATCGCCGCAACGAACCGTCCAGACGTACTTGACCCAGCGCTGCTGCGTCCAGGCCGTTTCGACCGTCAGGTTGTTGTTGGTCTGCCAGACGTACGTGGTCGTGAGCAAATCCTGAAAGTGCATATGCGTCGCGTACCGCTGGCTCCAGATATCGACGCGGCAATCATCGCGCGTGGTACACCTGGCTTCTCCGGTGCAGATCTTGCTAACCTCGTCAACGAAGCCGCTCTGTTTGCCGCTCGCGGTAATAAGCGTGTCGTATCGATGGTTGAGTTCGAGAAAGCGAAAGACAAGATCATGATGGGTGCGGAACGTCGCTCCATGGTGATGACTGAAGCGCAGAAAGAGTCCACGGCATACCACGAAGCCGGTCACGCTATTATCGGTCGTCTGGTTCCGGAACACGATCCGGTCCATAAAGTGACGATTATCCCGCGTGGTCGTGCATTAGGTGTGACGTTCTTCCTGCCTGAAGGCGACGCAATCAGCGCCAGCCGTCAGAAGCTCGAGAGTCAAATCTCCACGCTGTACGGTGGTCGTCTGGCTGAAGAAATTATTTACGGTGCAGAACATGTGTCGACCGGTGCGTCCAACGATATCAAAGTTGCGACCTCCATCGCCCGTAACATGGTGACCCAATGGGGCTTCTCTGAAAAACTCGGTCCGCTGCTGTACGCGGAAGAAGAGGGTGAAGTGTTCCTGGGCCGCTCAGTGGCGAAAGCGAAACACATGTCCGATGAAACGGCTCGTATCATCGATCAGGAAGTGAAGCTGTTGATTGAGCGTAACTATGCTCGTGCTCGCCAGCTGCTGAATGAGAACATGGACATTCTGCACACCATGAAAGACGCGTTGATGAAGTATGAAACTATCGATGCGCCGCAGATTGATGACCTGATGTCACGCCGTGATGTTCGCCCACCTGCGGGTTGGGAAGACAGCAACGGTAGCAGCAATAATTCTGACAATAATGGCACCCCGCGTGCTCCGCGTCCGGTCGATGAACCGCGTACGCCGAACCCGGGTAACACCATGTCAGAGCAGCTGGACGACAAATAAGTTATCCGTTGTTGATGACGCTGCTTTAACTGAAAACCCTGGGGCGACTGCTCCGGGGTTTTTTTATTTTGCTAACACTCACAATACCAGGGATTCTTCATGAAACTCTTCGCCCAGGGCACCACACTCGATCTCGCTTATCCGCACGTGATGGGCATCCTGAACGTTACCCCAGACTCATTTTCTGACGGCGGGACGCACAACACGTTGGTCGAGGCGGTAAAACACGCCAATCTGATGATTAACGCCGGTGCGACGATTATCGATGTGGGCGGCGAATCGACTCGCCCAGGTGCGGCAGAGGTTAGCGTTGATGAAGAGTTGTCCCGCGTTATCCCGGTGATAGAAGCGATTGCACAGCGTTTTGAAGTGTGGATTTCGGTAGATACGTCTAAGCCCGAAGTCATTCGCGAGTCGGCCCGCGTTGGGGCACATATCATCAATGATATCCGCTCACTGACCGAGCCTGGAGCCCTAGAGGCCGCCGCGGAAACGGGTTTGCCCGTCTGCCTGATGCACATGCAGGGTGAGCCGAAAACCATGCAGGAAGCGCCGAAGTATGATGACGTCTTTGCCGATGTGAATCGCTTCTTTATTGAACATATCGCACGCTGTGAGGCTGCTGGTATCACAAAAAACAAATTGCTGCTCGACCCGGGATTCGGTTTCGGTAAAAATCTCACCCACAATTACACGCTGCTTGCTCGCTTATCAGAGCTTGATCATTATGACCTGCCGCTGTTGGTGGGGATGTCTCGAAAAGTGATGATTGGCCAATTGCTGAATGTCGGACCGTCAGAGCGCCTGAATGGTAGCCTGGCCTGTGCAGTGATTGCCGCGATGCAGGGGGCGAAAATTATTCGCGTTCACGATGTGAAAGAGACAGTTGAAGCGATGCGGGTGGTAGAAGCCACTCTGTCTGCAAGGGAAAAAAAATACTATGAGTAACCGTAAATATTTTGGCACCGACGGCATTCGCGGTCGTGTGGGTGATGCTCCGATCACCCCTGATTTCGTTCTGAAGCTCGGTTTTGCTGCCGGTAAAGTGTTGGCTCGTCACGGCTCACGCAAGGTCATCATTGGCAAAGACACCCGTATTTCAGGCTACATGCTGGAATCTGCGCTCGAAGCCGGTCTTGCCGCCGCAGGCCTTTCTGCATCCTTTACCGGTCCAATGCCGACTCCAGCAGTGGCGTATCTGACTCGCACGTTTCGGGCCGAAGCAGGGATCGTTATTTCTGCGTCCCATAATCCGTACTACGACAACGGCATCAAATTCTTCACCATCGACGGCACCAAGCTGCCGGATTCCGTAGAAGAAGCGATTGAAGCGGAGCTGGAAAAAGAACTCACCTGCGTTGATTCCGCGGAATTGGGTAAAGCGAGCCGGATCGTTGATGCCGCTGGCCGTTACATCGAGTTTTGTAAGGCAACCTTCCCGAATGAGCTGCGTCTTAACGAGCTGAAAATTGTTGTCGATTGTGCCAACGGCGCAACCTACCACATCGCACCGAACGTCTTCCGTGAGCTCGGCGCACAGGTGATCACCATCGGCTGCGAACCGAACGGCTTGAACATCAACGAAGAGGTCGGTGCCACCGACGTTCGTGCGCTGCAGGCCCGCGTGCTGGCAGAAAAAGCCCATCTTGGCATCGCTTTCGACGGCGACGGCGACCGTGTGATTATGGTTGACCATGAAGGCAATAAAGTCGACGGCGATCAGATCCTCTACATCATCGCCCGCGAAGGGTTGCGTCAGGGCCAGCTACGTGGCGGCGCGGTCGGGACGCTGATGAGCAACATGGGTCTGGAAGTGGCGCTCAAACAACTTGGCATTCCATTTACCCGCGCGAAAGTGGGCGATCGCTACGTGCTGGAAAAAATGCAGGAAAAAGGCTGGCGCATTGGGGCGGAAAACTCCGGTCACGTTATCCTGCTGGACAAAACCACCACCGGTGACGGTATCGTGGCGGCGCTGCAGGTTGTGGCGGCGATTGCACGTAATCACCTGACCCTGCAGGATTTGTGCAGCGGTATGAAGATGTTCCCGCAGGTACTGGTCAACGTCCGCTATACCGATGGTGGCGTAAACCCACTGGAACACGAAAGCGTGAAAAGCGTAACGGCAGAAGTGGAGGCCGCGTTGGGCAGCCGTGGCCGTGTCCTGCTGCGCAAATCGGGCACTGAGCCGCTGATTCGCGTGATGGTTGAAGGTGAAGATGATGCGCAGGTAAATGCATTTGCTAATCGCATTGCCGACGCGGTTAAAGCGGTTTAATCCGCGTTAACTGCCTAAAAAGGCGGCTTTTGTCGCCTTTTTGTTGAGCAGTAGTTCGGTTTTTGCTGTTTTTTTCTGCACTTGATACAATGCATCAAAATTGCCCTTGCGAAGCCGATTCGCTTTGGTTAGTATTCACACCCGCTTCAGTGGGAAACATTAAAACGTCCCGCTTTTGGTTGAAGCAATTGGTATGCGGTAGTACCGCAAGGAACAGGTTGATTATGTACGAAGCTCTTCTGGTCGTTTTCCTTCTTGTTGCGATTGGCCTCGTTGGTCTGATCATGCTGCAGCAAGGTAAAGGCGCTGATATGGGAGCCTCCTTCGGAGCAGGCGCATCCGCTACACTGTTTGGCTCAAGTGGTTCTGGTAATTTCATGACCCGCATGACCGGAGTTCTGGCGACGCTGTTCTTCATCATCAGTCTGGTACTGGGTAACCTGAATACCAATAAGACCAACAAAGGAAGCGAGTGGGATAACCTGACTGCACCTAAATCGGAGCAGACTCAGCCAGCAGCACCGGCACAGCCGAGCAGCGATATCCCGCACTAAGTATTTCAGTACCGAGGTGGTGGAATTGGTAGACACGCTACCTTGAGGTGGTAGTGCCCTAACGGGCTTGTGGGTTCGAGTCCCATCCTCGGTACCAATATTCCAGAAAAGAGACGTCGAAAGACGTCTTTTTTTGTTTTTGTCCTTTTTAAATCCCTTAGTTTTTTTATAAACAAATCTCTCCTGTTGGGTTCTTCCAATAATAGCTAAAGTCGGCTTCGTCTATTTTTACATCAAATGCAGGAACGAAGACGTCGTGAATATATCCAGAATCGTGACCCTGACGGGAATATTAATGCTGACCGCGTGCAGCAGTTCGTCCTCTTTAACGTCTGTGAAAGAAATACAGGACATGCCGGTGCCTGTCGTCCATGCACAAAATAGTACGCCAGCAGATAACGCTACGCTGATGGATTGTTATAAAGACAATGCGACACGTCTCAGCCAGCTGCAATATTCGTTGAAAACAAATATGGGTGATGATGTCAGTCCATCCGAAGTTTTGGATACGCATAGTGATGCTCATCGGGTGTTTGCTGCATTATCAAAACTGGAACAAATTTCCGCGATGAATGAAACCTATCGTAAAGAAGGGAATGTCGTGGGATTGAAAGCCATCAATGAGATGCTGAAACCGCTGAGCGGCACCGCCTGAGAAAGGTGAACGAAATGGAGATTGCCGGTTGCCGGCAATCTCTGAAATCATTTAAAAGCTGAAGTTCACACCGGCATAGGCGCCGTCAGCTAATTTGTTGTCACGGTGTCCGTTCTTACCGGCCATATCGATATAGCGGTAGCCACCCTCAATACTCACCGATTTAATCACGCGCACGCGCACGCCCGCGTTTGCTTCCATGTAGTCATCCACGCCGCTTGAGAGTGAATCTGGAGAGTAGTAGTAGTCACCAAACACGGTGATGAAGTCACCCAGAGGAACCTGCGCGCCGCCGCCAACTGCGACTGCATAACCTTCGTCACCGTCTTTCGGGTTCAGGTACAGCGCTTTACCGCCCAGGGTAAACAGCACCGGACCTAACGGCAGGTTGAATCCCATACCCAAGCCGGCCACATCGCCATCGTCGTCGCTGTGGGCCCAGTTACCATTGAAGGTCAGACCCGGATCGTTCGCGCCAAAACTGGCGGACAGATTAGTAAATTCTTCCCCGGCTTCCCCGTGGAGATTGATAGATGCATTGGCAGCCGCAGCGGTGCCGAGTGCGGCAACCAGCAAAGCCGCTTTTAGCTTAAACATACGCATGGGTGATCCTTCAGGTATAAAAAAGCCCGATACGTATGATCGGGCAAATAAATCAAGTGTTTGCTATCGCGAGCAAAGCTTACTGACCGGTGATCTGTACTACTACACGGCGATCTGGGGACAGGCAGCTGATCAGCGCATTGCCGGACTGGTTGTCACAAGAGTTACCGGTTACAGAATCGCTGGCGCCACGGCCTTCGGTCTGAATATTTGCAGCAGGCATGCCATCGGCTACCAGCTGGTCAGCAACGGCCTGTGCACGACGTGCAGAGAGCTGCTGGTTGTATTCAGCCTGACCAGTACGGTCGCTGTAGCCGATTACGGTGGTGTTTTTGTCTTTAGCAGCCTGCATTTCTGGAGAGTTGTACAGCTGGTCGATTGCTGCTTTGCCTTCGTCAGTCAGCGTGGCGGAATCGTAACCGAACATCACGTCAGACTTCAGGTTGAAGGTTTTAACTTCTGGCGCTGCTACTGCTGCAACGACTGGTGCTACGTCGTCGTTCTGGCCGAAGCGATATACGATGCCAGCGGTCACGGAGTGAACGTCTGAGCTCAGACCGATCTGGTTAGAGTTGCCAACGTTGCTAACCCACTGGTATTCCAGACGGCCAGCCCAGTTTTTGGTGAAGGCATATTCGGTACCTGCAGCAACCACTGGACGCACGCCAGTTTCGAATTTGTTATGACCGGCAACGTCGGTCTCAGCACGGTAACCCATCGCACCGAAACGACCGTACAGATCCCAGTCATCGGTCAGAGCGTAGCTGGTTTTCAGAGACAGCTGCAGACCCTGGCTCTTCATTTTAGCGCCGTTTACGCCGTTGTTACCGTTGAACTGCATGTTGCCCAGGTAGTCGTAACCACCTTCAACTGCCAGCCAGTCAGTGATCTGGTAACCACCAAATACACCACCGCCAACGTTGTCGTGATCAACGTTGAAATCATTAGAAGCCGACAGGCTGTCGTTGAAATCTTTGTTGCCGCTGACGTCAGCGTAATGAGACCAACCGAATTTAGCACCGGCGTACCAGGTATTTGCGTTACCAGCTGCAAATGCGGAAGAAACTGCGCATGCGTTTAAAACAATCAGAGCGACAAGCGTCTTTTTCATTTTGAACCTTAATCCTATTTTGAAGTCAAAAACTTAAAAGTTAATGAAAAGCGTAGGTCGCTAAGATATAGATGATTTTTATTTTCTGTTAATTTTAAGAAGTTTAAATTTAAATATGGATGGGATTTTAGACGATTGATTGTCGAGAGATTTGCAGATGTTTTGAAATGTAAAAAAAACCCTCGGCGATTATTTATATGGCCGAAGGTCTTTGTATGATTAGAATTTCTCTGGGAGAGATTCGATATGTTGCAGATATCCACCGCGAATAAATTGAATGTATTTCCCTTTCTTCAGGGCTGACAACACGTTCAAAATACTGCTACGCGAGAGATGTGTCCTGTCTTGTATATAATCCAGAATCGAAATTCTCATTCGCATATCTTCCGGAAGGAGAATCATTTCCATCAGATGGTTGCGAATAACCGCATAGGTTCGCTGTTGTAAAACCAGGGCATCACGATAAGCGAGATACGCAGTATGGTATGCCAGCAGGGATGTGACATCTTCCCACAGGTTTTGTTCCCGGAAAATGCGAAGTGCTTCATCGGCATCAATGCGTGAAAGCAAAGATTCGGTTTCTGTGCGTAACACATGACCACGCATTGGCTGCAGAATTTCAGCCACGCCAAACACGTGCCCTTCATAGACCGTAATCATCAGCAGTCCATCGGATGCGCGAAGGATTGAGATTTCCCCTTCCTTGCAAAGCCAGACCTGTTGTTTGCCTTTGTAATGCCAATTCAGTTTTTTTCTTGGGACCGTATTAACCGGCGTTGCGAAGGGTTCAAGTGCCTCAAGGAGTCGGTTTATTGCCTCCTGGGGGCGAATAGGCGATGTAAGGTGCATAGAGATCCTCATGAAAAATGACGATTTCTTCCGTCAGAATTATAGTAGACATGGTAATGCACAAAAGAGGATGCGGACAGGTAAAATAGACTCAAAGGTGCTTTCTGGATGAAAATAGTGAGGAGTTGGCAATCTTTTTTCGGTACAAAAATAATAAAGGCCGGATTTCCGGCCTTCGTGATGGTCTTATTGCTTACTCTGGCTATCCAGATTCTCCACCTGTGGAAGCCCGTTACCCGAAGAGGCAGACAACAGTCCGGTTTTCGCGTAGCCCTGCAACTTTTCACGGGTGTCTGTAATATCCAGATTACGCATGGTCAGTTGACCGATACGATCGTCTGGTGAGAATACCGAGTCGCCTTTTTCCATCGTCAGACGTTCTGCTTTATAGGTCAGATTGTCGGAAACGGTATTCAGGATGGAATAGTCGTTACCGCGACGCAGTTCCAGCGTCACTTCGCCAGTAATGGCGCTGGCAACCCAACGCTGAAGCGCATCACGCAGCATCAGTGCCTGAGAATCGAACCAGCGGCCCTGGTAGAGCAAGCGACCTAACTGACGACCGTGCGCGTGATACTGTTCAATCGTATCTTCGTTGTGGATACCGGTCAGCAGACGTTCATAGGTAATGTGTAGCAGTGCCATGCCCGGTGCTTCATAGATCCCACGGCTCTTCGCTTCGATGATGCGGTTTTCAATCTGATCGCTCATGCCAAGACCGTGACGGCCGCCAATGCGGTTGGCTTCCAGCATCATTTCAACATCATCATTGAAGGTTTTGCCGTTCAGCGCCACCGGATGACCTTGTTCGAAGCGGATAGTGACTTCTTCCGCCGGGATCTTAACGCTCTCGTCCCAGAACTTGACGCCCATAATTGGGTTCACGATTTTGACGCTGGAGTTCAGGAATTCCAGGTCTTTGGCTTCGTGAGTCGCGCCCAGCATGTTGGAATCGGTGGAGTAGGCTTTTTCGACCGACATTTTGTAGTCGAAACCGCAGGCAATCATAAACTCGGACATTTCCAGACGGCCGCCAAGCTCATCGATGAAATCGGTATCAAGCCACGGTTTGTAAATTTTCAGCTCGGCATTGGTCAGCAGGCCGTAACGATAGAAACGTTCAATATCGTTGCCTTTATAGGTACTGCCGTCGCCCCAGATGTTGACGCCATCTTCTTTCATCGCGGAAACCAGCATGGTGCCAGTCACGGCACGTCCGAGAGGCGTGGTATTGAAATAGGTCAATCCGCCGG
>Ga0209281_1001569_pt1 | contig 12510 bp, 8 predicted proteins | sample MedtruBG_FD_187514 | JGI IMG/M metagenome (GOLD analysis project Ga0209281, IMG submission 187514) | Root nodule microbial communities of legume samples collected from California, USA - Medicago truncatula BG (SPAdes) (version 2) | ecosystem: Host-associated > Plants > Roots > Nodule | place... | reverse complement strand
CCTTGAAAGCCGGGCTGTGGTTCCGGCGCGGTCGTCTCGTCATGGTCTCTCCTGTTTCCGGCATCTATGCCAAAGTCAGGCAGAAATTCCACTTATCCCCGCTGTTCAAATTTCCCGAGCCAGCTCTATGCAGACTACGGCCTTCCAAGCAACGAGCCAAACGGGTGCCGCCGAGCTCACCGATTTTCACACCCGTTTCGCCTTTGGCGGCGACGCCTTTGGGTGTGCTGTGGCCGCAAGCTCATACGTCAAACTACTCCGTGCGGTAGGTATCGATAATGGCGTCGTTAGCCTAGAACCGACTACAGCATTGGATAGAGGAAAAGGTCGATGGCATCGAAAGCGCTTATTCTGATCGAAGGCCATAGGAGCATCGGTCCACTATACGTGAGAGCAGCTCAGCGTCGGGGCCTCAATCCAATCACCATGTCTACTGATCCCACGCAGTACGACTATCTGGCCGCTGAAGGCGTTGAGGCCGTCCAGGTCAATACCAATGACCTCGATGCGATGAAGAGCGTCTATTCACGGCTCAAACTGACCCATGACATTGCTGGCCTCACTGGCTTTTCGGGCCTTGATGAATCGGTCTATGTGACAGTTGGCAAGCTCTGCCGCCATTTCGGTCTCCCCGGGCCCGACCCCGCGTCCATTAAACAATGCCATGATAAGTTCACTCAGCGTCAGCTTCTTGAGGACGCCGGCCTTCCCATACCTGACTATCGCGTGGCAACGAATGCGACGGAGGTAGAAAGTGCTGTCGCAGAAATCGGCCTGCCGGTGGTTATAAAGCCCGTCGTCGGCAGCGGCAGCAGCGGCGTACAAATGTGCCGCACTGTCGACGAGGTAGCCGAACATACAAGGCATCTGTTGGGCGGAGGGCACATGTGGCAGGCTCGGCCGCGGATTCTGGTCGAAGAATTTGCACAGGGCCAATACCTCACCGCCGATATGATGGGAGGTTGTCTCGTCGGGATAGGTACCGGCCACTTCGGCCCCCCACCGCATTTCGTCTATCGTGAGTACAGCTATCCGGCCCTGCTGAGTAATGACGAGAGTGCAAGAATTGCAGATGTTTCGCTGAGTTGCTTGCGTGCTCTCGGCCTTGGTTGGGGCCCAGCGAACATTGAATTCCGATGGACCAAGCGCGGCCCGGTCGTCATTGAAGTCAACCCGCGCCTAGCGGGAACGCCCGATCCTGAGTTGATTCAGCTGGCTTATGGCGTCGATCTGGTCGACGAGCACATTAAGCTTGTCATCGGCGAAGAATGCGATCTACGCGCACGGCATTCGCGCACGGCATCCGCGCGGTTCCTGGTTCCTGATCGCGACGGCATGCTCGAGGTAATCGAGGGCGCCGGTCGTGCAGCCGCTCTACCTGGTGTCGCCGAGGTCAAGATGTATGTTCATCCCAACACGCCCATAGTCAGAAAAGGCGATTACCGAGACTTGATCGGACACGTCATCGCCGCTTCGCCCACCCGTGATCAGACGGCGGCGTTACTTCAGCAAGCCGTTAACCTGGTGAGTTGGACGATAACACCATTCGGACCTAAGGGCGGCTGACATTCCCCCACCATCACCGCGGTGGGGGAGGGGGTGATACCAAATCCAAATCGACGCGAAATCGACGCAGAAAGGGCTCAGGTCGATGACAACACCAGTCGCCGATACCAATGCTAAGACGATTATGGCCGCAGAGGCACGCGATGGGCGCCAGATTGGTGTGCGGGGGCTCTACGATCCGCGAAACGAGCACGATGGCTGCGGCGTCGGCTTCGTCGCGCATCTCAAGGGTGAGAAGTCGCATCAGATCGTGCGCGATGGTCTCTCCATGCTGGAAAACCTCACGCATCGCGGCGCGGTCGGTGCCGACCCGCTGACGGGCGACGGCGCGGGCATTCTCGTCCAGATCCCCGACCGCTTCTTCCGCGAGGAGATGGCGAAGCAGGGCGTTACGCTGCCGAAGGCTGGCGAATATGCCGTCGGCTATCTCTTCATGCCGCGCGACGAGAAGCTTATCGCCCACTTCAAGGACGTGATCAGCGAAGTCGTGGCCGAGGAAGGCCAGATTTTGCTCGGCTACCGTGACGTGCCCGTCGACAATTCCTCTCTCTCCAAAGCGCCCGAGACCGCCGCGACCGAGCCGCACCATGTCCAGGTGTTCATCGGCGCTGGCGAGGAGGCCGCGAGCAGCGACGAATTCGAACGGCGACTGTTCACGCTTCGCAAGGTGATCTCCAACCGCATCTATGCGGAAGCCGATGGGGACGATCTCGGCTTCTATATCGTGTCGCTGTCGACAACCACCATCGTCTACAAGGGCATGTTCCTCGCCTACCAGGTGGGTGCCTATTACAAGGACCTTGCCGACGAGCGCTTCCAATCGGCCGTCGCACTGGTGCACCAGCGCTTCTCGACCAACACCTTCCCGTCCTGGAAGCTCGCGCATCCCTATCGCATGATTGCGCATAACGGCGAGATCAACACGCTGCGCGGCAACTTCAACTGGATGGCCGCACGGCAGGCTTCCGTTTCCTCGCCGCTTTTCGGCGACGACATTTCCAAGCTCTGGCCGATCTCCCGTGAAGGTCAGTCGGACACGGCCTGTTTTGACGATGCGCTCGAATTCCTCGTGCGCGGCGGTTATTCGCTCTCGCATGCCGTCATGATGCTGATCCCCGAGGCCTGGGCCGGCAACCAGCTGATGTCGCCGGAGCGCAAGGCCTTTTACGAATATCATGCGGCGCTGATGGAGCCGTGGGACGGACCGGCGGCGGTCGCCTTCACCGATGGCCGCCAGATCGGCGCCACGCTCGACCGCAACGGCCTGCGCCCGGCACGCTATATCGTCACCAGCGACGACCGCGTCATCATGGCGTCGGAGGCCGGCGTACTGCCCGTCGCCGAGGAAAAGATCGTCAAGAAGTGGCGGCTGCAGCCCGGCAAGATGCTGCTGATCGACATGGAAGAGGGCCGAATTATTTCCGACGAGGAAGTGAAGTCGTCGCTCGCCGGCAAGCATCCCTACCGCCACTGGCTCGACGACACCCAGCTGATCCTCGAAGAACTGAAGCCGGTCGAGCCGCGGGAGCTGCGCCGCGACGTGTCGCTGATCGACCGGCAGCAGGCCTTCGGCTATACCCAAGATGACACGAAGCTCCTGATGTTGCCGATGGCGGCGACAGGTGAGGAGGCGATCGGCTCGATGGGCACCGACACGCCGATCTCGGCGATGTCCGACGAACCGAAGCTGCTCTACACCTATTTCAAGCAGAACTTCGCGCAGGTCACCAACCCGCCGATCGATTCGATCCGCGAGGAACTGGTGATGAGCCTCGTCTCGTTCATCGGTCCCCGCCCGAACATCCTCGACCATGAGGGCACGGCGCATGCGAAGCGGCTGGAAGTCCGCCAGCCGATCCTGACCAATGGCGACCTCGAGAAGATCCGCTCGATCGGCCACACCGAGGACCGCTTCGACACGAAGACGCTCGATTTCACCTACGACATTTCCCGCGGTGCCGAAGGCATGCTGGAAATGCTCGATCGTCTTTGTGAAAGGGCGGAAGCGGCAGTCAAGGGCGGCTACAACATCCTCGTGCTTTCCGACCGGCAGATCGGTCCGGATCGCGTCGCCATCCCGGCGCTGCTCGCTACCGCTGCCGTCCATCACCACCTGATCCGCAAGGGCCTGCGTACGTCGGTCGGCCTCGTCGTCGAGTCGGGCGAACCGCGCGAGATTCATCATTTCTGCCTGCTCGCCGGCTACGGCGCGGAGGCGATCAACCCCTATCTCGCCTTCGACACGCTCGTCGACATGCAGCGCGGCGAGTTTTCGAAGGAACTCGACGAGAAGGAAGTCGTCTGCAACTACATCCAGGCGGTCGGCCACGGCATCCTCAAGGTCATGTCCAAGATGGGTGTCTCCACCTACCAGTCCTATTGCGGCGCGCAGATCTTCGACGCCATCGGCCTTTCGTCCGCGCTGGTCGACAAATACTTCTGCGGCACGGCGACGCCGATCGAAGGCATCGGCCTCGAGGAGATCGCTGCCGAAACCGTGGCGCGTCACAAGGCTGCCTTCGGAAGCGATCCGGTGCTTGCCAACACGCTCGACATCGGCGGCGAATATGCCTTCCGGATGCGCGGCGAAAGCCATGCTTGGACGCCGGCCGCCATCCGGTCGCTGCAGGATGCCGTGCGCCACAATGCCGAGGACCACTATCGCGAATTCTCCGCGATGATGAACGGGTCTGAGAGCCGCATGAACACGATCCGCGGGCTATTCACGATCAAGGGAGCCGAGGAGGTTGGCCGCAAGCCGATCCCGATCGAAGAGGTCGAGCCGGCAGCGGAGATCGTTAAGCGCCTCTCGACCGGTGCCATGTCCTTCGGCTCGATCAGCCGCGAGGCGCACACGACGCTGGCGATCGCGATGAACCGGATCGGCGGCAAGTCCAACACCGGCGAAGGCGGCGAGGAGAGCGATCGCTACCTGCCGCTGCCGGATGGCTCGACGAACCCCGAGCGGTCGGCGACCAAGCAGATTGCCTCTGGCCGCTTCGGCGTCACCACCGAATATCTGGTCAATGCCGACGTTCTGCAGATCAAGATGGCGCAGGGCGCGAAGCCCGGCGAGGGCGGCTACCTGCCGGGCCACAAAGTCGATGCGACCGTCGCCAAGACGCGGTACTCGACTCCGGGCGTCGACCTGATCTCGCCGCCGCCGCACCATGACATCTATTCGATCGAGGATCTGGAGCAACTGATCTACGATCTGAAGAACGTCAATCCCGAGGCCGATGTCTCGGTCAAGCTGGCTTCGGAATTTGGAGTCGGCACCGTTGCGGCCGGCGTTGCCAAGGCGCGCGCCGATCACATCACCATTTCCGGCTTCGACGGCGGCACCGGTGCGTCGCCGCTGACCTCGGTGAAGCATGCGGGTAGCCCCTGGGAGATCGGCCTTGCCGAAACGCAGCAGACGCTGGTGCGCAATGGTCTGCGCTCCCGCATCGCGCTACAGGTCGATGGCGGCCTGAAGACCGGCCGTGACGTCGTCATCGGAGCCCTGCTCGGCGCCGACGAATTCGGCTTCGCGACCGCGCCGCTGATCGCGGCCGGCTGCGTCATGATGCGCAAGTGTCACCTGAACAACTGTTCTGTCGGCATCGCTACGCAGAATCCGGTCTTGAGGAAGCGTTTCACGGGTACGCCGGAGCATGTCGTCAACTACTTCTTCTTCGTTGCAGAGGAAGTGCGCGAGATTCTCGCATCGCTTGGCGCCAGAAGGCTCGACGACATCATCGGGGCCTCGGACCTGCTGGATCGCGACGGAATGATCGAGCACTGGAAGGCGAGGGGCCTCGACTTCTCGAACATCTTCCGCAAGGTGGACGCTCTGAAGGAAGCGACCTACTGGACGGAGCGCCAGAACCATCCGATCCAGGATGTTCTCGACCGCAGGCTGATGGAGAAGTCGAAGCTCGCCCTCGAGACCAAGGTGCCGGTCGCCTTCGAGGCCGGGATCAGGAACGTCGACCGCTCGGCGGGGGCCATGCTTTCGGGCGCGCTTGCCAAGCGTTGGGGCCACAAGGGGCTGAAGGACGATACGATCCACGTGACCCTTAAGGGCACGGCGGGCCAGTCCTTCGGCGCGTTCCTCGCCCGCGGCATCACGTTCGATCTCGTCGGCGACGGAAACGACTATGTCGGCAAGGGGCTCTCGGGCGGACGCATCGTCGTTCGGCCGCCGCAGAACGCGCGGATCGTGCCGCATCAGTCGATCATCGTCGGCAACACCGTGCTTTATGGCGCGATTTCCGGCGAGTGCTACTTCAACGGCGTGGCCGGCGAACGCTTCGCGGTGCGAAACTCTGGTGCCATCGCGGTCGTGGAAGGCGTCGGCGATCACGGCTGCGAATATATGACCGGAGGCGTCGTCGTCGTTCTCGGCGGCACCGGCCGCAACTTCGCCGCCGGCATGTCGGGCGGTGTCGCTTACGTGCTCGATGAGGAGGGCGACTTCGCCCGGCGCTGCAACATGGCCATGGTCGAGCTGCAGCCGGTTCCGGAGGAGGACGACATGCTGGAGAAGCTGCATCACCACGGCGGCGACCTCATGCACAAGGGCATGGTCGACGTCTCGGGCGACATGACGCGCCACGACGAGGAGCGCCTCTACCGGCTCATCTCGAGCCATCTTCACTATACCGGCTCGGTCCGCGCCAAGGAGATCCTCGATCACTGGGCGGATTACCGGCCGAAGTTCCGCAAGGTGATGCCGGCCGAATACCGCCGCGCGCTCGAGGACATGGAGCGCATGAAATTGGACAGTGGAGAAAGCGTTCCATGATCACATCGACAAAAAGCGCCATGATTCCGATCGGACGGCATCTAAGCTCACCTTCATCACCCCTAGGCATCAGTGCAGAGGGCAATCTTACAGGCAGAAGAGGTCAGACCAGAATGCAGACCGCCAAGGCTGTGCTTAAGTTTATCGAAGATGACGAAGTCCAATATATCGACTTTCGTTTCACCGACCCCCGCGGCAAGTGGCATCATATTACCTACGACGCCTCGATGGTCGACCAGGCCACGTTTGCTAACGGCATTATGTTTGATGGTTCGTCCATTGCCGGCTGGAAGACGGTCAACGAATCCGACATGACCCTTATGCCCGATCCGGCGACCGCCCAGGTGGTCCCGTTCACCTCCGCGTCCACCCTGATGATCATCTGCGACATTCTCGAGCCGAAGACGGGCGAGCCCTACAACCGGGATCCGCGGGGAATCGCGAAGAGGGCGGAGGCCTACCTGAACTCCACGGGAATTGCCGATAGGAACTATGTCGGCCCCGAGCCCGAATTCTTCGTGTTCGACTCGGCGGAGTTTACGTTCGGCCCCTACCACACCAGCTTTAAGCTCACATCCTCCGAGCTGCCGATCGGCGACGGTACGCATCCTGAGGGCGGCAACCACGGTCATCGCATCCAGAGCAAGGCCGGTTACTTGCCGGTTCCGCCGCTGGATTCCGGTCAGGACATGCGTGGCATGATGCTGGCAGTGACGAAGGCCATGGGCGTGATTGTCGAGAAGCATCACCACGAGGTGGCTCCTGCCCAGCACGAGCTCAGCATACAGTACGACACCCTACTTCGCAGCGCCGACTCCATCCAGACCCTAAAATATTGTGTTCTCAATGCCGCGCATCAACTTGGTAAGACGGCGACCTTCATGCCCAAGCCGGTATATGAAGAGAGCGGCTCGGGCATGCACTTGCACCAGTCGCTGTGGAAGGACGGCAAGCCTCTCTTCGCTGGTGACGAGCATGCCAGCCTGTCCCGGGAGGCCCTGTGGTACATCGGCGGCATCATCAAACACGCAAGGGCACTCAACGCTTTCACCAACCCGACAACAAACTCCTACAAGCGTCTCGTCCCGGGCTACGAGGCTCCGATTCTGCTTGCCTACTCAGCCGGCAATCGGTCTGCCTCCTGCCGCATTCCGTTCGCGACCTCGCCGGAGGCCACGCGAGTCGAGGTCCGCTTCCCTGATTCAGCCGCCAATCCTTACCTCGCCTTCGCGGCGGTCCTGATGGCCGGTCTCGATGGCATCCTGAACAAAATCGATCCCGGAGTGCCGACGAATCAGGATCTCTACGAATTGCCGCAGGGCGAGCAGCAGGAGATCCCGACTGTTTGCGGCTCCCTGCGCGCAGCTCTTGTCAGTCTTGAGAAGGACCGCGCGTTCCTCAGGGCTGGCGGAGTCTTCGACGACGACTTCATCGATAGCTATATCAAGCTGAAGATGCAGGAGGTCACCTTGCTCGAGAGGACACCGCAATCCAGCGAGTTTAAGATGTACTACTCCGTCTAATGACCTTCACGAGAGCGTGACCTGCAACGTTTGGTGCGGGCGCCATCCAATCGGCAAGTACAGCCACCGTGCATGGGATCAGTTCGCGGCGGGCCGTCCTCCTCGAGGTTCTCGGCGAGGACGGCTTGGTGGAAGATCGGACGATCTGAAGATGGCGCTATCGCAGCGGATTTTGAACGCGACCTGGATGAACACCTCGAGGGCGAGCGCCGTGACCATGCGGTGCCAGACAATCTGAGAAGATTGGGAGGATTCCGCTGGGAAGTTGGTCGCGCGTGGCGACACGCTCTGATGCGTCGGAGCCAACGACACCGGCTGTCTTGGGAGCGTTTCCAAAGGCTGCTTCGCAAATACCTGCCACCGTGCCGCCTGATGCATCCGCATCCAGATGCTCGGCTTACCGTCACAACATCCGATAGGAGCCGTATGCGGTAGTGCCGCACGTACGGATCTGACCGGGGGGCGATGGGTAACCATCGTCCCTACCGGGACCATTGATGGCGAACGCGGCATCATCCGCGTCGAGCACGGCAACGGCGGCAAGGAGCGCAACGTCATGCTGTCGGCGCAGTTGCTCGCGATCCTGGGGGTCTATTGGAAGCTGGCGCGACCCCGGATCTGGTTGTTTCCGAGCCGGGAGGGACTGTCAGGAATTCTGTGCGTGAGGGCATGATGATGGAAAGGAGAGAATCATCACATGGCTATAGAGAATGAACTTTTGGATCAGCTTCTTGCCGATCGCGATCCGTCTGAGGTTTTTCGGCAAGGACGGTCTTCTGGACGATGAAGGCGCTGTCGGAGCGGATTTTGAATGCGGAACTGGATGAGCACCTTGAGGGCGAGCACCGTGAAGGTGGTTCTGGCAACCGTCGCAACGGTCTTCGAGGAAGACCGTGTTGACCGGGACGTCGAAGATGACGCTGACCATCCGGCGCGACCGGGCCGGCACCTTCGATCCGAAGCTGATCGCCAAATATCAACGTCGCTTTCCGGATTTCGATGCGAAGATCATCTCGATGTGTGCCCGCGGAATGACGGTTCGCGAGATCCAGGGGCGTCTGGTGGAGCTCTACGGCCTTGATGTGTCACCGGACCTGATCTTGGCGGTCACCGATGCGGTGCTGGAGGAGGCCGGCGAATGGCAGAACCGGCCACAGCACAAAGGGTGCGCGCCAGGCAATCCAACCGACAGGGACATCAAAGACGCCGCAAGTGCCCGCAGGAACCTCCATCCAAAACCTATCCACCTGCCTCCGGCACGGCTTGACCGGGCCAAACACAATCCACCGCTTCGGCTAAATCCCCGTAGGTCAAACACCCGCGCCTTCGCTCAATCCGGCTTCAATGAGGTCCGAATAGTGAGGGCCACATACCCAGAGCACGGACCTCACAGAACCCTGCAGATTCTCCTAATTCGCCTTCGGCTTGGCATGGTTTTCCGGAACCGCACTCATGGCGTTGTAACAAACCTTCTGGCCCCTGTAGTTGGCTAAGGTCTGCAGCAAATCTGCTACCCATCGCTGCTTTATGTTGACTGCGAGGTACAGTCCGTCTACGAGCGCGAGCGCGAGCGCGAGCAATTCCTCCGCGCGAGCTTTATTGCCGCTCTCATGGTAGTATCGAGCGACCAACTGATAAGAGTACGCCTTTACGTCATCTTTTAGTTCCTTTAGTGCAAGGATGTGTTCGGAGAGCTCCTTGCCCATAGCGAAGCGCTCGACAGACGGAAAGCCCGTATAATCATACGCTGGATTCGAGAGTTGGTTCATCGCCCCCAACAGCCAATTTTCGTCATTTCTGTCGATAGCGTCGCGAACCAATTGGCGCAGTACGGGAAGGCCGGTGTGCATGTCGCGCATTTTGTGAAGCAACGTGTCGGCATGAGCCGCTCGGAGTTGGATGCTATCTGGCATCAAAGCGATGGCCTCTTCGATCACCGAGAGCGCCGTCTTCCAATCCTCCATCTTTATCGCCTGCGAGACCTTGAAAAGAAACACTTCTTCTCGCCCTCTGGCGATCCGCTCCCTATCGGCGGTTTTTGCTTGATCGCTGGTGCGCCAGCTGCCGTCGAGCACTTTCGGCAGAACGTCATCGAGTTCCGCCGGATGACCGATAAAGGCGATGCGGCTGTCTCGGTCGACCACAAACGAGGATGGAATTCCCATAGACAAGCTTGCTTGCATCCAGAACTTTTTCATTTCGCCTGTGCAGTCGAGCCCGATCCGAAAGTTCAACTTCGGGAATTTTTCCGTGAACCATGCGTCCAAATACCCTCGAACCTCGTAAGCTGTTGCCGCCTCTTCATCTGCTGCGACTGCAAGGACCTCAACCCCGCTGCCCTTGTATTTCTGCTGCAACTCAATCAGAGAAGGCATCGTCGACACACTTGGTCCGCACCAGGTGGCCCAAAAGGCGACAATGTACACCTTGCCGGGTTGGAAGTTCGGGAGGGGCTCGCCGCGGATCCAGTCCTGCACTTCGAGCGCAGGAGCAGGAGACTCCATTCGTAAAACCATAAATCTCTCCAAGTTGTTAGACTTCGCGATCAAACGCGCGTAGATTAGTAGCGAGGATATCATGCATCCATTGGGTTGGTATTCAGATTTCTCATTCGGTATCCGACGTCCCGGACGGTTTCCAAGTAACCGTCAACGCCTGCGCCAGCTAGTTTGCGCTTCAAATTGGACACATGGCTATCGATCGTCCTAAGGAGCATGTTGCTATCGGGAAAGCAGGCGTAGATGAGGTCCGCACGCTCGAAGACCTGTCCCGGGCAACGAGCCATATGGGCGAGCAGCTTTAGCTCCGAGTTAGTCAGCTTCAGCTCTATTGCACCGAGCGGACCGTCGACGAACGCAGTGTATTCGTCCGGGTCGATTGTCAATTTCCTGTAGTGGATCGGTCTAATCGCACCACGATCCTCGCCCCTCCTCAGCAAAGTTCTAACACGTTCTGTCAGCACCGCATTATGGATCGGCCTGGGAAGGTAATCATCTGCCCCTAGGTAACGGCACCGCAACTCGTCATCGTGCGAGTTCCAAGTTGTCGCCATAATGACCGGCGTATCGCCGAAATGTCGAATTTTTTCCAGTAACTGATAGCCGTTAACGCGTGGCGGCCCGTGGTCGAGAACGACCAGATCGGGCTTCTCAGTCTGAAACCGCTTGAAGCCCTTGAATCCATCGGAGGCACTGATGGTCCGGAAACCATGTTCCGAAAGGTGCCTCTCTAGTGAGCAGAGGAGTTCCTCATTGTCTTCAACGATGAGAATCAATTTGGTATGCACGGCTTACTCCTAACAGTTGCTCGACTAATAGGAGGGCGTTATACCCGCCGAGGTCAACCGTAAGCGTCATTAAATAACTGTAACCTGTTGTGTCGAGTGCGCTGGGGCACGACGTGTCCACCAACGAAGAGGTGGACACCAGAATGTGGAAGTTGATTAACGAAGGCTGCCGGCATGTTCATAGCAGCCAAAACTTTGGCTTGATCAGTCCTAGCCTTTCTGCTTCCATTGCGGCAACTCGTCTGTTCTCAGCTCCCAGTTTGCTCTTCGCATGCTTGATATGAAAATCGACTGTGTGCGGAGAAATTTCAAGTATAGTTCCAATTGCCCAGGAGGATTTTCCTTGTCGGACCCACGTAAGACACTCCTTTTCTCTGGCAGTAAGGCTAGGAACGTCGGCTTTCAACTCCACGCGCCCTTCAACTCTATCGTGAAAAAGGAACGCCGCAGACGTGAGCCATGACACCGCGAATTTGCTTAGACCGCTCGTTTCTGATTGTACAAAGCTCATGATCGGGAAATCGTCCAACCGCCCGCGCAGGGGTATGGTTACACCTGTCTGAAGGCCAAATTCTTTAGCCTCGTCGAAGATACGTCGTTCTCTGTCGGTGGTGTTTGGGTCTTTGTACGCTTGATCCCATAGTATAGGGGACGACTGAAAAGGACTCACCCTTAAGCCTGGAGCGAGCCTGTCATAGCCGCTTTTGAAACAATGCTCCTGCCACTCCTTAGGATATGTCAAGAGTGTGGGCAGCTTAATTCTGCTTTCTCTTTGCACAGTCTGAACGTGCGGTTGAGGACCATAGCTGATCGAGCTGCAGTTGAAACGTCGCGCAAAAAGAGACACGTTCTCGACCATGTGATCTATGCTTGTTTCTTCAAGCATCTGGTGAATAAATATGCTAAACGCGTTCCCAGCTTCCGATTCCGTTGTCATCTAACGAACCTTTGTACTCAAGCTACAACTGATCGCGAGGTTCCACCTGTGCCTGCCTACTGACATCGCGATCGTGACGTTGGTCGTTCTCATCTGCCACTTGCCAAGTTGGATTTGGATGAGTGGGTGGGGTAAACACTTCCCGAATGCAGATTCGGTGGAGACCGAATGGAGGCTCCATGGAGAACAAGCCGCGCCAAATGATCTCTGACCTGCACTGACTAGAGTTTGGTCTGATGAAGAAGAACAGAGCTGGCTCGGGAAATTTGAACAGCGGGGATAATACGCGTTCTCACTGATCAGAACCGATTTGCCCATTCTCTGCGTCCGATAGACATGATGCGCCAGGGCTGGCTTTCGAGCTTTCGCCAGGCATCGCAGCAATGGGCGACGATGTCGTCGTAGGATT
>Ga0209281_1001567_pt1 | contig 12534 bp, 18 predicted proteins | sample MedtruBG_FD_187514 | JGI IMG/M metagenome (GOLD analysis project Ga0209281, IMG submission 187514) | Root nodule microbial communities of legume samples collected from California, USA - Medicago truncatula BG (SPAdes) (version 2) | ecosystem: Host-associated > Plants > Roots > Nodule | place... | reverse complement strand
GCGTGCCCTGCTGCAAGGCAATCTGCAGCGGATTCATACCCATCGCCGACGTTACGGCAATGTCCTGAAACTGGGCCGCAATGTTTGCGGTTTCGAAGCCGTTATTGCCTGCGCGACCAAAGCGCGGCGTAGCTGCCAGGGCCGCATTCCTGCCTTTGATCGCAGCCGTGCTCGCCAGCGCAGCTTGCCGCTCACGCTGGATGGCGGCTGTCATCTCGCTTGCCGAGATGGCGCCGACCGAGTGCGCGCGCTTAATATCGGCAACCGCAGCCTTGTAATTGTTGATCGTCGCAAAAAGCGGCGAGTAGCGAGCGCGAAGACGTTCAAGCTCTTTGCCCTGATCGGCGAGCGCGCCGCTCCACTCCTTGGCGCTGCGCGTACCGATCCCAACCATGCCGTCGATGCGCTTTTGCAGCGCCGTCGACATGGATTTGTCTATGCCATTTCCGAGAGCATTGAACTGTTTTTCCACCTTGCCAGTGGTCGACGAAATGTCTGCCTCGAGCCGCTTCAGGCTCCTTTTAACCGTAGCAAGGTCGGTGCTGATGGAAATTACAAGATCATCTGTCTTTTCAACCATCAGGCGAATATCCTAGAAAATGGAAAAACCCGCGTGGTAGCGGGCTCTTGGGGGATGGGGATGGCATATTGCAAAGAGTGCGGAGCGGCGAAGCCAGATCACCAAGTGCAACTTGGCGTCTGCGACGAGTGCTTCAATTATTCGAGTAAGAAACAGTCGACAGCGAATGGGACACGTTCGCCGACCGGGACCTCTAACCACAACATCATCCTGACGACGTCCATTGACGTTCCTAATCGGACAATCGAGCGCGTGGTCTCAATCGTTGCGGCAGAGGCCGCGCTGGGAATGAATGTGTTTCGGGACATTGCGAATAACTGGCGCGACTTCGTAGGGGGCAGGTCAAACTCTGCTCAAAAGTCCCTCAAGGAGGCGCGCACAGCTTGCCTGGACGAGCTCAGGCGAGAGGCGTCGGCGCTGGGCGCTGATGCCGTCATCGCCGTAGACCTCGATTACAATGAGCTTTCAACGGGCGGCGCCGGCATTCTATTCGTGGCCGCCAGCGGAACTGCCGTAAAGTTGGCGCCGATCGCACCAGCGCCCTAACCATACTTCGCCAGCAGAGCATCCATTTCGCCCTTCGATGGCGGCTTCGGCCCCTCGTCGACGCCGTTGGCCTCGTTCCGCCCGTGGATTGCTTCGAAAAACTCGGTCAGCGTGGCGCCCCAGAAATCAACGGGACGCCAGCCAAGGCCACCGAGCGCTATGCGCATCCACTCACGCCACGGGGACAGCTCGGCCTGTTCTAGTTGGCCGTCTCGTCGACGGCCTGGGCGTTTCCCTCGCCACCATCGAAATGGTGCGCAAGAGCAGTGTTGAACGCCGCAGCACAGTCCTTGAAGTGCTTCAACTTCAGCTCGTTGATTGCGGCGAGCCGGTCGCCGCGAACCGTGAGTAGTTCAAGGCCGGCCAGCGTTGCAGCTGCCTCGACGCCAGAAAGGCGCATGAACAGCTCCTGGAACGACTTGCACTCAAGGCGCGTCGATACAGCGGCGAGGCCACTCATGGTGGCGGCGATGACCAGTGGCACATCGCCAACCCACAGGGCGACTTCGCCGCGCGCACCATTCACCTCAAGCGGAAACGGCTTCACCGACTTCTTCTCCTCGTCAGCCATGGATTACACCTCAGCCGTGAACGTCAGTTCATCGGCAGCAACGAAGGTCGCGCTGAACTCCATGTTCGGCTCCACATCGCCAGAGAATTCGAAGTCCGTGACCATCCAGCTTCCTTCGTAAGTTCCGTCGCCAGGAACGACGACCTGCGCATTGAAAGCCGTGGAGCCGCGGACATAGCCCATGAACGCGCTCATGGCTGCGCCAGCGACGAATGCGCCGGAGCCGCTGAACGTGCGGTTGGAAATGCCGGGCCGGCTAGTTTTCTGCACCGGGCCGCCAGGGTTCGTGCAGCTCGGGATGGTCGTGTCGACCTCGTTCGCCGACATATTAAAACTGCGCGTCTTCAGACCGCAGAGATTGCTGAAAACTTCCGGCGTGTTGCCATCGCCGATCTTGATCAAAAGAGAGCGGCCGAGCTGCTGTCCATTTGCCATGTGTAGGTTCCTTCATATGAAAACCCGGCACATGGCCGGGATGGTGGTGTTTGGTTAGGTGATCGCCGCGGCGCTGCGTGTTTGCCGCTAGGGCTTTTCGACGTTGGCCACGAAGTCGATAACAGCGTGACTGGTCAGCCCATCCAGATCGCGGAAGACCCGCGTCTGACGGTGCATGATTGAGATCAGGCGATTTGTTGCGAGCGTGAGCGGCGCCAGATGCAGGCTTTCCGCGACCGCGTCGGCTATCTGCTTTGCTACGGGGTATCCAACTTTGCGCGACCAGGCGTGCATCGTCAGATAAACTTCGCCGCCGCTTATGCACGTCGCATCGTCGCGTAGAAACTGCGCCTCGCCGATCGTGACATACGATTCCTTTGGCGTGGCGAATGCCGTATCTGGTGGTTGATCGTAAACGCCGTTGATCAGCGCCATCAGGCCGACGTCAGCCTTTAGGCGCGCAACTATAGCGCCCTGGAGCTCCAATTCTGGACTGGCCATCAGCGCTTACCCTGTGCTTCCCGCACGCCCTTGTTGACGGCTGCCAACAGCTTGCGTCGCGCCGCCTTGCGATAGGCTCGCCATGTATGAAAGACGTGCGGTTGCGCCGCTGTGCCGGGATGCATGTGCGCTTCGCCGCTGAAACTGATGTTGCCGCCACCGGGGGCGACATTGTGCGGAGCGGTCCCGAACTCCAAAAAACGCCAAATGAACTTGGCAAAGATGCCGGCAGCGTCCTTGTCTTTCGTCTGTGTCACGCCGACCTGCCGCTTGTCTGGGTTGTCGACCAGTTTTGCGCCTTGAATACTGGCAGCATAGTCGCCAGTTGCGCCGCGTGGCGCCTTAGCGGCAATCCGAGTGGCGGCTTCCTTCGCGATCTCGAGCTTTGCCTCCGCTGCGTACTTCTCGACAGCGGGCGCCAACTCATTCAGCCTTCGCGTAAGAGCCTCGCGGCCCAAAACCTTCGCCTTGAGCGCCATTACGTCGCCACCCCATCATCGACCAGCAGATCGAGCCACGCGTTTTTCTGGTCTGGGTTGGTGACGGTCCTGACATTCATGACGCGCGACGCATTGCGAGCGTCCACAATGCGCCATGAGGGGGTCACCTCACGCGCAGCAGCGCAACTGCGAATTCGAACCGTGTAGGGCTGCACGCCAACCAGCCTGGCCGCCTGCACAGGTTCACCACCTCGCAGCGGAATCAGTTCGGCGGCCGCGGTGAAGACTGTTTCGAACGGCCCCGCCACCTCATTGCCGTAAGAATCATCAACGATTTCACGTTTTTGAAAGTGCAGCCTTTGATGCATGCGGCCGGCGCTTGGTTTCTTGGCCATCCGTGTTCTCCTTACGCGGCGCCGCAATCTTTACTGCGGCGCCCTTGCTGATGGCCTCGTCGGCGCAAGCCCTCGTGACGTTGAGCGCCATTCCGGCTTTGTACGCGATCGTGAAACCCGGCTGGACCCAGTTGAAACTTTGATCGAACCGGACCCAAGCCATTAGGCGAGCGTCACGCCGGGATCTTGGATGTCGACCGAAAGCACGGTCGTGCTCTTCGCAATGCCGATCTGGATCGTGTCCATTCCGGCCACAAGGTCTGCGCGGGGGCAGATTCCGCCTGCGGTCCCGCTGAGCCAGTAATCGGTTCCCGCGACCAGCGTTGCGCCGATGGTGATGTCACCAGACTTGTGGATCGACACGGGCTGGTTCAGCGACGCGCCATTCAGGGAAATGCCGTGAACGGTGCGTGTGCCAGTGCCGTTGTTGTCCGACTTCATCCACTTGTTCGTGGCTGCGTCGAGATAAATCGACTGCCCAGCGGTAATCGTCTCACCCGCTGTGCCGGTGTCGCGCGTGGAATTCGTGCCGCCAACGACGAGGGCGGAATTTATGCTCAAATCGGCCATAGAATGTCCTTTTCAGTCAGGCCACCCGGCCGACTCTGTAGCGTTCAAGAATTGATGCGACGCCCAGCGGCAACTCAGCCATGCCGCCGTCCGCTACCGCCTCACGGTTTTCGTAGAAGTGGCCAACGAGGAGCAGCAGCGCCCATCGGAGATCCTGCGGTAAGATTTCATGGCCGCATTCAAATGTGACCTTCACCGCTCCCGGTTCGCACGTGATAGTAGGCCAAGCGGTATCGCGAGCCGACCAAATTCGTAGCGGCTGCTGGTCCAGGTCGTATCGCAGACCCGATACCAGCTGTTCGAGTCCAGCACCGTCCCGGTACGTGACTGACGTGACGCCGGTCACTGGGCCTAGCGGAACGATGATTTCACAAGGAAATTGGTCAAGCGACAGCCGCCAGGTCTGCGAAAGCAGCGCAATGCCAATGCCGCTCGGGCCTTCGATCGATGCTTCCGCGGCTGCAATCATAGACGTGATGTCATCGTCGTCATCGTCGTGGAATACGCGCAGATGGCGCTTGGCCTCTGCGAGGGTCACGGCCGGTCCTGCCGGCGCAACCGTTCTGACCAGCCGTGTCCATTCGTTCATTTTCGACGTCCCTTGGGCGGTGCAGTTGCCGGTGGAGCAGCGTCATCGAGCATCTCACTAAGAGTCTCCCAACCTGCGCCCACCTGCTCCTTGAAAACGTCGAGATCAACAACCTCGCCGCGGCGGTACGAAAATGTATCGCCAGCCAGGCTCGACAAAACTTTGATCTTCATGGGAATAGGGAGGCCGAGGCCTCCCTCCTCTCGTTAGGACGCAGCGTGCTGGAGCGTCTTGACCGCGGCCGCGTCGAGCAACTCGCCGTCAAGACGGGTGAAGCCGATGAAGCCGGTCTGATCGTAGTCGGCGTAGCGCTCAACGAGGCGGCGGATCGCGAATTCGCGCACCATGCGGACGACGTAGCGGTTAAACGCGCCAAACACGACCGACTTATTGGAGGCACCGATTGCAGCCACTGCCTGGTTAATGCTGTACGGCTTCTCGAGAATGGTCGCGGGTGCTCCCGTCCTCACATCGGCCGGTTGCCACACATATCGATCTTCCGCGTCCTTGATTTTTCTCAGCGCCTTGAGCGTGCCGTCGTTGAACATCCAGCGCGCGGACGGGTCGTCGCGATACGCGGGGTCCACGGCGTGGAAGAGATCGATCAGGTTGTCGAAGGTGATCGCAGCAGCAGCAGCAACGCCCGTCACAGCGGTAGCTGCCGTGACGATGCCGTTCGGCTGGCTCGAGCCGGTACCAACAGTCAAGTGTCGGTTGCCGATGCGTCCGATGCGCTCCCCCATCGCGGAACGCACGGTTCCTTCGACGTCGATCGCCGAATCCTGCAGAAGCTCGGCAGAGACGAGCACAACACCGGAGGTGTACTTGTAGGCCTCGAGGGTCTTTGTGCCGAACGCCACTTCGCTCTCGGTGACCTGAGTATTTTCGCCGATGAGCGAACCCTCGCTGGAGGTGTCGTCCATCGTCGGCCACGGAATCGAATTGCCGGCAGTGGTCGTCAGCACACGCGTGACGCCCGGATCCAGCATCGGACCCCAAGCCTTGAGCGACTTGACCAGTTCGGCCATGAAGCCTTCCGGCACAAGGTAGCCGCCCTTAGAATCAGTACCGACAGCCTGAGCGCGCATCTCGCGAACGATCTTCCGCTGCTCAGCCGGCATGTCTTCAAGGCCGTGTCGGAGATAGCTCCGGAAGGCCGAAGCGCGGGCTTCGTCGGCGTTCTCCTGCCGGCCACCCTGCACCGATCGATCTTCACCGGTCGGGCGGCGATCGTCAGCGGCATTCAAGTCGCGCTCGCGCGCTTCCAGAGCCTCTTCGCGCTTGATGCGGGCTTCAAGGCGGTCGTACTCGGCCATAGCGGCGTCGTGCTGCGACTCGAGTTCGGCGACACGTGCTTCTGCGGTGTCGTCCTTAATGTCTGCCAGGAGCGCGCGGGCGTCAGCAACGAGCTTCTGCTGCTTTTCCCGCAGTTCGGTAATCTTGGACATGTAGTCTCCATACGAAAAGAGCCCGCGGAAGCGAGCTCAGTGGGATCAGTTTTTGGTGGGTGACAGCGCTTGGTCAGCGCGTGCTGCGGACCCTGAGATCAAGGTCCATTTTCAGGCGGGCTCTGTGGGCCGCCCTGCTTACCGGCGCTGCCGCCGGATCTGTGATTTCTTCGTCGGCAGAATTAGCGGCCCGCCACTCCTGCAGTGCTCGCTTGCCGATTGTTGTGTCGTCATATGCTGGCCACGCGACGGCGCTGACCTCTATGAGATCGACACCCTGGATCGTGCGGACGGGTGGGTCGACAGTCTCGTCCCACTCTTGCTTGGTCACATGGAAACCAAAGCTCATCCCAGAAATATCGCCCCGCTCAACGAGCTCCCAAAGGTCGTTGCCGTCAGTGGTATTCGGGATGTCGATTTCGCAGAGCAGGCCTTTGCTGTCTTCGGACAGACGTAACGTCCCGCTGACGGTGCGCCCAATGACCCGGCCCATGTCGTGATCGACGAGGGCTCGCACGTCTCCGCCAATGGCGTCGGCAAAGGCACCGGGCGCAATGCGCTCGATCCACCAGCCGCCGATATCGGCGCTGACGTCGAAGACAGCCGCATACCCAACCAGCGTACGCTTTTCATCGGCGGCTCGCGTTTCGACGCCAAGCGTGCCGCCGCGTTTCTCGATCTTCGTCATGCGGCGTCCGCCTCGTCTTGTTTGTTGTCGTTGGCTGGCTGCTTCGCGACCATGCTTTGCATGCCCAGAGGGACAGTGGCGCCTTGGATATGAAGCTTTTCCGCTTCGCCGCCATGCTTTGGCCAGTTCTCCATCGCGCGCACCTCGTCTGGTGTGTTGATCGCGTTCTGGATCGCCTTTGCATAGCCTTCCATGCGCGTCTTGAAGTCTCCCCGGAGCAATCCGTCGACGTTAAATTCGCAGAACCTGGTGCGGTTACGCGCCGAAAACAGCTTAAGGTTTAACTCCTGCTCCCACGCCTTAACCCACTGGGAAATAAGGTGCTTGGTCAATGCGAGGTCTTGCTGTTCCGTGTTGCTGAACGTGCCGTGAGTCAGATCCTGCAGGAAGACGGGCGGGATGCCGTAAATGCGAGCGATTTCCTCGATCCCGAGACGGCGGGACTCCACCATCTGCGATTTTTCCGGATCGACGCCTACGGCCTTCAATTCATGCCCTGTCGGCATGATCATGACATTTCGACGCTCGGCATTGGCGTCTCGCACCGCCTTCTCGACGTCTTGCGACGCCCTCGATGCGGCTGCTGGCGACGGCATCGGACCGTAAAGCGCCAAAGGAGGCACGCCACCGTTCGCAAAGAACTTGCGGGCGTACTCGTCCAACGCAAGCGCTAGGCCAACTGCACCTCTCAGCTTGCTAATCGGATCGACGTGAGACACGCCATCCGGCTTCAGCATGAAAGTCAGGTCGAGGACTTCGTTAGCTGCATAGGTGACTTTCCGCGCACCGTCGTCGTAATGGTAAAGCTTCCGTCCGCTCTTGCGCTCGATCGTCAGCTTGTCGGTGTCGAGGGGCCAGATGTTCATCACCCTGCCGGCCTTGTTTCGCTCGATGAACGAAACACCGCGGCCACGCAGCAAAACGTTAATCATCATGCCCTTACGCCACATGAACGACGTGAGCTCGTCGTTCGGCGCGTCATGCAGGATGCCGTAAAGCGGGTCAGACTCGACGGTGTCACGTCCCTCTCCGCTCTTCTTGAACACCTGCAGTGGAAGGCTGGCGATCGTGTTGGCAATGAAATTCACCGCACACCACACTGCCGGCACTTCAAGCGCCGTTTCGTGCGTCACGACAACTCCGGCCACCCCGTGCCATTCGCCCATCAGAGTACGCCAGGCGTTCACGTCAGAAAGCGGAACACTCGGGTTTTCCAGACTCGCTCGCGTTTCCGCGGCGGCTTTTCTAAATGGCCACATCAAACCACCGCTATTTTGAAGTTGGGATCTTCCCAGGGAGAAGGCGCTTGTGCTCCGCCGAATGCGCGCAGGTGCAGCCCGAGGCACATGATTAGCGCGATCGCGCCATCTATCTTGTTTTCGGGGCGCTCTTTGCGCGGGTAGACGTTCTCTTTCGCGTCGTAGTGTCCGACAACGTTGCCAATCATCCACGACAGAGGGTCGCGCGGCCCGTATGGATGAGCGATTTTGCCAGATCGCATCAACGCGTCGAGCTCTTTAGTCGGCTCCGAAAAGTTCTGAACGGTCTGACGATACTCGACGGCGTTGGCGCCCTGCGCGACCAAATGGTTGGCCATTTGCTGCGCCTGCCAAGGGTCATACGCGATCTCCAGAACATGAAATCGGCTCGACATCTCAAGGATGTCCTGCTCGATCCTATCGATGTCGATCACATCGCCTGTAGTGGCAACGAGCTTCTGTTCGGCCTCCCAGCCACGATATGAATCGTTGCGGCTTTCGATTATTGCCTGCTCCGGTACGTAAAAGCGCGCGAACGGGTAAATCTTGCCGTCGCGTTCGAACAGCGCAATAACGGCGGCGATGTCCATCTTCGAAGCCAGATCCACAGCGATGCGGCAAGGCTCGCCGGCGAAGTCCTCAATATCGATCTCGTCGTCGAAGCATCGATCCCAAGCGCGCATGTCGTAAAGCGCTTCGTTCGTCTGGATCCAGACGTTCAGGTGCTTCGTCAGGAAGTTCGCCTGAGATGCCGGCGACGACATCGCTTTGCGGCAAAGCGCAGCTATGTGCTCCGGCTCAACGGATATCCCGTAGTTCGGATTCGCCTTGCGCCACGTGGCCTCTTCGGTCCAATCATCATCCTTGTCGATCGTGTAGATGATGCCGAAGTAGGTGTCGTCCTGCGCTGTGCCCTTCAGAATGTTGACCGTATAAGCGCGGTGCTCGTAGCAGATTCCGGTTTTATCAGCGCCGGCCGTGGTGATGGCCCAGACCATCGACTGGTTGCGCTTGCCCGCGCCGGTTTCGATTGCATCGTAAACGCTGCGGTCACGGTGGGCGTGAAGCTCGTCGATCAGCGCAAAATGGACGTTCTTACCGTCGAGGGAGTCCGCATCGGCGGAAAGCGCCTCGAAATAGCTGTTCGACCGCATTTGAATAATGCGGTGGGCCTCAACATCGATGCCGAGTGCTGTCCGCAATGCCGTGGCGCGGCGAAGCATCGCCTGCGCAGCCGAAAACGCCACTTTGGCCTGGTCTCGGGTGCGCGCCGCAGAGTAGACCTCGGCGCCGCCTTCCTTCTCACCAAAACCGCAATACAGCGCTGGTCCGTCAGAGAGTGTCGTCTTCCCGTTGCCGCGGGGCACCTCTGTGTATGCGCGCCGGAAACGTCGCTTGTTATTATCGTGCCGCAGCCAGCCGAATGCAGTTGTCAGGATGAAAGACTGCCAGGGCTCGAGAGTAAGGTTCTGCCCGGCCAGCGGCCCCTTAATGTGCGGCAAAAAGCAGGTGAACTTGCAGACGCGCTCCGCTGCATCGTGATCGAAATAGTAGAGCCACCTCTCCTCGCCTATCGAGCGGGAAATGTCATCCAGTTGCCGTTGGCACGCCTGCTGAACGTACTCGCACGCTGGAATGCGACCTCCAACCACATCAAGAGCATAACGGTAGCCAGCCGCAACGTGCGGATACTTCTCGGCGTCAATGTCATATTGCATGAGCTCACTTGAAATCCGCGAACGGGTCCGAATCCGGCTCCTTGGCGCCTGGCGCCTGAACCTTGCTACGGTCGGTCGGGCTGAAGCCGAGTTTGGCCAGCGCGCCAATCAGTTTGGAAATGCCGCCGCCGTCGAGTGCGTTTTTGCGAAACAGCGCCATTAGCTTGACGGCGACCTCGAGCATCAGCCGGTCTGCGTCGGTGAGCCAGAAACCGTAGCCGGCGAGCTCATCCCAAAGCTTCCGCTCTTCAGCGTCGAAATGTTCAGGCGCTGCGCCAACTGGGGCAGTCGGCCTTGGCTCGTTTTTGCGCGCGGTCTTGCGCTGCGGATCTTTCTTGAAGGCGCCCTTCAATTCGAGGGCAGCCGTCGGCTTCCTCGGCCTTGCCATGGCACCAAACTCCGATTTCGAATTTTGCGGACGTGAATTTTTTCTTAGGCCGCCGGTAGGCCGCCCAACGGTCCGAGCGATGTTCCACGCCCCTCCCCGTTGCGCTCCTCGCGCTGCTTGGCGCTGTTATGGTGATGAGCACAGAGGGATTGGAACGGACCGGACCAAAAGAGTTCTTCGCTGCCGCGGTGGGGCGTGACGTGGTCACAAACGGTTGCAGCTTCGACGACCTCATCCTCAAGGCACATGACGCAGAGAGGATGAGCGCTCAACTGCGCTTCTCTGATCGCTCGCCAACGCTTGGTGCCGTACCAGGCGCGCCAGGGCGTATCGTACCGGCTGCGATCTGCATCACGCTTTCGCTCTTGTGCGGAGCGTTGGGATGGTGGGCGGAATGGCTGTGCTCGTTTCGGCATTGATTCCCCCTCAGATGCCGCAACAAATCTCGATGACTGAGGTGTTGTAAGTCCCTTTAGGTTGAGTATGTTGAGAATCTCAACCGAAACGGAAATTGCGGTTGCGCTTACCCTAGGAGAAATGACTATTGGCAAATTATATGAATAAAGCTGAGGTGACCTACAAAGAGTCTGAAGTCTTCAAGCCGACCTACAAACCAGGCGCGAAGGTTCCATACTCTGGCATTTATGTTTGCACCAATTGCCGCGACGAAGCCGCTTGCAACGAGGGCGACCCATTCCCGCCGCAAAATCACAGGCAACACAGCGTATCCAAGGGCGCCATTGAATGGCAGTTGCTCGTGAGGACGCAGCGAGGCCCTGATTAAGGGCGGTATTACGATGAACAAAGTGCGGCCAGCTCAACCATTACAGGAGCCGGCCGCATGATCGCCCGTCGCCGGAGGAGGCAGCGCCAGGCAATGGGAACGACAACGCGTCGCTATATATAGAGATGCGGTTGTTTGGATGTACCACATATTGACGAACCCGGAAGAATCAGCCATTGTAACCAAGAACTCAGAGGCGGACCGAGCCCGCAGTCCGTCCGGACCAAGCGCAAGACGGCACCGAGATGAGGTCGACGAGGGAGCATACGCCCTCGCACCTGCTGAACGGCCAAACGGCTGCATCATTCCCGTCCCATTGCCATCGACAATGGTGACTCAAAAGCGTGGATCCACTTTCCGTAAACTGTGCTTGGACGTCTGAGCATAACCGCCGAGGTGGTTATGACATTCAAGTTTCTCCGCGGAAAAGGCTTCAAAATTGAAGTCGACCCGAGGGTAATTGTAGTCGTGATCGAACTGATCCGGCTCCTCATGTGACAGTGGCGCGGCTGGGCAACTGGCCGCGCACTCATTTGTTTGTGGTCTATCTCCGCATCGCTTGTGGTCGTCTTGTCTTCATCGTGGAAGCTAATCTAATGTAACAATCCGGAATTCAAGGTAGATAAAATGAAGCCAAATGTAAGGGCCGCCGTGGCGGCAATGGCTATAGGCCACAATAAAGGTAGCGACGTCTCTTCAGTCTACGACTACAGATTGTCTCGATTTGTGAAAGTTAGCGTGAGTGTATCCGGAGACAAACTCGACGGGTACGACTATGAGGAAAGATGCCATTTTGGTGGAACCCTTCCCAACGCTTACCATTATGGAACGAGATCTCACATTGAACTAAGAAGCAAAGGCGATGGGAAGTATAGCGGTTATGACTATGACCAGAAGAAGCATTTTGAAGTGACCGTCCGCGGGTCTAATGCGGACGTTTACGATTATGCAGAGTCATCGCATTTCTCATATTCGGCATAATCTGTCCTCCAATGGCAGCAGGGATGCCGGACACCATCGACAGCTTCAACCGGGCGCATGATTGCCACGTCGCGAGAGGAGGCGCGCTGCGGCAATGAGGTAGACGACACGAAGGCGGAATGGATCCCGCGTTGGCGTAGATCGCCAACCCCTTGCAAGCGCGTCATATGAGTAACCAGACGGGGTGCGCTATTGCTAAGCGTGTCTGGTCTTGTGGATGGGATGGCCGACCGCTGCAGACGGTACGCTGCCTTACGTGGCAGGTGGCCATCCCGACGAAGATGCCCATGACGAACCACGGACAACTCGCAAGGTATAGGTTGGCAGCCACCGCAGGACCGAAGCCGGTCAGCGAGGCGATGTCGCGGGTCAGACCCTAGAACTGCCAATTGGTGTCGGGGATGGGATTCGAACCCATGATTTCCAGCTTATGAGGCTGGCGAGATAACCGCTTCTCTACCCCGCGTTATAGGTGCCTGCGCTAGGTCGTGTCATGTGCCACGCCCAGCAGCAGGGGGTAGTGTGCTGAAGGTTCTGCAAATTCACTGAGAGAGGCGGTCATGGCAGGCTGGTGATGTTGACGTCACCTGATTCCCTGGAAGGAACGCCACCATGACCAAGACTGAAGGTAAGACAGCCAG
>Ga0209281_1001565_pt1 | contig 12548 bp, 11 predicted proteins | sample MedtruBG_FD_187514 | JGI IMG/M metagenome (GOLD analysis project Ga0209281, IMG submission 187514) | Root nodule microbial communities of legume samples collected from California, USA - Medicago truncatula BG (SPAdes) (version 2) | ecosystem: Host-associated > Plants > Roots > Nodule | place... | reverse complement strand
AATCGGACCTTCCAACCGTTCGTGGAAGTCAACTGGATCCACAATACTCAGGACTTTGGTACCCGGATGGATGGGGTGACGGTCTCCCAGAGTGGTGCCCGAAACCTCGGTGAAATCAAAACGGGTGTTGAAGGCCAGCTTAACCCACACCTGAATCTGTGGGGCAACGTTGGTGTGCAGATCGGGGATAAGGGGTACAGCGACACCGCAGCGATGGTTGGTGTGAAGTACAGTTTCTAACAGGTTAATGTGAACCCATCCCACAGCTGGGACGGTTTACAATAAGCAGCTAATCGGGCCTGAGTTCAGCACACCACTGGACTCAGGCCTTTTAATGCCAGTTATAAAATATTGTTAAATTAATCTCAATTTTATTATCACTGAAATTGTCATAACCGTTATGAATTTTTAAAGCATACCGGCATGAGTCACTCGCCAAAAATAACGCACAGCACTACCATACCCATAACGAAAACCAGACAAAACATCATCGCAAAATAAAAAATAAAAAATAAAAAATAAAAAATAAAAACGCGTTAAAACATCATTGAATTAATTGTTACACACAAAATTATAATGTGTAAAAAAGAACATTTTATATAAGCATGACAAGTTGATTAATATATGTTTATATATTAATATAATTGAGGATTTACAATTATACTAATGTTTATGAAAGAAGAAATCATGTCATTTGAAGCGGTTATTAAGAGTTACATTATAGACAAAACTCTCATATTTATCCCAGATGAATCATTTATTCAAAATTTGGAAACAAGAGAATCGACGAAGCTTAAACACACAGAAAGCCAATGCCTGCTGTTATTATTGATTAAACAAGGTGTAGTCGTATCACAACTCGAACTCATGAAGTTCGCGTGGGGTGACAAACACCGAGATGTCAGCTTCAACATATTCTATCAACGCATACTGGCATTGAGAAAAACTTTTACTCAACTGGGTTTTACTAAAAAAATAATCATTACATTACCGCGAAAAGGTTTAATGATAGATAATGATATAACTATTGAAGCGCACAAGGAAATATCATCAGAACTGAAAGACAACCCATCCATAAAAAATAACGAAATTTACAACAACGAAGAAACACATTTTAATCCATCACCCTCCACTCCTGCAAATAAATTATTTAACTCAAAATTTAATCGATACTTTATTGTCACTTTTATTTTAACAACTGTGATTGCTAGCCTATTTATTTTCAGATTTAAAAATGAAATTGATTATTTTTCTGATTATTATCTCATCAGCAAAAATGACAGCCAGTGCCAGTATTTCTTCAACAGAGATACGGATAACCATTCGCGACACCGGCTGTTTATCAATCAGAACCCCGAGCTTTGCCGCCCTCAAACATTCATGTATGTCACCACCTACAGCAACACAAAAAACCTATCGCTTCTCATCTGTTCCGCTCCCATTTCTCGCACTAAAAACAATCGGTGCTTGTCATTTTACTATCCTGATTACCAAACAAAATGAAAATAATTAAACTTTCTATGCATAGGATAGCTATTGCTGCAGTTGTAGCACTCCTCTTTTTCGCCGTAATTTTATGTTTATTGTTTATACAAAACACAGATCAGAAAAAAATAACCTGCCGTGCCGATATGACAATAAAAAACACCAACGTGACTTTTAAAGGAATCTTGGACTTTAAAACCGGTGAAGGGAAAGGCATTGCCAATATAACAGGTACCGTATCTAGTGGAAGGGGTATAGAGTATCTTGTCCAACGTACCGTTTTTATTACCCTGAGCAGCTACGGGGGCAATCCCGTATGGATTTCAAATGAAATTGCAGTTTCGGATGTCGAGAATGCCCCTACAGAACTATTATCAGGGACACTCCCTGATTTTTATCTAAAACCTTCAACAACAACAGATGTCAATATCATCCCCGTCAGCAAGGATGGTTGGTTGATAACGAAATCCAGCATTCCACTTCTATATTGTAAAAATTACAACTTGAATGATTGAGTATGCGCTAATGGTCCAGATACAGATAGTGCATCCAACTGGTCATGCGTAGCAGTACCTTGCGCATGACCGCCACGTGGGTAAAGTGGTCGGAATAAACTGCCACCTGCGAAAAAATGCCGTCAGGTAATTCATCGATTTCACTGTTGGGTGCCAGCTCAATCACCGCCAGCACACCATCACTGCCGGCAGCCACACTCAGCGATTGTAGCGTCCCTTGCGCCTGGTAAGACCCGCCGGGGACAACCGGCAGAATTCTGATCAATTTACCGGGGAATACCTGGCCGGGAAATGCATTAAACACCACTTCGGCTTCGTCGCCGGCCTTAAGACGCAGCAACGAGTTTTGGCGGAACTGAGCAATGATTTGCCGTTTTTGCTCAGGAATAAACACCATCACCGGCCGCAGCGGAATTGCCGCGGCGTAGGTCCCTGGACGGATCAGCACCTGGGTCACGTAACCGTCGCTGGGGGCACGTATCACCGTTTGATCAAGATTATATTTGGCCTCTGCCAACTGCGCCCTGAGGCTAACGATTTGAGACTGTTCCCCGTTAATCACGCTGTCTAACTGACTTTTTATTTGCGCTTGCTCCGCCACGGAACCTTTTACCAGCGCATCTTGCGCCAGATAGTTCTGCCGGGCGTTATCAATATCACTTTCCGAAAATGGATTGACCTTGGCCTGGCTGCCTCGGACATAACGCTGATAGTCTTTATATAACCGGTCGCGCTCTGCACTAACCCGAGATGTGTTGGCAATAGCTTCGTCGAGCTGCCCTTTAAGCACCTGAGTATTATTAATCTCGGTGACCAAATCAGCCTGAAGTCGATTGACCCGTGCCTGATAGCGTGCGGGATCTAATTTAAACAGCACTTCACCTTTTTTTATTAATACGTTTTGTTTCTCGGTTACTTCGCTAACCACGCCCGTCACCTGTGGCGTAATAGGGATTGAGATAACCGCTTTCTGCGCCAAATAAGTATAGGGGTGGTTATAATTCATTAGCAGAATTAATGCCCCAATTAAAAACACCCCACCTAATGCAGCCGTGGGCACGGTCCATTTATTGACCGGTATTTTGAAAATCTTAAATATGGACCAGGCAAAAGCGACATAAGTCAGGATAATGAGCAGATCCATGGTGGCTACTCCGAAGGCGGCATTTTATGAATCGCCAGTTTCAACTCCAGCTCCGCCACACGTTGCTGCAACTGTGCGAACGACGCCTCCTGACCTTGCATACCCCAACCACGCTCGGGGCGATATAAAGTAGCCCATATCCATAAAAACGGCCAGATCACGTGCAGAGTAAATAAACTTACCCAGCCCGCGACATGGATAGCATCGGCATGCGGATGGTTGCGTGCCTTGGCAATAAGATAGGGAATATCATGCAGAATAATAATCCCATAGAAAATAATAAGGAAAACCAGAATAAGTACACCCAACGCGAAGTAATTAAGAAACATAACTGCCTCTCATTTGCTGAACCCGTGCTCAATGGTAAAGATAGACGCGTTTTTAGCTTTTTGTGCTAAAACTGGATAAGTTTATTTCGGCGGATGTACCTTAAAGAGAATGAACCAAAACAGATCACAGCGACACTTTGATTTTATGGGATTTTTAGGTTTAAGCGGAAGAACCGTTACCACTCTGACGAGTAGCACAAACCATCCAGTAATAATGATTATTATTAAAGGTAAACTCATTCAAAACCTGGAGCCCCAGTTTACGCGTATGTGCCGCATAAGAGCGTGGGTTAATTTTATTCACAAATGTGACCAAGACATCAAAACGCGATGACATTTGTTTTAATGCAAACGCAAACAGCGCTTCAAGCACCCCGCTGCCCCGAACCGAAACGTCGACACAGATCGGCCCGTATTGGTAAGAGTTCTCCACCGTCAACACCTGGCCGGCAAACTCACATTCTCCCAATCTGCCAATCATGTGCTCAAATAAAGGCCAGGGTGCCCAAAACTGCCAGGAAGCGGCCATCACGAACGCGACAATCTTACCTTCCTGCCTGGCGACAAACAGCCCTTGTTCTTGCTCGATCAACGCGACCATTTGCTCATAGGTCAGCAAAGTTGTCACAAAACCATCTTTCTTGTCTTCCTCACTGATGGTTGCTACCTGATACCGCTTGAGCAGTTCAGTCACTTGTTCAATATCAGCCACATTGGCCACACACAATTCCATACAACCCTCCTCGAAAGTCGAAAATAGCCCAGTTTTTTTAGAAATTTATCATTGCAGTAAAAATTAATTCTCTGTATCCCATTAAAGTTACCCTTTGATAAATAACAAACGGCGCAGTCACAGGAATATAAACCCTGGTAATTCATCAACCCGAACTGACAAACTTTCTGCGAATGAACACGTTGAATTCATTATTTCCAAGCCTTGCTAGCTAAACTACTATCAAAGTAATCTGTTTTATACGTACAGATCAGAGCGATATGGAGTGGAACAGATGCCGATGGAGCAGACGGAAGCGGGAAGACAGGGCAGCCTGTACCGTCAGATTGCCGAACAGATCAAACAGGCAATCCACGCAGGATTTTTACCTGCCAATACACGTTTGCCGTCGGTAAGAACGCTGGCCACTCAATACAACATCAGTCTGACAACCGCACTTAAAACCTTGCGTACCCTGGAAGACGAACATTACGCCGTAGCCAAACCCAAATCCGGTTTTTTTGTCGCACCAAGACGGCATTCGCTGCAAAAGGACGCCGTTATCGTGGAACAGCCACGCGAGATTGCGCCGCTGGATGAACAAACCGAACTGCACATGGCAATGGTGGGGGAAGATTGCCGCGTTCGTCTGGATCTGGCTAATGGTGATAGCTCTTTGTACCCCATCAAAAAACTGAGTTTGATCATGCGCCAGCTGGGTTATAGCAAGCCATTTTTGCTTGGTGATACGGTCAAAGGCTCTGGCTATGCGCCGTTAAAAACAGAAATTGCCCGACGAGCAATAGACTACGGCTGCAACATCAACCCGGATAACATTTTAGTGACCAACGGCTGCGTGGAGGCACTGTCGCTCTCGCTGATGGCGACAGTAAAACCGGGAGATGCGGTTGCCGTTGAATCGCCCTGCTATTTCGTTTTATTGCAAATGTTGCGTCAGCTCAAACTACGCGTGATTGAGGTTGAAACGGGTAACGAAGGCTATGTTGATAGCGAAAAGCTGGTTGCGCTGTTCCAGAGAAAAGCGGTGAAGGTGTTTGTCACCCTCGCCAATGTTAATAACCCACTGGGCAAAACCATACCGAACGAGAAAAAAGCGCACATTGCGCGGCAGGCCGATGAAAACGGGGTGATTATTATTGAAGATGACACCTTTGGCGACATCGCCTTTGGTGTTCAACGACCATTTCCCATGCGAGCCTTTAGCCCCAATGTCATTCTGTGCAGCGGTTTCTCTAAAACCGTGGCGCCTGGCATGCGTGTCGGTTGGGTTCACAGCAACCATTACATGCGAAAAATCACCTCGCTAAAATACACCTCGACCATGGGTTCACCCATATTGCCGCAGGCAACCATTGCCGAATTACTGAGCAATGGCGGATACGACGCCCATCTGCGCAAACTCAGGCATAAGTTGGCTAACCTGGTGAACAAAATCCGTCAGGTAGTGCTTCTAGCATTCCCCCCGGGCACAAAAGTCTCTGAGCCTGAAGGCGGTTATGTGCTGTGGGTGGAAATGCCGAAGAATGCCTTGAACGTACGTTCACTGTTTATCAAGGCACGTAATGCCGGGATCGGTATCGCCCCCGGGCATATTTTTGCCACGGATAACCGCTACGATCACTGTTTCCGACTGAATGCAGGCTTTGGTTATAACGATGAAGTTGAACAGGCGATCGCCCAGCTTGGGCAATGGTGTACTCAATCACTTGTGGGGCATGAAGGGGGTTGATTGGCGGAAGATCACAGGAGTCGAACCTGCCCAGGACCGCTGGCGGCCCCAACCGGATTTGAAGTCCGGCCGCCCCACCGGGGACGAGGATCTTCCTTCGGGAACAGGAAGCAAGGGGCTGATTATAGCGCAGTTTACCCTTGGCGCTAAGAGGGAAATAGCGCTAGCCCCCGGCACTATGCCGGAGGCAGGCAGGGTTAAGGTTTCAACAGTTCCTTCACGTCCAGCAGAATAAACTCGTTGTCATCCGCCACGTTCGGCTGGCGGCTGGAGGAGAACGGGAAGTTATTATCGTTGCCGACGATGATATGGCTGCCGTCCACCACGTCCACGTTTTCAATGGTGAAGAACGGGAAGGTCAGCACGCCGTTGTTCAGCGGTTTGCGCGCCAATTTGTTCGGGTCCTGAATGTTCATCAGGTCAATATAGGCCAATTTATCGACCGGTTTACCGACGTTGTCGTCAGAAAAGGCAATTTTATATACTCGTTTAAACTTCGCCACCTGACTGAAGCAGTTGTCTGTGGGGGCACCCGCAGCGCAGGCTTGGTCCGCCGTGCCTTCGTTATTATCGCGCTCGATCACCAGGCCATGAGTGGCGTCGATCATATTAAAATCGCCGATGGCGTTCTGGTTGTCTTCCAACACGTATTGCCAACTGCGCCCGGTCCAGGCCTGTTGTTTCACGTCAAATTCCAGCACCCGCAGGTAGCGTTTGCCATCGATGTTCTCGAATTTTTCACCGTCCCACAGCGCGCCTTCCAGCAACGGGTACAATTTGCTGCCGTCCGGTGATGCCGCCATGCCTTCAAAACCCTTGGAACGTGCCACCTGGAAGTTCTGTTTGCCATCCGGTGCGCCCGGTAGGGTCAGCGTCGGGTTATCCGGCGATTTCACCACCTTGCCGTCGACCTTGGTATCGAACACCGCCAATACCTTACCGTTCAGATCGGCCTTAATCAGGTAGGGGCCAAACTCATCGCCAATCCACAGGGCATTATCGGCAAACTGGAAGCTTTCCGGGTCAAAGTCGCTGCCGGTCAGGTAACGTTTATCGGTGCTCTCATTGATGATATGGAAGGGAACATTTTTGTCCGGATCGTGCAGAAACACCGTTTTCAGCGGCGTCACCGTGCCGTTGTCAAAGTCGATTTTGTAGTGATTGAGGTACAGCATGGCGTCCGGCGAATTGGCCTTGCTGCCAAAACCATTGTCGGTCAGCACCCAGTAGGTGCCGTCGGGCATATGTTTGATGCCGGAATGGCCCTGCAGCGGCTGCCCGTTGATCGGCAGGCCAATACCGGTCATGCGATCGGCGGATTTACCCGCCACGCTGCCCAGTTCGGTCACGCGTTTGCCGCTGGTGTATTTACCGCTTTGTTGTAAATCGGCGGGGGCATCCTGCGGTGCGGCAACGTTGGATTTCACCGCCAGTAACGCGTGCCCGGCCAGGGTTGCCGGCACCGGTTGGGCTTGCGCCCACAGGTTAGTGCTCAGCGCCATACAGCCGGCCAACAGTGCCAGGCGGGTTTTGGTTATGTGCATGTCTTGGTTCCCTTTTTGTTGTTATCACCCAGAAGTAAAAGCAACGTCACTATAGGGAACCGCAATGACAGTAATATTATTCGGCGAACGCCCGCCGGTAGCTGTGCGGATGGAAGCACCAGGTGATGGCGATCAGCACCACCACCAGCAACGCATGGATTTGCCAATCCAGCACAAAGCCGCCGCTGTAATCACGCAACAGGCCGGAAATATAAGGCGTGGCTCCCGCCAGCAGGAAACCTATGCCCTGCATAAAGGCCACCAATCGCCCCGCGGCCGCCGGGTGCGGAATATGATCGAGCGCCAACACCAGGCACAGAGGGAAGGCGCCGCCCAGCCCCAGGCCGGAAACCAGCACCCATAGCCACGGCAACGTCTGCGGCAGATAAATCAGGCCGATGAAGCCGATCAACTGCATGACTAATGCCAGCAATAACAACGGCCGTCGATCCAGCGATCGCGCCAGCGCCGGCAACAGCAGCGCCCCGACGACCTGCCCGAAGGTCATCAGTGCCAACAGCGATCCGCTGGCCTGCGGCTGCCAGCCGAGCTGCATATAATACGGCGGCAGCCAGGCGATCAGGCTGGTATAACCGCCATTGATCAAACCAAAATAGGCACCGAGCAACCAGGCACGACGGCTGAACCACAGGCTCGGCCCAGAGGAGGTTCCGGATGGCGTCAGGCGTGCCAGGCTACGGCTGACCGGCCACCAGGCGATTAACGCCACCAGTGCAGGTACCGCCCACCAGGCCAATGCACGGTGCCAGTCATGGCCGACACTCATCAGCCAGGGGGTCATCGCCGCCCCCAGACCGCCACCGCCCATCAGAGCCGCCGACCATAGCCCGGCCACCAGCGCCATCTGCTTGAGAAAGTGATGTTTGATAATGCCGGGCATCACCGCCTGGATCACCCCAATCCCCAGTCCACCCAACACCGCGCTCAGCAGTAATTGCGTGCTGCCCGGTGCCAGCTCACGCCAGGCGGCCCCCAGGCCAATGGCCAACAGGCTCAGCACTACGCTGGTACGCTCGTCGAACAGGCGGTTGATCGCCCCACCCGCCAGCGCCATCAACCCCATCATCAGCACCGGCAAGGTGGTCAGCAGCGCCGCACCGCCAAAGCTCAGCCCGGTGGCCTGCCGCAACGTCGGCAACAACGGGCCGATCGAGGTCAACAGCGGCCGCATATTCAGGCCAATCAGCACCAGCGCCCACAGCAGGGGGTTGAACCAGCGGCGTAAGAAAGGGGGAGCAACAAATTGATTTAACACGATCTATTCCTGAACTTCCGGGATGAAGAGTGCGGGGTCACAGAGTGGCAGCCGCAACGTTGCCTTACTCTAGGCTTCCCCGTTAGTATTGGGAAATTAAATAATAAAATAGCCAACAGTGGAAAAATGAATCGTTACCCGATGTTCAATCCGCAGTTACTGCTCAGCTTTGTCGCAGTATGCGACAGCAACAGCTTCACTCGCGCCGCAGAGCGGGTGTTTTTGTCGCAGTCGACCGTCAGCCAACAGGTGCGCCGCTTGGAAGAAATGCTGGGTAAACCCCTGTTTGAACGTTCGTCCCATCAGGTACTGCTGACCGAGGAAGGCGTCAAGCTGTTGAGTTATGCGCGGCGCATCATTGCGCTGAATGAAGAGGCGCACGATGCCTTGACCGGTATCTGGCGCGACGGCGTACTGCGGTTGGGGATGCCGGAGGATTTTGCCGCCCCCACCACCGAACTGCTGGCGGAGTTCAGCCGGGCGCATCCGCATCTGCGGCTGGACGTCACCAGCGGCCTGAGCGCCGATCTGCACAGTGCCTACGCCCGTGAAGAGCTGGATCTGATCCTGGTTAAACAACGCCGTAGCCAGCCGCCGCGGGCCGCCCGGCCGGAACCGCTGCTGTGGCTGGACAGCCTGGCCTTCCCGGCAATAGAACAGTCACCGGTACCGCTAGCGGTATTCCCGCTCAATGGGTTATATCGCGATGATTTGTGTCAGGCGCTGGATAACCTCGGCAAGCGCTGGCGTATTGGCTACAGCAGCGCCAGCCTGGCCGCACTCACCGCCGCGTCTGCCGCCGGGTTGGGCGTCACCCTGCTGCCGGCCGGCTGCCGCTTGCCCAGCCATCGGGTTCTCGGCAGCGCCGAAGGGTTGCCGCCGATCGACAACATTGAGCTGGCGCTGTACTACCGCGACGGCGCCCCCGCAGCCACTCCCGCGCTGGCCGAGCGGCTGAAGGCATTTTGTGGGTTGGCGTGAGGAAATCTGTAGCTTGATTAGCTACATATGTAGCCATAACGGCTACACCCGCCCTAATACCCAACCTCGCCATAACGCCCACGGTAGTCTTTGGGCGTCATGTCATAACCTTTCTTGAACACCGAATAAAAATACTGCAGTGACGGGTAGCCACACATCTGTGAAATTTCGTTGATGGTCAACGAGGTAGCCGTCAACAGGTTGCGGGCGCGATCCAGCTTTTCCTGATGGATCATATGATGGATAGTTTCGCCGGTTTCATCCCTGAAGCGTTTTTCCAGGTTGGAGCGCGACAGGCCAATCGCGTCCAGCACCTGCTCGACCTTGATGCCCTTGCAGGCGTGATGACGAATGTAATGCATTGCCTGAATTACCGCCGGATCGCGCAGCGAGCGGAAATCGGTAGAACGACGTTCAATCACCTTCACCGGCGGCACCAGAATGCGCTGCAGCGGCAGCTCACGGCGATCGAGCAGTTGGTGCAGCAGCTTGGCGGCACGATACCCCATCTGACGGGTACCCTGCGCTACCGAAGACAGCGCCACCCGCGACAGGTAACGCGTCAGTTCTTCATTGTCGATGCCGATCACGCAAAGCTTTTCCGGCACCGCAATGTCCAGATGTTCGCACACCTGCAGCAAATGGCGCGCCCGCGCATCGGTCACCGCGATGATGCCGGTCTGCTGCGGCAAGGTCTGCACCCAGTCCGCCAATCGGTTCTGCGCGTATTGCCAGTTATCCGGCGCGGTGGCCATGCCCTGATACACCACGCCCTGATACTGCTCCAGCGCGACCCGCTGGCGGAAAGCATGCTCACGCTCCTGCGCCCAGCGTTTACCGCCTTCACTGGGCAAACCATAGAAGGCAAAACGATTAATGCCTTTTTCTTTCAGGTGACTGAATGCCGCCTCCACCAGCGCCTGATTGTCGGTAGCAATGTAGTGCACCGGCGGATAGTCCTCATCACGGTGATAAGAGCCGCCCACCCCGACAATCGGCACCCGGACGTTATGCAGCAGTTGCTCGATGGCACCATCGTCGAAATCGGCGATCACCCCATCGCCCAGCCAGTCCTTGATGTTGTCGATACGGCAGCGAAAATCCTCTTCGATAAAGATGTCCCAGTCACATTGTGAGGCCTGTAAATACTCACCTACGCCCTCAACCACCTGGCGGTCGTACACTTTATTGGCGTTGAACAACAACGTAATGCGAAAGCGCTTTTCAAACATGCCACATCCCCGGTAAACGAACTGCCCTCTGGGTCTGGGATAGCACAACTATCTGCAAGAACAGCAGGCATCACCTCATAACTGTGAGCTCAGACGCTATTCTTTTATGCCCGGCGCTTGGTGGCGGAGTCCATCCATACCGCCAGCAGCAAAATGGCGCCCTTGACGATGTACTGCCAGAAGGTCGGCACGTCCAGCATGCTCATGCCGTTATCCAGCGACGCCATAATGAATGCGCCCATCACCGCGCCGGCCACGCTACCGATGCCCCCCGCCAGGCTGGTGCCGCCAATCACGCAGGCGGCGATGGCGTCCAACTCGGCGATATTACCCGCCGAAGGCGAACCGGCACCCAGGCGCGAACTGAGGATCAACCCGGCAATCGCCACCATCAGGCCGTTGATCGCGAACACCGCCAGCTTGGTGCGCTCGACGTTAACGCCCGACAGCCGCGCAGCGTCAATATTGCCGCCGATGGCGTAGATCCGACGACCAAAAGCGGTGCGGGTGGCCATAAATATCCCCGCCAACATCAGTGCGGTGAGGATCAGCACCGGCGTCGGTACCCCACGGTAATCATTGAGCAAATAGATAGCCCCGAGCACCAGCAGCGCCAAAATGCTTTGTCGGGTGACGTCACCGCCTGCTGTCGCCACCGGCAAACCGAGCTGGGCACGCCGACTGCGTCGCCGCCACTGCCAGGCGACAAACAGCATCAACCCAACGGCACCGATGCCAAAACCCAGGCCGTTCGGCAAATAGCTCTGGCCAATTTGCGACATCGCCCCGCTGGTCGGCGCGACCGTGGTGCCATTGGTAATGCCGATCAGGATGCCGCGAAAGGCCAGCATCCCGGCCAGGGTAACGATAAACGACGGAACCTTGCGATAGGCCACCCACCAGCCGTTCCAGGCCCCCAACAGCAGGCCGGCCAGCAGCGTCACCACGATGGTCAGCGGCAGCGGCCAACCCAGCCAGACGTCAAAAATCGCCGCCGCCCCGCCCAGCAGGCCCATCATTGAGCCGACCGACAGATCGATTTCTGCCGACACAATCACGAACACCATGCCGACCGCCAAAATGCCGGTGATCGCCGTCTGGCGCAGCAGGTTGGAAATATTACGCGCGCTGAGATAGGCCCCTTCGGTGGTAAAGGTAAAGAACAGCATAATGACGACTATCGCCGCCAACATCACAAACACCTGCAAATTGATGGATTTTAGTTTCACTATGGGGTTTTTCTCCACCATTGCCGGCACGATCGCTTCAGACTGCGTGTTTTTCGACATCTGTTTCACTCCTCAATGCGGCTTCCATCACCTGTTCCTGGGTCAGACCCTGGTTGACCAACGAAGCCTTGATACGCCCCTGATGCATCACCAATACCCGATCGCTTAATCCCAACACTTCAGGCAGCTCCGAAGACACCACGATCACCGAAATACCCTGCTGGACCAGCTGATTGATTAACTTATAGATTTCGTGTTTGGCACCGATATCGATACCGCGCGTCGGCTCATCCAGAATGAGAATTTTCGGCTTCAGTAGCAGGCATTTGGCGAGTATGGCCTTCTGCTGGT
>Ga0209281_1001564_pt1 | contig 12552 bp, 10 predicted proteins | sample MedtruBG_FD_187514 | JGI IMG/M metagenome (GOLD analysis project Ga0209281, IMG submission 187514) | Root nodule microbial communities of legume samples collected from California, USA - Medicago truncatula BG (SPAdes) (version 2) | ecosystem: Host-associated > Plants > Roots > Nodule | place... | reverse complement strand
AAGTCAGTGCTATAAAAAGTACTGGCTTCGTTTAATTATAAGCATAAACATTGATTTTATAAATGATCACCTTTTTCAGTATGAATATATTTTATATATAATTAATTAATTTACATATTTGATATAATAGTATAATAAATAAATTAATGGAGAAAATGCAATTATGAAAACGAAAATACTTTTTTTAGCGCCCTACTTTGGCTTAAAAGAAATTGCAATGTCAGTTTCATCTGAATATAAAGATTTCCAAATTGATGTATATCAAGGTAATTATGAACAAGGACCCAAGATCCTGAAACAAGTAAATATAAATGAAAAATATGATGTAATCATAACAAGAGGCGGTACTGCTGAAATTTGCAGAACAATTACTCAAACTCCTATTGTTGAAATTTATATTAATGCCTTTGATATACTTAGAATTTTAAAATTATCTCAAGGATATAATGGAAAAAAAATATTTTTATCTTATCCAAATATATTCAAATCATTTAAACAACTAAGCGAACTTTTAGGTTATTCAATCGAATCAAAGTGTTATTTAGAACATAAAGATATTCGAGACTTAATTAAAGAACTAAAACAAGAAAACTATGAACTCATTATTGGCGATAATCTGGTATATGAAACAGCGCAAGAGTTTGGAATTAATAGCATACTTATTACAAGTGGAATTGAGGCTGTAAAAAGTGCCATTGATGAAGCAGTTCGTTTATGCAATGCTCTTTCTAATAAGAAAGATTTAAAATATGAAGCAATTGAGTATTCACATTACAAAAAAAGAGAAAAAAATAATATCAACGATTTTATAAAAATATTGGATTCAGACGAAATATCACCAAGTTTTGTACATACAGTATTCCCACAAACAATTTTATCTCAAATATCATATCTAAGTAATACACCACTTCCAACAATTATTACTGGTGAGGATGGGATGTGTAAAAATGATGTCGGATACCTATGTACTTATTATGGTCCTCAAAAAAGAAAAAGCTTAATGTGCATAAGCTGCCACTCTATCCCAGAACATTACAACTACGACTCACTATATGGACTTATAATCGATAACTTTAAGGATGAAGGTGGCACATTATTTTTGGAGGATATTGATACATTATGTAAAGAGGGACAAAAAAAAATAGCTAATATTTTGAAAAAATTAGATAAAAACAATACTATTAAAATAATTGCCTCTTGCGAACTTCCTGTAGAAATCTGTGTTAGTAGCGGAAAATTACTTAGGCAACTCCGCTCAATAATGGATGAAGTTAGAATTGAATTAAAACCTTTAAAAAATTACAGTAATGAAATCAGCAATATGGTAAGTATGTATCTTGCAAAGCTAGACTTAAGGTGTGCAAGTCAGGTTGTCGGAATAAAAGAAGATGGTATAAAATTACTATCTGACTACACTTGGCCGGAAAATGTGAGGCAATTTACGAGAGTAGTAAATCAATTGGCACTTAAATGTAACAATTCTTATATTAATGTTGATGAAGTTAAAGCAGCATTAAAAGTTGAAATTGAAAATCACAAAAATGCTTCTCTAGTTCCTATTGATTTAAATGGAAGTCTAAAAGAAATAGAAACTCGCATTATAAAGTATGTAATGGAGCAAGAAGGAATGAATCAAGTTAAAGTTGAAAAAAGATTAAAAATTAGTCATAGTACATTATGGAGAAAGTTAAAATGATTTCAAAATGAAACATTTTCTATGATTAGTTTGTTGAAGACGTAATCATACCTTTAGTATAATAACCTAATGAAGAAATATTAAGGAAGTGAAAATTATGACTAAAGATATGACTAAAGGGAATATACCTAAGCATCTCATAAGCTTTTCCATACCATTAATACTTGGAAACCTACTACAACTTACTTATAATGCTGTAGATTCGATCATAGTAGGAAGATTTTCTGGAACAGATGCTTTAGCAGCTGTTGGAACAGATAATCCTGTAATGAATATTGTAATTTTAGGAATAACAGGTATATGTATCGGAGCCTCAGTTCTTATGAGCGAATTTTTTGGGGCTGGGAAATATGAAGAATTAAAGAAGGAAATCTCGACAACTTTAATATTTGGATGTTTTTTTTCTCTAGTAATTGTGATACTAGGTTTAATCTTTTCCAAGGATATATTAAACCTCCTTGGAGTTCCAAATGAAATTCTCGAGCCTGCAACACTCTATCTAAGAATAATATTTGCTGCGATGCCTTTTACATATTTATATAACGCAGTATCTGCAGCAATGAGAAGTGTTGGAGATTCAAAAACTCCAATAAGATTCCTAGCTATAGCATCTATTTTAAATGGATGTCTTGATTTTATTTTTATAGCAGGGTTTAATATGGGAGTACTTGGAGCTGGACTAGCTACAACTATCGCTGAAGCTTGCTCTGCTCTATTTTGTATAATTTACATATATAAAAAAGTACCATTGTTAAGATTATCTAAACAAGATATAAAATTAGATAGAGCTCTTTTAAAACAAACACTCCAGCACGGATCAATAACAGCTTTACAGCAATCTTGTCAGCCAATCGGTAAGCTATTAATTCAAGGTGCTATTAATCCATTAGGGGTAGCTACAATAGCAGCCTTTAATGCCGTAAACAGAGTTGATGATTTTGCATTCACTCCAGAGCAAAGTATATCTAATGGAATGATGACTTTTATTGCCCAAAATCGTGGCGCAAATGATAAAGGTCGTATTAAAGCCGGATTTAGAGTTGGCTTGTTCATAGAATTTTGCTATTGGATAATAATTTGCTTAGCTATATTAAGTTTGAAGACACCTATAATGAAATTATTTGTCTCTTCTAGTGATAATAACATGGTTGACTTGGGTGTGAGTTATTTAAGTCTTATGGCATTTTTCTATATATTTCCCGCCTTTACAAATGGTATTCAAGGCTTTTTCAGAGGTATGGGAAATATGAAAATCACATTAATTTCTACACTTATACAAATATCATTTAGAGTAATATTTGTTTTAATATTAGTTTCTCATATAGGAATGATAAGCATGGCCTATGCCAGCCTTATAGGATGGATATTCATGCTAGCTTATGAAGTTCCGTACTATTTTATATTTAAAAGAAAAAATGATTTATTAAGAAATAACAATAAAACTAAAAAGAAACTTCAGATAGAAGGTTGAAATTTATAAATTTCAGCTTAAAATAAATATTAAAGGAAGGCACTAAAATAATCTCTACAATTATTTTAATGCCTTCTTTTAATTAACTTATAAATGAAATTAAAAGTTATAATTTTCAAACTTCTATTTAACTTCAAAATTTTTATTTGCTTTTACTATATATCCATTGTCATCTATTTCTGAATATGTTAATACATTTACGCATGCAATTGACACAATACCTTGCGTTTTATCTTTTTCATTTATTAGAGTATAATAGTTATACCCAGTGTTCTTGATCTTATCGTTATAAAAATTTATTAAAGCTTCATCTGTTATCTTATCAGGATTATATGTAACCTCTCCTCTTTTTCCTATTTCTTCTCCTGAATTATTTAGAACTGATCTCTCTTTTATTTCTTTCATATGTATTCCAGCATACTTATTACTATTAATATATTCATTTTTCACCTTCTCTGGAATGCCGCTATATCCAATTATTGAAAATAATACAAAACCAAATATTAATCGACTAACTATTTTTTTCATTTATAATTCCCCCTATATCCTAATAAGATAATTGTATATTGTTTGATGTTTTTGTCAAATATTATTAGTAGAAATATTAATTACTTATGTTATATAAATAATTAATCATAAGAAAAATAAACTTTATTATCTTTATATATTTTTAAAGATTGTTAAATTATTGTTTTTCATCATCATTTTATATACATATTCTTCAAATAGAATTTGTAATTAGCTAGTTTTTTAACAATTTTAAGTCAAATTCAGAAAATTCACAACAACTACTTGAATAATCAGTAACATATTGTTATAATATTTAATAAGATAGTAATATAAATGTCTATATTTTTTTAAATATTATTGTTAAATTATTAACGTTAATTATTTAACTTCTTCTGCTTCTATATTAGCAGAAATCATAGTGAAAAATTAAATTTATAAATATGAGGGGGATAAATACTATGATAGTAAAAAAACCAATTCAATATGCAATTATAATTGACAGACAAGGAGAATTTGGAGTTTTTGATACCATGGAAGATGCTATTAAATTAGCTCATGTTGCATGTGAAGAATATAAGCAATGCAGTGAATTAAAAAAGAATGAAATAGTAGATTCAGTCATTAAGGAACTAGAACTCCACTTAGAAGAACTTAGTTTAATGACTTGTAAAGAGAATGGTGATGACTCATACAGTAATATTCTTTATAATAATACTAATGCATTAGATAAATGTTTAAATGATAAATATCTTGAGGCTAGATTGGCTACAATTAACTGTGATAATTCTAATACTGTAAATGGAGTTATTGTTCAAGCATCTAATCCTATCGAAACAATAATTAAAAATAGCATTTTAATGCTTAAAGCTGGACAGGCAGTCGTATTTTCATCAAATGAAAATATAAAAGAATTATTTTCTTATACTATTAAGCTTATAAATAAAGCTATAGATTCAGTAGGTGGTCCAAAAAATCTTGTAGTAACAGTAAAAAACCCTAATGTTGAAAGTACTGATATTATGGTTGCACACGAAAAAATAACTCTTGTTTCTGCAATAGACAATCAAGACACTAGAAGAATAGCTCTTTAGTTAGCTGGTAATTAAATTGTTGAAAAGCATAAATTTAATAGATTTGATTCGATCTATAGCCTTGAGTGAATATATAATGGTATGTATTTAAAAAAATATTGAATTAAATATTAAAATTTTTAGCACATCCATCGTATTTTCACTCACTTTGTTTAATTAAAGTACCCCCTATTGGGGCTTTTTTATTGTTTATGAAATTATAATTCAGTAAAATCTGTGAACAAGATACTCCTAGATGGTATAATTTCTGAACAGATTAATTAACTCGGTTTGGTATTTTAAAAGAATAAAAAATTTATCATCTCTTATATATTTCAAAAAAATATCAATATCCTAACATATAAAGATGTTTAAGAAATAGTTAATATTTTACTTAAGTTAAAATTGCTAATTCCAATAGCATTATCCAAATTCACAATATAAAAGCTAGTTATTAGAGACAGAACATTTATATTAATATCAATTCTTAACACCAATGAATTTTCACCATCTTTATAAATACCTTTAGTTTCAATGCGATTTTTGCTCTCAAAAGCTTGTCTTAAAATTTTTTCTTCCATAAAAAATTGGTCATGTATTCCTATAATTTCAAGTTTGATGTAACCTTTATCTAAAATAACCATACACTTGCGCTTTTCATCCCTTGATTTATTATTTTTATCCTTAAATGAATATATACATTGAATATCATCAAATATTGCCATAATCCTTTAACCCTTTCAAACGTAAATATATGTGCCGAACTTATGTTTGGTTATATAATACTACTTTTAGAGTATTTTGTAAATCAATATATAGAAATTAGATTCCTAAAACAAAAAATATAATCACTAACTTATAATAAATTAGTGATTACATTTTTTATTTTTACAGGCTAATTAAATTTTATCACTTACCTATGAAAGTTTTTATTCCAACCAAAATAATAAATATTCCAAAAGCTTTTTTCATTATGCTTGCCGGAAGAATATTTGCAAGTTGACCTCCAAACTTTGCACTAATTAGCATAGTAACACAAATAACTATACCCGCAGTTATATTTGTATTACCTTTCTTATAATATTCCATAAATGCAAGTAAACCAACGGGTGGAAGCATTGCAACAAGAGATGTTCCCTGAGCTGTAAGCTGTGAAAATCCTTTTAAATACATCAACGCAGGAATTATAATTATTCCACCACCAATTCCAAACAAACCACTCAAAATACCTGCTGCAACACCTACTATTATGTAAATTATAATATCTAACATAAAATCCTCCTCCAATAAATTTCAAATAAATTGTTTCTCTAATTTAAAAAAAATAGCATATATTCATTGTCATTTTATAGCATATATCTATTTTGAATAAGTGTTATTTATAATAATATATTGCAATTTATTTTTCATATACTAATATTAATTGAATACATATCCTATAATGTTAGCATACGGAAACTTATTATTGCAACGCATATTCCACTTATTACAAATAAGATTTCTACTCTACTTATTAAAATTATTTGATTATATAATGTTAGGTTGTTTATAAACACCTAAATTTATTCCTTATTAACAAAAAATTAAAGAATACATTTTCCATTAATAACTGCATTCTTTAATCTCATTTTATCTACTAATATATATTTTATTCAGTATCTACAACAATATTTCATTTTTTATTAGAATTCTATTTATATTCTTCTAGTGTCTTTATTAAAGTTTCAGTATCAAATGGTTTTTTTATGTAACTCTTAGCCCCTAAGGTTAAGCATTCATCTTTGACGTCATCATATCCTACTGCTGATATAATAATCACCACTGCTTCAGGATCAATACTCATTATTTGACTTAAAACATCAATGCCATCATTTCTAACTTCAGACATATTTAAATCTAAAATTACAATATCAGGGCTTTCAATCTTATATGTTTCTACTGCGTCATCTTTACCTGATGCCTCTAACATCATATAAGTTCCTCTTTTTTGAATAATTTTTCGTATAAACATTCGCATATACGATGAATCATCGACTATCAAAATCTTTTTCATACTAAAAAACTCCTTTATATCCGTAATTTTTAGAATTTAACTTCTATTTTTAAATTATATTTTATAAAACAAATCTTTTATTTGTCCAAAAATCTTATTACATTCATCTAATTTTTCTTCTAAAGCTTCTTTATCGAGTTTTGTAGCTAACTCGTGGATAGAATTTATTTTTAGTGTTCCAGAGGAACCTTTTAATTCATGAGCAAACTTCGCTAGCTTATTAAAGTCGTTAGTATTAATTGCATCATTAATTCCATCCAACAAATCAGGCAAACATTTTATGTAGTCTTCAAATATTTCTAATGCATCTTCTATATCAAGTCCTGTATCTTTAGAAAATTCATTAACATAGTTATCTATTATTCTAGAATAATCTATTGTATTATGATTTTTATTTTTAACACTTTCCTCAATTATTTTAAATACAATATTAAAATTGATAGGTTTAGTAATATAACTATCCATTCCAGATTTAATACATTTTTCCGAATCACCTTGCATAGCATTAGCAGTTACTGCAACAATTTTTGTATGTTTTCTATTTTTTTCAATCTTTCTTATTTCAGCAGTGGCTTCATATCCATCCATTACCGGCATCTGACAATCCATAAATACAATATCATAATCTTCTTCTGATACTTTTCTTAATGCTTCTTTACCATCTACTGCCACATCGCAAGTAATACCACGAGACTTAAGCATGCTTATAAAAATTTTTCTGTTAACTTCATTATCCTCGGCCAATAAAATTCTAATTTCTGATAAATTATAAATATTTTTAGCTATATTTTTATTTAAGTCTTCAAAAGCTTCTTCATCTTCTTTTCTCAAGCCTAAATTTACAGCAATACAGTTAAGTAAATCATCTCTTTTCAGTGGCTTGGTCAAATAAGATGAAAAACCATGATCCATTGCTACCTCAAACTCTCCCTTATACCGAGACATTAAAAGTATTAATTTGATATCTTTTGCTATAGGTATATTTTTTAATGTTCGTGCAAGTTCATAACAATTCATTCCTGGTATTTCGCAATCAATAATTACAATGCTCATCTTATTTTTTGTATTATCATTGGAAATAATTGTCGCAATTGCTTCACCAGCGCCATTAACCTCAATTATATGTAAGCCAGTTCCTTTGAGATAAGAACTTGTAATATTCCTACTATTTTCATTATTGTCAACAATCAAAATATTCACGTCATTAACCTTTTCGAACATAGAATTATGTTCAGAAGCCCTTTTAGATATTTTTAATCTTACACAAAATTTAAAAGTAGATCCTTTATCCAATACACTGCTAACAGTTATTTCACCATCCATCATCTTAACCAATTCTCGACAGATAGAAAGCCCCAGTCCAGTTCCACCATATTTTCTTGTTGTAGATGCATCTGCTTGGTTAAAAGCTTTAAAAAGCTTTTGAATATCTTTACTGCTAATTCCAATTCCAGTATCCTTTATTTCAAATTCAAGAAGAGCTACATCATTTTCTTCCTCAAAATAATCAACCTTAACTGAAATTTCGCCTGTATCAGTAAATTTAATACCATTGCTTAAAAGGTTATTTAATATTTGCTTAAGTCTTGATGGATCACCTACAACCTCATCTGGAATAGTTGGATCAATTATGGTATAAAGCTGAATTCCTTTTTCTAAAGATTTGGGAACAAAAAGTGAAACAGCATCTTCTATAACAGTTCTTAAGTTAAAGTTTATGTTCTCTAATATTAACTTTTTAGCCTCGATCTTTGAAAAATCCAATATATCATTAATAATATTCAGCAAAATATCTGAAGCAGATTTTGCTTCACGTACAAATTCTTTTTGTTCTAAAGAGAGATTTCCAGATTCTAATAATTCTAAAAATCCAAATATTCCATTCATCGGGGTTCTTATTTCATGTGACATATTTGCAAGAAACTGACTCTTTGCTATATTGGCCGATTCAGCTTCAACTTTAGCTTTATATAATTCAGCTTCTGCGATCCTCTGTTCCGTAATATCCTGTGCTGTACAAACAAGATATTTAATATTACCTGATTCATCTTTAATAGGTTTGCTTTTAACTTGAAGAAGCCTGTCCTCGCCTTTCCAATTCTTGATGTTAAGCTCTTTCTCTGATGGCTCATCATTCCTAAATAGTTCCCAATTATTTTCAGATAACTTATTGGCAGTATCAATATCAAATATATCATATAGATCTTTATATTCTAAATCATCTTTTTTCTTTCCAAAGAATTCTGCATGAGCCTCATTAACAGTAGCATAGGAAGTAACATTGGTTAGTGCCCATATCTGAGAGGCAGCATTATCGAGTAAAATAGTCTGACCATTAAGAAGCGATTCGTATTCTTTTAATTTTGTAATCCTAGCTTTTATAAACTCTAAAAACTTTGAAATATTATTTAATATTTTTATCTGATCCGGTTGCCATATTATAGGTTTCAATAAGGTTTCAAATCCTATAAAACCTATTACTTTACTTTTGTCTTTCAGTGGAAATATAAGAGACGATTTTATTCCTTCTATATTAAAAGCTTCTAATTCAAATGCTGCATCAACCGGAAATTCAGTTATATTATTTATTGCAACAAAATCTTTATTTTTAATTTGACGAATTAACCATGGACGAGCGTAAACAACTTCTTCCTCTATAACTTCCCTTTTGGGTTTTACAAACTTTTTATTCCATTGACATTCTATTTCCATAAAAGCAGGATCTTTAGAAAAATGATATATATAAATTCTATCTAAATCAAAAAACGCTCCAACTTCCTCTAATGATTTTCTTAATAAGTCATTATAATTCACGGAATTTACCTCTAAAAATCTTACGTGAATACTATTCATTAATTTTAGGAAATCATTAGAATAAATATTTACCTCATCATTGTTCTGACTATTCATGTTATCCTCCTAAAATTAAATTTCACAAGTCTTTGTAATAAAAAGCGTTAACTCTTTAAGTAAATCGACTTCATAAGGTTCAGATAGCAAACTTCCTGTTTCGTTATATAACACCTTTATTACTGGGCGCATTGGCATTGAGTTGTTTTGCTTTACAACTAATCCTTTTTCATTTGAATTTAGAATAACCCCACTTCCTGTAGGAAAAGCTGCTATATTCATAGTAAATTTCCTCACTATTTCTTCATCAAAATAAATATTGCTCATACCTATTAGATATTCGATTGTTTCATACACAGTTTTTCGTTCATTTGCTCCTCTACCGGATATCATATTATCAAACGTATCACAAATTGATACAATTTTTGCTAATTGATTTATTTCATCTCCTTTTAGATGCAAAGGATATCCACTTCCATCATTTCTCTCATGATGCATTAAAACAGCCACTTTAACATATGCGTTCCAAACATGTTGATCTCCTAGAAAATCGTATCCAATCTTAGGATGCATTAATTCCAAATATTTATTGTATTCATTTTTATCTTTAAATTCAGACGAAATTTTTTTATCATTCATAATTCTTATTTTACCAATGTCATGCAAAAGTGCACCTGCAGCTATGTCTTTTAATCTTGACATACTGTATCCCATGTGAGTCCCTATTATTGTAGCTAATACGCATACATTTACAGAATGAGAATATATATTAGTGTCGCTAGCACTTATTTCTGCAACATTTATTAAAACATTCTTATTGGATAATATATCCTCAATGACTGAGTTAACAGAATTCATAACGCTGTTATTATCAGTTTTTCCTTCACGGCAATATCCATCTATCATTTTTTTTACTGCAAGCTTACTCATTTGCCGTGTCTTATCAGAAATACTTTCTTCAATATTAAGATTTTTTGATATATCATCATCAATATATACCGAATAAATACCAAGTTCCTTAATTTTTTCGATATAATAAGGCTTCAGCTTTACTCCAACGCTAAGTAAAACTCTACCTGATTCATCAAAAATCTGTTTCCCTAGTATTTCGTCTCCCTTTAGGCTGGAAACGCTAACAACTCTCATATGCACCTCCGAATGAAATAATTAACTATTGCTTGCTCATAAAAAACTTCTATAGAAAGCAAACACATATTAAAATCTATTTGGATTTTTACTAATTAGACTTATAAATCAAAAACTTACCCAAATAGGTATTCATATTTAAATATTAGCATAATCTTACACATTTGACTACATAAAAAATATCGATATTAATCGATTTAATGCCCATGAATACAAACTTCGTACATTCCAATCCTCAAAACGAGAACAAAATCGCAGGCGAATATATCTTCTTTTTTTATTCTCTTTACAAACCATAACTTTCTTATAAAACTTTAATTAAGCTCTTTAAAATATTAGCCGAGCATAATACTTCTTAAATATTGGTTGCAGTGTATAATTCAAGTGCATAAAAATAAAGGATGAAGATTACATTGTATCCTCATCCTTTAGAAAATCTTATTGTATTTTTCCACCTTCAACTACAAGGCTATCTTCAAATTCAGCACCATATACTGATTTTAATGTTTCATCATAAGCTTTGTGCACAAAGTTCTCTTTGCCTAAGCTTTCAAGTTCAGTATTAATCCAATCTCTAAGTTCTGTATTACCTTTAGTAACAGCTGGAGCAATGGTATCTGTACTTCCAAGTGATGGTATACCAACAGAGAATCCAGGATTATCTTTAGCCCATGCAATAACTTCTGTGTTATCACTTAAAATAGCGTCACCACGTTTATCTTTTAACGCTTGGAATATTTCTGAATATTGTTCATATTTTACAAGTTCAACGTCTGGATGATTTTTAGTCATATAAGTTTCAGCAGTTGTTCCCTTCGCTACAATAACCTTCTTGCCTTTAAGTTGATCTTCTGAAGTAATTTTAGCGCCATCTGGTGAAACTACACCAAGTGATACTTTCATATAAGGATTTGCAAAATCAACTTTTTCTTTTCTCTCATCAGTAACAGTAAAGTTAGCCATTATTATATCAACTTTTTTAGATTCTAAATAAGAGACTCTACTTGCTGCATCAACTAAAACAAATTCAACTTTTGACTCATCTCCAAATAAATCTTTAGCAAATCTTTTTGCAACATATACATCAAATCCTTGGTTTTTTCCTTCTGAATCAACATATCCAAATGGAGCTTTATCACTAAATACACCAATCTTTATAGTTCCACGTTTTTTTATGTCTTCCAAAGAACTAGACGCTGCTTTATTAGAATCACCTTTATTAGTTTGTGCTGAATTACCACAGCCAACAAAACTTCCAACTACTACAGTACTTAAAAGTAAAGCTGCTACTATTTTTTTTATGCTTTTCATATTTTGTCATCCCCCTATTAATAATTAAAATTGAAATATATTTAGAAAGTGCTTAGCACGTTCTGTCTTTGGATTTGTAAAGAATTCTTTTGGTCCCGACTCTTCACATATTTTGCCCTCATCCATAAAGATTATTCTATCTGCCACTGATTGGGCAAATCCCATTTCATGTGTCACAATTACCATAGTCATGCCTTGCTTAGCTAAGCCTAATATAACATCTAGTACTTCCCTTACCATTTCTGGGTCAAGAGATGCTGTTACTTCATCAAAAAGTATTATTTCTGGATTCATACATAATGCCCTAACTATAGCTATTCTTTGCTTTTGGCCCCCCGAAAGTTGACGTGGATATGAATCTTTCCTGTCAAGTAATCCAACCTTATTTAAAAGTTGTTCTGCTTGAGCAAGTGCCTCAGATTTCTCTCTTTTCTGAACCTTTAAA
>Ga0209281_1001563_pt1 | contig 12554 bp, 11 predicted proteins | sample MedtruBG_FD_187514 | JGI IMG/M metagenome (GOLD analysis project Ga0209281, IMG submission 187514) | Root nodule microbial communities of legume samples collected from California, USA - Medicago truncatula BG (SPAdes) (version 2) | ecosystem: Host-associated > Plants > Roots > Nodule | place... | reverse complement strand
GTTGTAATGAATGCCGGAGAGATAATTGGAATTGGAACGCATAAAGAATTATTACTAAACAATGAGGTATATAGACGTATGTACGAAATGGAGAGTCTGCAGCATCAAGAGAGTATACAAAATGAAAGGAAACTAGATTCGGTTATATGATAAATTCAAATCTATTTTAGACTTATGTAGTAATTTACCGAAATCATAAATATTTTTGTTTCGAAAAACTATGAAAATATTGCTGAAGATTCTAAGTTGTAGGTTGCACCACTTTAGCATGCTCCCACTAAAAGTAGTGACAAGCTAAAGTGGAACAACCTACAACTAAGAATCTTTAACAGCTCATTTTCAAATGTTTTCTTCACAAAAATATTTATGATTTCTAGTAAAGTTATCCACTTAAAGTCGAGTAAGATATAAATATGTTGACATATTAATTTATGTATATGGGGGAGAAAAAATGAGAAATAGAAGTGTAAGGAATATAGTTTGGGATATAGGGGAAAAGCTATCGAATTATGAAAAAGTAAAAGAAATAGTTAATGATGAGAAAAATTATATAAACTTTGAAGGAAACCTTATAAACCCTTTTAATGAATTGAGTTTAAGTCATGGAATACCTGCGCTTTGTGCATTGTATGGAGAGTTGAATGAGCAGTATCCAGAACAGGGATGGGATGTAATAGGACATGAATACATGAAGAGAATGGGAGAATGCATAGAAGAAGGAATTTCATCACTTTCTATGTTTAGCGGTGTGTCAGGAATAGGACTTTCTGCTGTATGTCTTTCCAACAATGGGAGTAGGTATGGAAATTTTATTTCTAACATGAATTCTTTTATTAGTGAAAGTATTCTTGGATTTATAGAAGCGTTAAAGAATAAGGATTCTCTAAATATGTCTGACTATGATGTTATTGAAGGGGTGTGTGGAATAGCTAATTACTGCATGCTGTTTCCTAATGATGAAGGAATGAAACAAGCTCTTAAGATGATTGTTGAGTATATAATTGAATTATGTAAAGATAAATGTACTAATGGATTGGTGCTTCCAGGATGGTATATTCCTGCGGAAAATCAATTTTCAAAGCAGGATCAAAAACTATGGCCAGAAGGCTGCTTTAATATAGGTTTATCTCATGGAGTACCTGGCATGCTGCTGGTTTTATGCAATTCTGCAAAATGTGGTATTCGTTTAGAAAATCAAGATGAGAGCATAAGTAAATTAGTAAAATTTCTTATGAAGTATCATATAAGTAATGATAAGGAAAATTATTGGGGGACACACATATCTTTAGAAGAATATAGAGAAGGTGTAGTAACTAACACAAGTAGCAGGGACGCCTGGTGTTATGGAACCCCTGGTGTAGCATATTCTGTACTTGTTGCAGGAAAATATTTAAATAATATGGAATATATAGATGAAGCTGTTCTTGCAATGAAAGGTGCAATAAATAGACTTACAGATATCTACTCTCCAACATTTTGTCACGGGTTTTCAGGGATAGCCTATATAGCTAATAGGTTCTATGAGGTGACTGGGCTTCAAGATTTTAGACAAGCAGCCATAGATTTAACAGATAAGATACTAGATTTATATAATGAAAAAGCACCTTTTGGATTTTATAATATGGAGAAGAGTGAAGAAGGCATGGACTACCTTGATTATATTGGCATTATTGATGGAGTTACAGGAGTTATATTAACATTGTTAGCAATAGAAAATGGTAAAAAGACTCCATGGGACTGTACGTTTTCATTACAAGAGGTTTAAATTTCGCAGGACTTGGAATAACGAAATAATAAATAGGGTGAAGTATTATGGAACAAAAAAGAATATTAGTAGTAGATGATAATGATGATATTTGCAGTATGATAAAGAGGTATCTTGAGGCACATAATTACTATGTTGAAACCTATGAAGATGGTGTTGAAGCTTTAAAAATTATCCTTGAGAATAAATTTGACTTAATTATACTTGATATAATGATGAATAACGTAGATGGTATAGAGATTTGCAGCATAATTCGGGATAAAATTAATTGTCCTATAATATTTTTAAGTGCAAAGAATTTAGAGGAAGATAAGGTTAGTGCACTTTCAGTTGGTGGGGATGATTATATTACAAAACCATTTGGGCTTAAGGAATTAATGGCTAGAATTGAGTGTCATTTAAGGCGGGAAGAAAGAATATCCCAGAACAAAAACTATATATTAAGTTCTAAGAACATGATTATTGATATATTAACAAAGGAAGTTTTTTGCTCGGGAACGAAGCTGAAGCTTAGGAAGAAAGAGTATGAGATAATTGAATTTTTTATATTAAATAAAAATATAATGTTTTCTAAAGAACAAATATTTAATAAAGTCTGGGGAATTGATTCGGAAAGTTACTTAGAAACTGTTACGGAAAGTATAAAGAATATAAGAAGAAAAATTAAAGAGGTTGATCCGAATACTTCATATATAACGACAGTTTATGGCTTTGGTTATAAGTGGGAGGTTACAGATGCTAAGTAACAAAACTATTAAAAGTGATTTTTATCTGCTGGTTATAAAAATATTCTCGTATACTTTTATATCAACGATAATTGCATATGTTTTTTTAGTTATATTTATATTCGTATCTACTAATTATACGAAAACAGCCGATTACTATGAAAAATATCTAGATAGAATAGAAGATGAAATTATAAGAAATATAGATTCAGTACTACAGGGGCAATTAATAGATTTAAATTCATATTCAGATAAAATCCAAGGGGAAGTTGTAGATATTAATGGAAACCATGTATTTGGTGATATGAATATTGCAGATGATAACATAGAGTTATTAAAGTCTTTAGGGGTTAATACAGCTAAGGGCGATTATGTATATAGATGTATACCATTAGTACAAGATAATTATATAAGATATATATATGTCTTAAGGGCTCCCTTTGGGTACATAGTTAATAATATTCATAAAAGGCCGGATATTGTAGTTATATATATTACTTTAATTGCATCTCCTATTATTTTTTTTATTGTATATTTATTTCTATTTACTAAAAAATTATATAAATCTATATCGAAAAATATTCAAATATTACTTAATGCAGCAGGGGAAATATCAGAGGGAAATTACTTATTTGAGATAAAGGGGCTTCAAGGAAAAGAGTTTAAAACCATACAAGATTCGTTTAACAAAATGATAAATGCGTTAAAAGAAACCATTGAAGGTCTGTCTAAATTAGAAAATGAAAGGAAGATGCTTACATCTTCAATTGCACATGATATAAGAACTCCAATAACTGTAATAAATGGAGAGCTTGAGATTATAAGCGAATTAAAAGATGAAGAGGGTTTTTCTTTAGATAATTATATAGAAACTATTCAAAGAAATTGTGATAAAATGGTCAAGCTTACAGATAACTTATCCTTAATATATAAAGTAGACAATTTAAATTTTTTATTTAGAATACAAAAAGTAGATTTAAATAAATTAATTATGGAGAAGAAGAGAGAACTATCATCCTTAGCAAACAAGAAGAACATAGGGCTTCATTTTGATTTGAACTTAAGTAAGGAATATTATCTTCTAGATGAATCAATGTTAAATCGTGTATTAGATAACGTCCTTCATAATAGTCTTAGGTTTACGAACAGTGGAAGCATAAAACTTATTGTATCTGATAAAAACAGTGAAGGAAGAATTTACTTCAAGTGTATTGATACAGGAACAGGTTTTAAAGAAGAAGATACACACAAGTTATTTTCTGCATTTTATCAAAGCGAATCCTATAAAAACCATTTTGGTCTCGGATTATATATAGCAAAAAAAATTGTTCAAAATTATCAAGGAGAAATTTCAGCATATAATAACGAGCATAATGGAGCAACAATTGAATTCTTCATAGTGGAGTTGAGGGAATAATTTTAATTATAAATAAATAATATGAAATAAGCCTCCTGATAAATACTGAATTTATCAGGAGGCTGTTTTTGTTAGCAATATTGAAAAATAGGAACCGTATCCCAAGTTTATTTAGTAATTACTTTATGACGCAATGTTCATAGCTCTGCAGAATAAAAATATATTTGATTTCGATGAAGTCTCACATAAGTCTATTTCTTAAGTTTAGCTAGTTTATATTCATTGTTTACATTAACGGCAATAGTCTCGTTTTGATCAATGTTTTTTAGACTATATATCCAGCCAAAATTTAAATGAATTCGCTTTTCTTGAGTTTTATCATTAGAAAGGAAATATATCTTTTTTAATTCGTCTTTATCTAATATTTTATTATTTTCATCTATTGTAACTTGCTTAGATACTTTTCCTATTGGCTTATCTAAATCATCTTGAGAAATAGAAGACTCCAGAATTACATAAGTTTTATTCTCAAAAGAAACTTCTTTAAAATTTGTTTCATTAAGAGTATATTCAGGCAAAGTCTTACTTGTCTCTAGGTTCTTTTTACCATTATCAATTAATTGGTTCACTTTAGAGCAGCCCATAAATGATGCTGAGAGTATCACTAAAAATAATGGGGTTAAACATAAGAAAAACTTTTTTCTTTTCATTATAATACCATCCTTATAACCTTTTTTATAAATGATACTACTTAATTCTAATAATTTTATAATGAATTTAAATTATCTATATTTACTAAATAATAAGTCAGATGCAGGTTGGATTATTATTCTTATTTATATATGGTTATCATTTTAATATATAGATAAAATTATTAATAATTGTTTGAAAAATCACAAACACTATTTGTAGAAAGAAAAGATGTTTTGTTGAAAATACCGCTGATTAAATATAGAATTATATTTGGTAATTATATTCATATTGTAAGGAGTATTTAGATGGGAGTTTATTATTACAAATATAAGGGCAATATAGTAGATGTATTTTTCATATTTTTGGGATGTATGATAGCATCAATGGGGGTAAATCTGTTTTTAGTACATGCAAAACTTTTAAGTGGCGGAGCTACAGGTATAGCTTTGATTTTGGAGTATACACTTAAGGTTCCAGCAGGTATTGGTATACTAATAATTAATATACCATTAATCCTATTAAGTTATAAAAAACTTGATAGGTGCTTTACTGTTTACACTACAATAGGTATGCTTTGTCTTTCGAGTTCGCTTATTATAACAAAATCGCTAGTATATTTAATTAATATTGAACGTGATTTGCTTATTTTCTGTATCTACGGTGGAGTTTTATGTGGTATTGGTTATGGAATGGTTTTTTTAAGGCATGGCTCTACAGGTGGTACTGATATTATAACTATGCTGATTAGAAAGAAATATTCAAATTTTAATATAGGTAGCCTAGGATTTTCTCTTAATTTACTTATAGTTATTATAGGAGCAATAATTTTTGGGCTCCCACAAGCATTATATACAATTATTTCTTTATTCATTCAAAGTATGGTTCTTGATAAAGTATTAAAAGGATTTAATAGCAGAAAACTTCTTTTAATATTAACCTGCAAAGAAGAGGAAATTATTGAGTATGTAATTAGAGATTTAAATAGAGGTATAACATCTTTATTTGCAGAAGGTGAGTATACTCATGATAAGAAAAAAATGCTTTATTGCATTGTGAGTTCGCATCAAATGGTTGAACTAAAATCGGCGGTACACCATATTGATCCAAACGCCTTTATAACAATCATAGATATTTCTGAAGTTAGAGGAAAAGGATTCTTAAATATCTAACTTAAATTCAGAGTTAAAATAATTTAGTGGAAATTATAAATCATAATTAACCAGACCAATTATATTAAGTAAAGATAGAAAAAGCATTTAAAACAAATTCTAGACAACTTAAGTGTAGAAAATTGGAACAAAATGCCTTGGTTGTAAATTGAAACAATATTCTTTGTGAGGTATAATATTCCTTATGAGTATTAAGGAGGCAACAGGTTTATGCGAAACAATTTGAAAAAGATATTAATTGTAGTTCCAATGATTTTATTTTTATGTATGTCTTATATGGGAACTATAGTAAAAGCAGATGATAAAATAAGTCAGACAAGTATGGTTGAAAGTAGTAATGAGAATATAACTAATGCTAATACAGCAAGTACACAAACTAATAACACAAATACTAATGACAATAAAACAGGCACCATAAGTAATACGGATGTAAATACGAATCAAAACTCAACTTTAAATAACTCAGGAACTACTCAAAAACAAGATAGTTCAGAACAAAGTCAAAGCAGTGGAAATGTGAGTAAGAGTGAAAATTCACCAGCAGGAAGTACAGGACAGACTGTTTTAACAGAAAATATTCCGGGGTGGAAGAATATTAACGGAAAATTATATTATGTAACTAAAGATGGAATAGTAAAAGCAACAGGCTGGTTTCAGGAAGAAGATGAAAATCCTGATGCAAAGAATGATAATGAGTACTACTTAGATGAAGATCATTCAGCGGTAACTGGTTGGAAGCAGATTCGTAAATCTTGGTACTATTTCGATGAAGCAGGAGTTAAGCAAACAGGCTGGAAATACATAAAATATAACTGGTATTATTTTGACAAAGATGGAGAAATGCAAATAGGATGGATTAAAGCTAATGGTAATAAATATTACTTTAATGATGAAGGTGCGATGTCTATAGGAAAAAAGTACATAGATGACAAATGGTACTTTTTTGGCGCAACTGGCATTCTCCAAACAGGTTTTTATATTAATCAAGGAAAGCTTTATTATTCAGAAACCGATGGGACAATGGCGGTAAATGAGTGGGTAAAAACTAAAAGTAATAAGTATTATATTAAGGCAGATAGCAGTGTTGCAACTGGTAATGCAATTATAGATAACGTCGCGGAAAAGTTTGATTCTGATGGTAAATACATAGGAACAGGAGAAATTAAAGATCATTTATTTGTGAAATATTTGAGTGTTGGAAATGCAGATTGTGCTTTTATCAAGCTTCCAAGTGGGGAAACAGCATTAATTGATACTGGAACGCCAGAGAGTTCTCAAAAGGTAATTGATTTCTTAAAAGAGCAAAACTTAAAACAAGATGATGGCAAAGGAGTAATTGATTATGTAATAATTACTCATGCACATTCTGACCATATTGGTGGACTAGCGTCAGTTTTGGAAAACTTTAATGTAAAAAAAGTTTATATGCCTGAAATTGCAAAGATGAAAGATTGGTATTCAAACATAAAAGTTACTAAAGAAAACCAAGCTAATGTAGAAATGATGAAAATAGACTACAATGTTTATAATGATGCTGCAAAAGCTATGAAAGAAAAAGATTTAGAATTTACTAATACAAAAAAAGGCGAATTTATTGATAAAGATAAGATTTTACAATTTGCAGAATCTGATAAGAATTTTGGACCGATAGGAACTCCTCAAATTGTAGCAGATTATTGGGGAATTAACGAAAATTCAGCTATAGTATTTTTAAATTATGGAGATTTAAAAGCATTATTTGCTGCAGATATGGAATGGAATTCAGAAAAGGACTTTTGGAAAAGTGATTTACTTCAAGGACAAACAATTGATGTGTTGAAAGTACCTCATCATGGTTATGATACATCATCAACACCAGACTTTGTAAGATATTTGAAACCAATAATGGGAGTTATAAGCAGAGATAAAGGTGGCAGCACAAAAGGTACTGCTTATAAGAACTTAGTTTCAAATGGAGTAACAATATATGAAACAAGTGCAAAAGATGGAATTGCAATATATGCGACTCCAGAAAATTGGACAGTTGGAAATTAAGTTTATATATGAACTATCGAAATAAGGGACATGAATTTGTAATGTTTGCTAAGGATTTGGCTGTGAATTTCTATCAATAGAAGTTGCACCCATTCCTGCATGCTCTCAATATAAAATTGAGACATGCAAAGAATGGAACAACTTCTATTGAAGAAATATCTACAGTCAAATCCTAATGCAACACATAACAAAAACATGTCCCTTATTTCTAGTTATATACAAATTAATTGCGGATTCTGAAGAAATGAGCATAGATAGATTGAAAACAAAAACTACCAATAAACCTTTCTGGCTTATTGGTAGTTTCCTTTGGAAATAAGCACTAAATTAAAATGATAAACTTTAGTGCCTGAGTATTATGGGGTACAAATATTATTCTAACCAGTGTTAGAAAATATATTCACAATTTTAAAAAATTCTACAGGTAAACAACGTACAGTTTAGACTTATGCGATAACTTACCGAAATTATAAACATTTTTATTCCGAAAAACTATGAAAATATCGCTGAAGGTTCTAAGTTGCAGGGTGCCTCCACTTTAGCATGCCCCAACTTTCAGTTTGACAAGCTAAAGTGGGACAACCTACAACTAAGAACCTTTAACAGCTCATTTTCAAATGTTTTCTCCACAAAAATGTTTATAATTTCTAGGAAGATATCATCTTAGAGTTTTAACAAATTTGTAAATATGTTCATCTAATAAATCAAATATATAATTTGGAAATCTATAGTATGGAATATATATTTGTTATAAAAATGAAATTAATCTTTATCTATATCATTGTTTTCATCTGAAAGCATATCTTGCGTATAATCGAATTCTTGATTAGAAATGTTGTTTACAACAATTGAGTCTGTAGCTGGGTTTGGCATATTTATTGGGAAGTCCACTCCTGTTGCACTTTCTACAGATTCATCACTTGGGCTATAGTTAGTTCTCATCTTTGGTAGATAAGAATTAACGAAAGCATCTTTCTTATCATCTCTTACATTGGAAGTATGAGATACTTTTTCTTTATCCATTATAATCACTCCTAACTTTATATAAGTACTGTTTGTAAGTCGATATATATATGTTGTGTTAACATTTGCTAAATCTTGAATGGATATCTTCACTAGAAAGAAAGAATACTCTTTTGTGCAGTGTTACATCTGAGAATATAGCTGTAGGTATTTCTTTAGCAGAAGTTGTTCCATTGTTGCTTGTCATGAGCTTCCCTCAGGAGCATGCAACAATGGATGCAACTTCTGCTATTAGAAATCCACAGCTATATTCTCCAGGAACCGAAGCAACAGAGTATTCTTTCTTTCGGTAAGTTAGCATATTAAGTTTGAGTTACATTATATCGTCGTATTTAGATTCATCAGAATCACCATCAGAGTTTAAGTCTATAAGCTCTGTATCTACATTGGTTCTTGAGATATTTACGTTGTTTTTACTTTTAGTATTTCTTTCACTTAAATTAGTAGTAAAATCTACGTTTGCGTTTTCAGAGGCGTCTAGTCTTACAGCTTGATGATCAGCTATGCTTTCATAATCTTTTGTGCCTTGTTCAGAAGGGATTTTATCTTTATCCATAACAATCACTCCAATCTCTATTAAATATTTGACTAATTATAATAATGTATCTGGTTTAGAAGAATTTAAGCCATTTGCTTTTTCTATGCTTTCTTCACTTGGACGATTGTCAGCTTTTGAGCTTGGTAAATAAAGTTTCTTTAATTTTTCGATATCAGAATCACTAGGTTCTTTTGAGTGAACCTCAGGTATTTGCTCTTGAGGAGTAAGGTTTTGTGCCTGACCATATGGATTTTTATCTTTATTCATTGAAATCACTCCTTGATTAATATTTTTTTATTTGATATAGATTATATTTCGCCTTGGTATTCATGTTCATCACTATCATGATTTGTAACATCAGAATATTTTATTATTGTAGGAATTCTTTCAGTAGTATCTGATTTATGTTCTTTCTTGATACTTCTATCGCTGGAATTATAACTGTTTTTTGAGCGTGGTCCACTGGCACCTCCGCCTATATTTCTAGCGTAAGAAGAAGGGTCTGATTCTGATGAGTGAATGTCAGTTAATTTATTGGTATCATAATCTCCAGGTGTGGGAGTATAAGGTGTTTTCTCTTTGCTCATAGTAATCACTCCTAACTTCTTTAATCATATTTATTCGAGTCTTTAAAAGCTTGAACATAACTAAAATAAGAAAAAAATTAGTTACATTTTATTATTTGAAAAATTAGATTTATTAATGCATGAAATATTTAGATTTTAGACAAAAATCATGGTAAAATTATTTTATAATGGCATAAGGGGGAAATTTATGAATAAAAATATCAAACGTATAATTGCACTTACACTTATTACTAGCGCATTTTCTACAATTTCAGCTATTACTTTTAATTCATCTTTTGATTTCATGACCAAGCCAGTTTATGCATCAACATATTCTCCAAGCACAGGAGAGTTAAAATCCTTAACAATAAAATCATCAAATGGAGATTCTCTTGATTTACGCGATGGGTATAATAGCGATAAAGTAAAATTAAGTGATGACAAAGAATATTATGCAAAACTTACAGATGATAGTGAAGGAATAAAGATAAATGCAGAAGTAAAAGGCAGTGATTACGTAGTTAGAATATTTACGTCTGATAAAACAGATGCAACAGGAATTAAACCTGGAGAAGAAATTCCCTTAGGAAAAGGAAATACAACTATTTACATAAGAACTTATGAATCTTTATCGGCATATAGAAAAGCTAAAGATGAAGATAATGATGTTACTAAATGTGAAGAAGAATACACAATAAATATAAAGAAAACCACAGAAAGTGATTATGAAGATAATACTCAAGATTCCATATATTTAGAAAATATCCAGCTTAGTAAAGGAGATATAACTTTCTTAAAGCAAAGAACTTCTTACGATATAAAGATAGACTCATCAGTTGATGAAATAAAAATTACAGCGAAACCTGAAAATGAAAATGATAGAGTAAGAATAGATGGAGATATCGTTGATGAAAGCGATAGTTATAAGAAAACAATATCTCTAGACTCTGGAGAAAATGAAATAAAGATTAAAGTTACAGATGACGAGGACAATCAAAGAACTTATACCCTAAATGTAACAAGAGGTAATTCTTCGAGTAATCAAGATAATATATATTTAGATGAGCTTAAGGTTGATGAAGGAAAACTAGATTTCTCTAAAGATACTTCTTCTTATACACTAAATGTTGATGAATCTGTAAGTAAGATAACAATAGGAGCAGAGCCAGAAGATGAAGAATATTTAGTAACTATTGATGGAGATAAAGTTAACTCTGATGATGATTACGAAAACACGATATCTTTATCTAAAGGGAAGAATATTGTTAAAGTAGTAATTGAAGATGAGGTTAATGATAAGAAGAGAACATATACATTGACTATAAATAGGGGAGCATCTGTAGGTAATGATGATGCAGATGATACAGGTAAAAAGAATGGTTGGACGCAAACCGAGGAAGGCTGGAAATATGCTGATGAAAATGGAAACATTCTAAAGAGCTCATGGCTATTTGATAAAGAACAAAAAGTTTATTGTTATTTAAATGAAAAGGGACTTAGAGTTACAGGATGGTTTAAAGATAAAGAAAAGTGGTATTTACTAGATAACAAAGGCGCTATGCTTACAGGCTGGCAATATAATGATGGAAAATGGTATTTACTAGATAAGACAAGTGGAGAAATGAAAACGGGCTGGATTATGGAAGAAGTAACAGCTCAAAGCAGCAGCAATTCAAACAATACAAGTACAAACAGTACCGTTAATACAACTAATGGGACTAGCTCTACAAATATAGATATCTCAGATAATTCCGATTCTTCAAATACATCAACCAGTGCTAATGGATCAAATACTAATGCCAACAGTACTAGTAATACAAAAATTCAAAACTGGTATTATTTAAGCTCAGATGGATCAATGAAGACAGGATGGTTTCAAGATAAAGGCAAATGGTATTACTTCAATAAAAATGGTGTAATGCAAAAAGGATGGGTAATTGACTCAAACTCAAAATATTATTTAGGTGAAGATGGAGCAATGGTAACAGGAACAAAAACCATCGATAAAAAAGAATACAAATTTACTTCAAGTGGAGTACTGATAATTTAATTTAGAATTATGTGATAACTTACCGAAATCATAAATATTTTTGTTCCGAAAACCATGAAAATATCGCTGAAGGTTCTAAGTTGCAGGTTGCCTCAACTTTAGCATGTTCCTACTTTCAGTATGACAAGCTAAAGTTGAACAACCTACAACTAAGAACCTTTGACAGCTCATTTTCAAATGTTTTCTTCACAAAAATGTTTATGATTTCTAGTAAAGATATCTACTTAAGGCTCTATTAAATTTGAAAATATGTTTATCTAATAAGTTAAATATTAAATTGGATATATGAACCTAAAATAATAGTCAATAATAATTTAAGTTTATTTATAAAAAATTAACATTTAGGAAATAAATTCTTTAGAACTATGTAGTATAATTTACAATGAATACTAATCAAAATAATTAATGGATTAGTTGGAAGTTTAAATTGAGTTAATATTTTAGTGTTAAAATATTACTCTATAGGTATTGATAAGTGATGGTAATGTGTTAAATAGGCAAAATTTATGCACATTATAAGAAGTAATTAAAATATATTATTGTAGATTTAAGGAGGAAATACATGCATAAAAAAATTAAACATATTATTGCTGTAAGTCTTGTGCTTAGTGCTGTTTGTGGAGTTTTACCAGCA
>Ga0209281_1001562_pt1 | contig 12558 bp, 10 predicted proteins | sample MedtruBG_FD_187514 | JGI IMG/M metagenome (GOLD analysis project Ga0209281, IMG submission 187514) | Root nodule microbial communities of legume samples collected from California, USA - Medicago truncatula BG (SPAdes) (version 2) | ecosystem: Host-associated > Plants > Roots > Nodule | place... | reverse complement strand
AAATAAGAGAAAGGATGATGTATAATGGATATTTCTAAATTTCCGCTGAAAAATAGTACTAAATTGGATGCTGATACATTGAAAACACTCTTAAATTCTGATGAATTTTCCAAAATAATCGAAAAAAATCTGGTTCCAATGGATGAAGTTGATGAATTTAAAATTCGTCCTGGATTCTATCTTGAAAATGGTGCAGTAGTTATTCCAGGAGGTGTTAGTTTTACTGTTCACTCGCAGAATGCGACTTCATGTAAATTGCTGCTATTTAGACCGGGCAATTGTGACCCTTATGCTATCATACCCTTTCCCAAAAATTATAGGATAGGTAATGTATACTCAATGATTGTATTGGGATTAAATATTGAGGAATTTGAATATGCTTTTAGTATAGATGGACTCTATGCACCGGAAAAGGGACTAATTTTTGATAGTTCTCAATATTTACTTGATCCCTATTCAAAAGCAATTACTGGTCAAAGCGTGTGGGGATCTAAAACAGTATGCGGTTATCAATATAAATCGAGAGTTGTTGCAAACGATTTTGACTGGGGAAACAGTAAACAATTATCAATTCCTATGGAAGATCTTATTATTTATGAATTGCATGTTCGTGGATTTACTAAGCATAAATCATCCAATGTAAATTATCCTGGTACTTTTGCTGGCTTAGAAGAAAAAATTCCATATTTAAGTGAACTTGGAGTAAACGCAGTTGAGCTTATGCCCATATTTGAGTTTGATGAAATGCTAAATTCAAGATATATAAACGGAAAAAGATTATATGATTATTGGGGATATAATCCTGTATGCTTTTTTGCTCCAAACACCAGCTATACTTCTAAAGCTGAAAATAATAGAGAGGGAGAAGAACTAAAATCATTAATAAAAAAATTCCATGAAAATCGAATAGAAGTAATTCTTGATGTTGTATTTAATCATACAGCTGAAGGAGATGAAAATGGACCATATATCTCTTTCAAAGGATTTGATAATAACCTCTACTATATGCTTACTCCTGAAGGCAAATATTATAACTTTAGCGGCTGTGGAAACACACTAAATTGTAATCATCCTGTTGTGCAAAGGCTTATATTAGATTGTCTGCGTTATTGGGTCACTGAATATCGAATCGATGGTTTTAGATTTGACTTAGCTTCGATCCTTGGTCGTAATGAAGATGGTTCCCCAATGAACAACCCTCCTTTATTACAAAACCTAGCCTTTGATCCTATTCTCGCAAAAACGAAATTAATAGCTGAAGCTTGGGATGCTGGGGGATTATATCAAGTTGGAAGTTTTCCTTCTTGGAAAAGATGGTCAGAATGGAATGGAAAATACAGGGATGATATTCGTAGATTTTTAAAGGGTGATTCTGGACTTGCCGGTTCTGTTACTGAAAGAATTTCTGGTTCCCATGATTTATACGATCCAAATAGCAGAGGTACAAATGCTTCTGTAAATTTTATCACCTGCCATGATGGATTCACCTTATATGACTTATATTCCTATAACCATAAGCATAATGAAGAAAATGGATGGAACAATACTGATGGAGAAAATAATAATAATAGCTGGAACTGTGGAATTGAAGGCGAAACTGATGACGAAAATGTATTAAATCTGAGGAAGAAATTAATAAAAAATGCATGTGCTGTTCTCTTAGCAAGCCAAGGTACTCCTATGCTTTTATCTGGAGATGAATTCGGAAATACACAGTTTGGAAATAACAACCCATATTGCCAGGACAATGAAATTTCATGGCTTGATTGGAGTTTATTAAATAAGAATATAGAACTATTTACATTCTTCAAGAATATGATAAATTTTCGAAAATGCCATCCTGTGCTTCGGAGTAGAATCGAAACCGCTAAATGTGGCTTACCTCATGTTAGTAAACATGGTACTGAACCTTGGTATTTAGATCCTTCAAATGAAACGAGAGTTGTTGGCGTGATGTTTGCAGGATGGAATAAAGCTACTACTGCAGATGACATTATATATATTGCTATAAATTCATACTGGAAAAAGGTAACTATGCGCTTACCTGATTTACCGATAAATTTAGAATGGAGAGTTGCCGTAAATACAGCTATGCCCCCTAGAGAGGACTTTATACATTCAGTAAACGAAATGCTGCGAGTAGGCAATAACATCGAACTCGATTCAAGATCTGTGGTGATTTTAATTGGCACACTTAAAGTATAATTTAAATTTCATTGTCAGGTTCCGTAATAATAATTGAATTTATATGTATACTAACCGAAATTAGATACATGTTTATTCCATGGGACTAGTAAAAATTTCGCTGAAAGTACTAAATTGCAGGTTGCATCCACTAATGCTTGTTCCCAATTTCATTGTGACAAGCATTAGTGGAACAACCTACAATTAAGTACTTTTAGCAGCTTATTTTTACATGCCTATTTCATATTATGCCCCTTGTGGTTACAAACATGTATCAAATTTCTAGGTTTAGCATACTTTAAATTCTCATTATGGAACCCTACAGGAGGGTGTGATAAAGTCCTTTTTATGTCTCACTATATGGAAAATCAAATGTCAAATCAATCGATTTATAAGGGCTCAGCAGGTGTGAAATTTTGTATAAATTTTTCATTTTAGCAACTCTAAATATTCTTCATAACCTTCTTCTTTCATTCTATCTATAGGAATAAACCTAAGAGATGCTGAGTTAATACAATATCTTAATCCACCTATCTCTTCTGGTCCGTCACAAAACACGTGTCCTAAATGTGCGTCACCAGTCTTACTTCTTACTTCTGTCCTTACCATACCATGATTAGTATCAATTTTCTCTTTAATTAATGATCTATCAATCGGTTTAGAAAAAGCAGGCCAACCGCAGCCCGAATTGAACTTATCTGAAGATAAAAATAAAGGTTCGCCAGTTGTAATATCTACATAAACTCCTTTTTCATAAAAATTATTATATTCATTATAAAAAGGTGATTCTGTTGCATTTTCTTGTGTCACTTTATATTGAATTTCTGTCAACTCTTTTTTAAGTTCTTCTTTGGTCTTTTTCATGTATTCTTTACTCATAGCATTCACTCCTTATAAAAATTCAAACCCAAAAATTAAATTCTTGTTTTCTTTGAAAAAAATCTTATATTTAGCTGATAATATTTTACCACTTCCCTAGTAATTCTACCCATTTAAAAATATTTATATGAGTTATAAATATTTAACATATTCTAACTATGTATAAAAATTCGTCATTTACTTGATTGTAAAACTTATTTAAAACAAAAAGACCAGTTACTTAACTTATAATTATATAACTGATCACTTTAGCTTAAAATACAATATTAATTTAAATTAAATTTTTACTTTATTAACAATTAATCCTTTTATAAATTGATATTTCTACTTTTTTGAAGAAGCTTTTCAATTTCATCTTCTGGAAGTGGTTTACTAAAATAATATCCTTGAATATAATCGCATTTCCTCTCTTTAAGAATTAAAAGTTGTTCTTTAGTTTCCACACCTTCTGCTACAACTTTAAGATCTAAACTATGAGCCATTTGAATAATATTTTTCATAATAGATTCTTCTTTTTTACTTGAAGTAATATTATCAATAAATGATTTATCGATTTTCAATGTGTTTATTGGCATTTTCCTTAGGTAACTTAATGAAGAATATCCGGTACCGAAATCATCAAGTGCAATTCTAATACCCATTTCCATCAATTTTCTTAGTATATTTATACTAGTATCCAGAGATTCCATAAGTACTGTTTCTGTAATTTCAAGTTCGATAAGATTCGGGTCAATTCCTGTACTCTCTACTATTTCTTTAACATTTTCTAAGAAAAATGGCTGCTGTAAATCAACTGAAGAAATATTAATACTTATACTTTTAAACTCATATCCAGAATTAAGCCATTTAACACTTTGCTTGCAAGATTCACTTAGAATCCATTGTCCTAATTGAGTTATAAAGCCACATTCTTCGGCAATCGGAATAAACTCTAAAGGTGATATAAATCCTAATTCCTTACTATTTAATCTTATTAAAGCCTCAAATCCGAATATCTCATTACTTTGCGTGTCATACTGTGGTTGATAGTTAATACTTAGCTCATTATTCTCAATTGATGATCTTAATATTCTTTCAATAGTCGTTTTTCTCTCAAGCTTCAAGTACATTTCTGGATCATATAAAGCATATCTGTTCTTTCCTAAATCTTTAGCTTTATACATAGCTGAATCAGCATTTCTCAAAATAGTATTTGAATCTGTTCCATCTTTTGGATACAGTGCTATACCAATGCTTGCAGTAATATACATTTGCTTATTATCAATATTAAAACTTTCTTTAAATAAAGATAGTATTTTTTTCGCATATGACTTAACTTCTGATTCTCCAATGGAAGCTTTCAAAAGAATAAACTCATCTCCACCCAGCCTACAAATAATATCTTCTTCGCCTATCACGAGACTCTTAAATTGTTTTGCTAAGTATATAAGAAGCCTATCTCCATAATCATGACCTATTGTGTCATTTATATTCTTAAAATTATCTAAATCTATAAAGAATACAGCCCCTTGCGCATTCTGATCCTTAGATAATTCTAATTGTTTATTTAACTTGTTTAAAAATAACGTTCTATTTGGTAGTTCAGTTAAAGAATCATAAAAAGCCATAAATTTTATTTTATCTTCTGATGCTTTTCTATTAGATATATCTCTGATAGACCCTGCAAATTTTATTACTTTACCTTCATTATTCCTTATTGCCCTGCCACTAGATAGTATCCATACATAGTCTCCATCACTAGTTTTTAACCTATATTCTGAATTGTAAACTTTATTTGGATCCTTGATATGGCTAAAGAGTTCTTCTTTTACCCTTTCAATATCATCTGGATGAATCAACTCTCTAGCAATTTCACGCAGATTATTGACTTTACTTAAGTTATATCCAGTAATGTCCACTAGTTTATCAGAAGCAAAAAATTCTCCTGTTTCAATATCCCACTGCCAAATTGAATCATTAGCGCATTCTAAAGCAAGCTTATATCTTTCTTCACTACCTTTTAAAGCATCTTCACTGCTCTGCAGCTCTTCATATTGAGTTCTAAGTTCTTCTTCTGTTGCCAAAAGTTCTTCATACACAGATGATAATTCTTCATAACTTGAACTCAATTTAGTGATCATTAAATTAAAAGAATTTCCTAGTTCACCAAATTCATCGTTAGTATTTATATTGGCTTTGACAGAAAGATCACCATTCCCAGCTGCTTGCATTAAAGGTTTTAACTCTTCAATCGGTTTAGTTAACTTCTCTGTTACAATAAAGGTTAGAATTATAATGAATATTAATGCAAAGAAACTTATCAATGCGATAATATAAGCAACATTATTGGCTTTATTTAAAAGCTCACTTTTTTGAATAACTGATGCCATCTTCCATCCCGTATCTGGAGATGTATATACATTAACTATAACAGGAATTCCATTAATAACAGTTTCAAAATTACCACTATCTACATCAATAAATTTTTTATAGTTGTCAAAAGAATAATTTGATGTTGCATCCTCTTTTGTAACCTCATATCCTAATTGATTTAACTGTAAAATATTCTTAAAATTCAAATTAGAATCCGGATGTGCGAGCATAGTACCATCCTTTAAATAAAGAAATATATAACCTGTATCTCCAACCTTAATATCCTTTATCATCTGTGATAATTTGTCTAGGCTTACATCAATACCTACTACCCCTATTATATCTCCTGACGTACTTCTTACTGTTGTAGATGCACTTACAATTACATTATGACTAGTATCAATTGCAGAAATATATGGTTCTGATAACATTACCTCGTCTGGATTATTTAAAGCTAAAGAATACCATGGTCTTAGCCTTGGGTCAAAGGTACTTGTCCCCAAACCATCTGGCCACTGAATATATCCCCCCCATTTAGTTCCTATATACGCGTATGTAGTTTCCGGATGATTTATTCCATAATTCTCAAAATAACTATATAAAGTGCTTTCAATTCCCGGAATTTTCTTAGAATATTTTTTATGTATTTCAATATCAGGTATATTAAACAGGGCTGATATTGATTGGTCAGCTTTCTTCATGTCCTCTATAGATGCTAAAACTTTAGCATTTTCTTTTATTGACTTAATCATATTTGATAAATTATTATCTATCTGCCTCATCTGAGCCAATGCATTTTTAGACAATTCTTCCTTTAAGGAACTATATATATAATTATAAGATATTAATGCTATAGGAATGGAAGTAACTAATATTATTGCCAAAAAATACAAAAATAATTTCATTCTAAAAGTAAGCTTCAAATCTATCCCCCCATTAACCCCTCAATTGAAATATTATAAAATAAACATTATTATACAAAAATTGAGCTTATTACTACTAATTTTATCATCCATTACACAACCTTTCAATGTTTTTAATATTCCTTTTATATACGTTATACGTATATATAATCTAAAAGTGCAATTACATAAAATTATATATTGAAAGCATATAAAGCTTCTCTATTAATATAGCAAACAGAAGATATATATTGAAATAAAGTAATTTTATAGTATTTGGCTATTGTTTTGGTTAGAATAATATTATACAATATTATCCATAACGTACTTGAAATATTTTACATATAAAATTTATAGTTAAAGAAGGAACTGATATGTTTAAAAAATGGGATATTATTACAATAGTTTTTTTAATATGTTTATCCTTTATTCCCGAACTTGTTTTTGGAATAGCAATTAATAGACATTATAATGGAATTTGTGCCGAAATAACTGTCGATGGAAAACCCTATAAAACAATAGCTCTATCAGAACATAGAGGAGACGAACAAATAGATATTAAAACTCCATACGGGCATAATACCGTAGAAATCAAAGATACATCTATTAAAATAATAGATGCTGATTGTAAAGATAAAATTTGTATGCGTTCTGACTTTATATCTGAACCTGGTCAGATTATCGTTTGCCTTCCACATAAACTTATGATTGAAATAAAAAGTACTGATGTTGTTTCAGATAGTTTGAGGTGCTAAAATGAATAAAACATTTCGTATAGTTCTTATTGGCATTTTAGTATCCCAAGCTTTAGCACTCTATACTATAGAAAGCATGATTCCAGTGCCTTTTATTGCACCTGGCGCAAAACTTGGTTTAGCTAATCTTATTACCGTTATATCACTATATATATTAGAAAGTAAGCGGGATGTATTCCTTATTATTATATTACGCCTTTTATTATCAACAATGTTTGGTGGGAACCTTTCTACCCTCATGTATGGTGCTGCCGGCGCAATTCTTAGTTATTATGCTATGATACTTGTTAAAACAATTGGTAAGGATAAAATAAGTGTAATAGGAGTTAGTGCTTCTGGAGCTTTCTTTCATAACTTAGGTCAATTAATCGTAGGATCCATTATAGTTGAAAATATAGGCGTAATGCTTTATTTGCCTATATTATCTATGGCAGGTATTGGTACTGGTATTTTTATTGGACTAACTTCAAATTTTATAGTTAGGCATATATCTAAGTTACGTTATTTCGATGATATAGATAACCGACATGTAACTTAAACTCATGCGATATCTTTCTGGTATTGTATATATTTCACTCCATAAATTAAACTTATAATTAGCTTATCTATATATCTAAATTATATATTTTACTTACAATTAGAATAACTACCCATACCTGTTAACTTTGAGTGTATCACTTTACTAGAAATAAGTAACATATTGTTTGCAGTGTTTCATTGGAATTTTGATGGTAATGATTCTTGACTAGAGGTTGTTCCACAATGCTTGTTCAACGCCTGTCGTTGAGGCAAGCATTGTGGGCACAACTTCTAGTCGTAGAATCATCCATTAAAATTCCTAGAAACCGAAACACAATATGCTACTTATTTCGGTAAGTTACACATAGTCTAAGTTTTAATTTGGATATCTATAATCTCAATTTACAAATTTAAACTCCTCTTTTAAATTTCCAATCCTATCTTTGAATCCATCAGAAGTATAAACTTTATAATCTGATGTAGTAATTTCGCATGCGACTCCTGGCATGCTATTTATTAATTCTATTCCTTTTTCCGGGCCTAACGCAAATACTGTTGTCGTAAGAATATCTGCTAACATACCATTATCTTCTGTATCGCCGCTTATTACTATTGTATCACTGATTGCACCATTATCTACTGGATAACCAGTCTTAGGATTCATAATATGATGATATCTTTTATTATCTTTTATAAAATATCTCTCATAGTCACCTGATGTTGACAATGATTCATTAGATAACTTTATTACTCCCATATACTCATTAGGATCATTACTTCTTGGATGTTTAATTCCAACAGCCCATTTATTATTATCTTTATTCTCTCCAACTGCATAGATAGAACTTGAACCTAGATTTATAAGACCATTATTAATATCATATTTCTTATATATCTTTAAAACTTCATCAGCTGCGAACCCTTTTGCAACTCCACCTAAGTCTACGGCCATTCCTTTTTCCTTAAGCATTATGCTGCTTTCAGCCTCATTAACATCGATTTTATCATACCCTACTAGAGATAACTTATCCTTTATTTCTTCATCCTTAGGTAACTTTTCATTATCAGTTCCTATCCCCCATAAATTTATTAACGGACCTAAAGTGATATCAAATGCCCCATTGCTTAGCTTCGAGTATTTTATTGATGTCTGTATCATCTTCAATACTTCAGGATGAACTTTTACATAATCCTTTCCTGATACACTATTAATTTTGTAAACATCACTTGTTTCTATAGTTGTACTCGCCATTTCCTCTATTTCTTTTAATCTTTTAAAACTTTCATCAACTGCTTCTTTTGATTTATCACCACTTGCACTTAGTGTAACTGCAGTATCCATTACAATACTGCTCTTTTCAAAATATTTATTTCTGCTACTCGCACATGAGATAAGATTTAAAACACTTAAAATGCAAAGTATTAATGTGCATATCTTCTTCTTCATAGGCTTGCTCCTATCCTAGATTGTAACTTTTATGTTACTCGAATTTTTAACGCTTAATCCTCTAGCAGATTGAATTGCGCCTGTTGGACATTTTGTAATACAAGTAGCTTCATTACATTTCTCAATACAAATCTTTGTATCTACTACTGCTAGATTATTTTTAACCTCAATAGCCTTATAGCTGCAATTCTTTGCACAAATACCACACCCTATACAGGCAGTACTACAAACTTTCCTTGCAATGGCTCCTTTATCTTTAGAATTACAACTAACCTCTACAAGTGAATCTACTGATACCATTTCAATTACATTTTTAGGACATGCTGTTTCGCATGTTCCACAACCAGTACACTTTTTCGAATCAACTTCTGGCAAGCCTTGATTGCTTAAAGTTAATGCTCCAAAAGGGCAGCTATTTACACATGTACCGAATCCTATGCATCCATGCTTACAACCTTTAGGACCACCTTGAAGCAAATTTGCTGCTTTGCAATCCTTTATCCCTTTATATCTATAACTTTGAGCTGCTTTATCAATCGATCCCTTACATTTAATGTATGCTATTCTTGGCTCAACTTTTTCAGCAACTTTTCCTGTAATCTCTGCAACAGCTTTTGCAACTTCATCCTTACCTGGTACACACAAATTTGGAGGAACATCCTTATTAGAAACCACTGCTTCAGCATATGCTGCACATCCAGCATAACCGCATGCTCCACATTGACCTTTAGGTAAGATATCTTCCACTTCATGAATGAGCGGATTTACTTCCATTGAAAACTTTTTATTTGCAAATGCAAGAATAAATCCAAAAATTGCTCCAATTCCTCCTAGCACTACCAAAACCATAACTATAGTAAACATACTTTTTATTCATCTCCTTTATATCATTCCTGAAAAGCCCAAGAATGCCAGTGCTAACATACCCGCTAATACAAAAGCTATACCAGTTCCTTCTAAAGGCTTTGGCACATCGGCATAGACCAATTTTTCTCTTAAACTTGCCATAAGGATTAAAGCTAATGCAAATCCCATACCAGACCCTATTGAAAAAATTATACTTTTAACAAATGAATAATTTGATTCCACACTTAATAGTGGAACTGATAATACTATGCAATTTGTTGCTATTAATAGAAGATAAATTCCCCACATACTATATAAAGTAGGTGCCTGTTTTTTTATAATTAATTCTAATAATTGTACAAAACTTGCTATAAGTATAACAAAAACAATTGTTGTTAAGAAAGTCAAATGAAATGGTAAGAGTACAAAATTATATACTACCCAAGCTAACATTGAACTGAGAGTTATAACTGATGTAACTGCCATCCCCATTCCTATTGAGGCATTCAAACTTTTAGAAACTCCAAAAAATATGCATAGTCCTACGAACTTTGTTAAAACAAAATTATTTACTAACAATGCACCCATAAATAGTGTTAAATATTCACCCATTATGCTTCACTTCCTTCTATTTTTTTCTCTTCCTTGTGTGCATTATGAAGTTTAATTGCTCCTATCATATAACCAATTAATATAAATGCGCCAGCCGGTAAAATCATAATTAAAGGTGCATTATACCATGACCCTAATATTTTAAAACCAAGTATTGATCCACTTCCAAAGAATTCTCTAATTACAGATATTGAAAGCATAGCTAGTGTAAAGCCGCATCCCATACCAAATCCATCTAAAAAAGATGGAAAAACTTTATTCTTAGATGCAAATACCTCTGCTCTTGCGAGTATTATTGCAAATACAACTACTAAGTCTAAATAAATCCCGAGGGCACTATATAGAGCTGGAGAAATTGCCTGCAATATAAGTTCTACAACTGTAACTATTGTTGCAATAAAAGTAATGTAAACTGGTACTCTAACCTTCGGATTTACGAATTTTCTAGTAAGTGATACCACAACATTATTACTTGTAATAACAAATGTTACGCATAGGCCCATTGTTAGTGCGTTAATTACTGATGATGTAACAGCTAATGCAGGGCAGAGACTCAAGCATAGCATAAATATTGGATTCTCATCATATAAACCTTTACTAAAAATTTTCCACTTTTCTCTCATATTATTTACCTCCTGCAAACTCTGTCACTTCATGTACAGCATTTTTAACAGCTAGTGCCACAGCTTTAGATGAAATAGTAGCTCCCGTCATGGCTTGTATATCATCTTTATCAGAAGCATCTTTTGTTACTGTTAAATTAGCTTCCTTTTTCCCTTTAAACTGACTTCTGAAAGGTTCCTTTGATGCATTATCTCCAAGACCAGGTGTCTCATTGTGAGCTAATATCTTGTAATCTATTACCTCACCTGCTGGAGTCACCGCTACAAGCATTTTAATTTCTCCACCATAACCTCTGCTTTCACCGGGAACTACATAAGCAATAACTTTGCCACCCTTTTCAGCTGTAAACCAATCCGTCTTGTCTGGTACTGCTTTAAAATTATCTGCATCGCTAACCAAAGCTCTCATTGATTCTTGTTTAGCAACTTCCCTTTTTTCGGCAGCAATTGGAGCTGTAACATAATATACTAGTCCTATTATTAATCCAGAAGCTAAGCAAGTTATTATTAAATTTATTGCTATCTGAAGAATAGAATATTCTTTCTTTACATGTGCATTTTCCATTTCATTACCCCCTTGCTCCAAATTCCTTCGGCTTTACAAAACGATCTATTAATGGCGTTACAGCATTCATTAATAAAATTGAGTAGCAAACACCTTCTGGATATCCACCTTTTAATCTGATTAGAGAAGTTATTAGTCCTGCACCTACTGCAAAAATCACCTGTCCTTTTATTGTGATTGGTATAGTTACCATATCAGTCGCCATGAAGAAAGCACCTAAAACAAGCCCTCCAGCCATCATATTAAATAAAGGATCACCTGTAAAAAGCCCTTCTGCACCAAAAATCCAAGTAATTATGCCTACTGTTCCTATCATTAGTACAGGAACTTGCCAATTAATATATCCTTTATACAAAAGGTATACTCCACCAATGATAAGCAATAAAGTTGAAGTTTCTCCAATACATCCATTCCTAGTCCCAAGAAGCATAGCCTTATACATTTCTGTATTGCTACCAAAGGTTTCAATTAATTTTCCATATCCTTGTTGTTTCAATATATTTAGTGGTGTAGCACTACTCACAACATCTATAGATGTTGTCATTTTTGTCCAGCTAGTCATGGCAACTGGCCAAGATACCATTAATGCTGCTCTTCCAATATGGGCAGGATTAAAAATATTAAAACCAAGTCCTCCCATTGAGTGTTTAGCTATGACAATAGCTATAAATGAACCAGCTATCATCATATAAGAAGGTAAACTTGGCGAAACTGACATAGCTAATAATAGTCCAGTCAAAAATGCACTTCCATCAAAAGCTGTAATTTTCTTTTTACGATACTTTTGAACTAGGTATTCAAATGCAACTGCTGAAACTGCCCCAACTACCATATTAATTAAAGCTGGAAACCCAAAATAAAATATTGAGAAAAT
>Ga0209281_1001560_pt1 | contig 12596 bp, 10 predicted proteins | sample MedtruBG_FD_187514 | JGI IMG/M metagenome (GOLD analysis project Ga0209281, IMG submission 187514) | Root nodule microbial communities of legume samples collected from California, USA - Medicago truncatula BG (SPAdes) (version 2) | ecosystem: Host-associated > Plants > Roots > Nodule | place... | reverse complement strand
ATTTTGAGTAAATGTACAGATATGTACTAACCTCAAGGCATGATGATTTCTCTGGAGGCGGCCAAATGCCAACTTCATCTACTGCGTTAAACCCACGCGAACAACTCGACGCCCCCGAAGCCGGCCGGGTTGCGTTGAAGTTCTTCTTCAGCCTCATGGAGCATTGGGGCTGTAGCGCCGAGCAACAACGCACCCTGCTCGGTGGAGTCGGCAGCACCACATTCTATAAATACAAACACCTGCCAAACACACGCTTGCCCCATGACACCCTCGAGCGCATCTCTTATCTGATGGGCATTCACAAGGCGCTGAGCATCATCTTCAGCAATAGCCGCGAGCGCGCTTACAAGTGGGTCAGCAGCCCGAACACCGCGGCACCGTTCAATGGCAAAACCGCGCTGGATTACATGCTGGCGGGCCGGGTGGTCGATATCGCCGATGTACGCCGCTACCTCGACGGAGTGCGCGGTTGAAAGCGCCGACGCCGGTGGATGTGCCATGGCCGCGGGCGTATCGCATCGTCAACAGCAGCTTCCCACCGATTGCGCTGTTCGAAGATGTCCTCGATCCGGAGGACCTTGAAGTTGCCTACGCCATCGAAGCGCTGACCAACGATCGCCTGATCGAACAGGCCGGTGTTCTCGCCCGCGTACGTCCCGAAGATCGCCTGTCCGGCCCCGGTTCCAGCCCGGTGATGGCCGCGTTCACTCACGTCGGCAAACGCAGCCGTTTCAGTGACGGCACCTTCGGCGTCTATTACGCCGCCAGCAGCCAGAGTGCGGCCATCGCTGAAACCTGTTTTCATCAGGAACGCTTTCTCGCGGCGACCCGGGAAGCCGATCTCGAATTGACCATGCGTACTTACTTCAACCAGGTGATCAGGCCGCTGCATGATATTCGCCATGGCTTTGATCATCTGCATCAGCCTGATCCTGAAGCCTATGGCCCATCACAACTGTTCGCGCGACAACTGCGCGACGCCGAGTCGTGGGGCTTGCTCTATAACAGCGTGCGGTTGCCCGGGCATGAGTGCGTTGCGGCGTTTCGGCCGCCGGCGGTATCGATTCCGAAGCAGGGCAAGCATTTGCGCTATGTTTGGAGCGCAAACGAGCAGAGGATTTCGTATGTGCTCGAGATCAGTCAGGTATGAAACGCAAAAAGCCCTCGCATCCGCGAGGGCCTTGTGAGCTCCAAACGACAGAAACAACAAAGCCCCGGCATTTCTGCAGGGGCTTTATTTTGTATGGTGCGGCACCAAGAGTCGAAAATTTCCATAACATTTTGTAAGTAAAAAACTTTTATCCAGTTGTTTTAGCTTTCTATCCCTAAACCTATCCTTATCGTTAGGCCGCGCTTCTGTGCCGATCGTCGGAGAGGAGTTCTCGCTCGGAATGTAGTCATAGACGATTTTTGCGGATTGATCTGGTTCAGGTGATTCTCCAGGGGAGCAGAATTGATAATTCACAAGCCGCTGGGCCATTGATCTGTTCTAGAAATCATATGTGAAGATCAATTTCAATGCAGGGGTGAACCATGCCCCGCAACCATTTTTCAGAATCGTATGCGCGCGGACCTCGCCGAAGTAGAAGAACCACGAAATAGATTTGGCGATGGCTCACTCAGTTTGCATTCGACCGAGTAGGTTAATGTGATCTGGCTTACAGCTGTTACTGATGCGTCGCCGTCGAACATTAGGAGCATTGAAGCCGTCTGTCTACGATCAATATTACACCAGCCTTGGGAACTCTTCCTTAGAGATGTAAGGGGACAGACAAAAAATATCCCCTTGACCACCTTAAACTCTCCCAGGCTACTCGTTTAGCTCGCGTATCCGAGTAAGTGGATGACATGTAGGCGCATGCCTCAAACCGGTTTTAAGAAATACAAAACATTTCTTTGGCAACGATTGATATCGCGCAACCAAATTGGTTTTATTAATTTCCTCGTCTATATTTGACTTTGACCTTTTGAAGGTGGGTATTACATCAAGATGATCGAGAAGGTTCTGCATGGACTCTTGGTCCCTAAGGATGTTGCGAATTAGATCTTTATCCTGTTCTCCTATTCGGCTCGTAGTGCCGAAGAGCGCGTTCTCACCGATATCTTTTCCACAGATAACATTTACCTTTACGGCTTCATTCATCGCGCTTTTTAGAAATGTTTCGATGTTTCTAATCGCATTTGCTGTATATAAAATTGTGCAGATGTCAATTGATTTTAATTTTTTCAAGTTTGATATCAAGGCTTCCCTGTGTTCGACTGGGATTAGGAAGTTATTTGAGTTAGATTTGGTTTCTATACCCGTCAAGTAAAAATTCATTGAGGAAATTATTTGCGATCCTGTGATGATTGTGTCGGTTATAAGAGTCGCTCTTTCGGAGTCAATTGCAATACTTGCCGGAGAGAGACTCTCGATACTACGACCAATATCGTTGTCCTTAAATAATACTCGGTGCGTACCATTGTAGTCGCCGATGTGCTTTATTAGAAAAGGGTTGCTACCTTCTTCACTTAGTAAATGCTCGACTTTTTTTGTAAACTTAAAGATGTCCTCTTTATGCATCACTGTGTGAGCAGATACTAATGTTACTAACGCTTGGTGGAATTTTTTTGGCAGGGAGCTAAGCCACTGTACTAAATTTGAATGCGCATCGGTTTTGGATATGTCTCGGTGTATTGAAATTACATCCACGGCAGAGCTAAAGCCGTTTAAGGACAATATATTTCTTTCGTCAAAAATAGTGGTTGGGTAACTTTTGAAGTGATTTCCTTTGGAGGAATAAATGTCCAGTCTGCTTGTTATGGATTTATATATTTTACTTATAAAGCTGTGCATGGCAGCAATATATATGCCGGACGAATCCTCGTAGAAGTAAACGTGCTCAGACGAGCTTATAGCTATGGAGTGTTTCGTCTCAAATTGATGGATTTCACTAGTGGTTATGTTTACTAGCTGTACCTTGTTGAATGGATAATCTTTTCCATCGAAATGTAGGGACTCGCTGATTGGAGAAACTATAGGTCTGATGCGCTTGAACTGAACTGTGTCTAAGGTTGAAGTTTCGGAGCTGTGCCGCTCTACGAGTTCGCAAAAGTTCTTCCTGTATTGCTCAATATCGGTATGAAGATATAAAGCTAACGAAGGGGTCACTGTTGTAGGGATTAATTTTAAAGCTGCTTCTATAGTGTTTAATAGGTGTATTGGGGTGCTATCAGTGGGGGTCGTACTTTGATCGATGGCGTATATATGACGATCACTGTCCTTTTGATTAAAGCGATGGTATTGATCAACAAATTTGTCGATTCTTCTTGCCGGCTCAGTTTCGTCGATCGAGAGATATAGAGCTGCTGCTGCAGCTAAGTCGAAGTAAAACGGATCCTCAGATCCATTTATTTCTTCAATCTGTAGTAGCAAGTGTTTTATAAATTCGACAGCGTCAATAGCGTCGCCCAAGTTGTCAATATACTTGTCTTTAATTATAAGTATGTTGGCGTCGTGGCTTGAAGTAGATCGAAAGTAACTTTTAATAAAGTTTTTCTGGTTGTTGACTAGTGTCTCAATGTTTCCGTCCCTATCTTCAAGTATTATTGTTCTTGAGTTTACAAGTTCTTGGCTGAAGGGCAATAATGTATTGTCGGTAAGTAATCGATCTTTACAGAATATGTTGGGATACGCCCCAGAGGCTTTGCACACATTTATTATGTCGAGGAGTTTTTTTAGCTTTTGCCCTGTGGTTTGTTCTGAAATAGTCTCAGTCAAGGTTTTTAGAATTTCCGGTGTATAATCGACAACTATCTCACTATAGCCATTGTGTTCGTTTAGAGGGGTACTTGTTGAATGAAAATTAGTGGTTGGCTTCCTGAACAGAATAGATCTTTCTCTTTTTAATACGATCGAACTGTTTTCGATAATATTTTTTTCAAACCATGACTTATTCGTGGTCGGAAATATTGATGTCTGGTCTTTGTCTATAAGCCACTTGTAGAAGTCGGCTTTATCTTTGAGTTCGTCAAGCGCTTTCTCAATGCCTGCGCTTTTTAGATCGTTGTCTTGGAGCGTTACGTATATTAGTAGAAGGCTGTGGAATTTCTCAAAAATTTTTCTTTTGTCAATAAGCCCGCGGAATATATTGCCGTCAACAATTGTTGATATTAGAAGGAGTGCGTTATCTTCGCTGTATTCAATGTCGCTTATTTTTTTGAACCAGTCAGGTGCCCTGTGAGCTATTTCTGTTTCATAGGTATTGAATATATGTGTGCAGTATTTCCACGAACTTCTCAATAGATCAGTTGACTTATTTTTGCTGGATATAGAGAATAGGCATAACAGGTAGTAGTATTTGGACGCAGTTGAAGGAGCACATATCTCTGGGGGGGAATCTATCGATAGTTTGCCATTTCTTTCATCAGTCGAAAGTTTTGCATAGAATGTAGCAGCTAGATCATTGAGATCTTTGCGTTCAGTTCTCGAGCTTGCACAGAGGGGGTATATAGCCTCAATGAATCTTGGTAATTCTTTTATATCGTTCAGGGCGGTGTTGAGCTGTTCGACTAATCTTGTATTTATTTCTAGGTTTTCATTCTCTGGAAGGCTTATTAAACAGTTTATTATATGTGGTGAAGGGATATCCTTTAAGCTAATTTCCACGCCAAAAACTAATGCTAGGTAGGTAAGGTTTTCATTGGTTAACTCGGATTTTGATAATTTTTTCTCAAATCGAATTATCAGTTTTTTAAGATCGTCTGAAGCTGACTTGCTAGACTCAAGTGCAGTTATAAGGCTCGCAGTGAATACTTCTGATTGAAGCTCGTCTAGGTGATCTACTGACTCAAGCGCGTCCCAGTTTTCGGGTGAGTCTAAGACAAAATTAAATAAGTGCTTATATAGACTTCCTCTTCCAATTTTAGCGTTCAGTGTAGGTTCAACCTTTTCTCTTTTTAATGGGTCAAGGGTTGGTACGCCTGCCAAATGGGAAAATATAAAGGCCAAGTCATCATTGCAACTGTCTGACTGAACGAGCTTAATGAACTCATTTATCGCTAGATTTTTTTGTGTAGTAGTCGAGTCAGCAAAATTTCTTGAGACTCTGTCAACAGCATACTTTGATTGAGAGCGATAAGTGTTAAAATCCTTGGAAAAATGTCTTATTTTAGTAATACTTGTTTTTTCATTGTTTATATCTAGTCCTAGCAATTCGAGTTCTGCACCAAGCATTGCAAGTGCTGATTTGGCAGAATCTTCGGAGGGGGCAATAATGAAAATATCATCTACATAACGTTGGTAGAGCTGAATTTCCTCTAGTTGCAATTTCGAGTCGAGGTTTAGATCAAGATTGTCAAGGTATAGCTCTGCTAAGTACCTTGCATAAGCTGGGCCTTGAGGCAAGCCAACTTTTGAGTTAACAACTCTTTCCGTTATTTCAAAGAGTGTATCAATGTGCGATTGGTATGAGCTTTTTGATTCTGCTGATAACTCACTTAGCTTCGCGTCGATCCGCGGGTTAACGCCTCCAAGTAACATCCTTTTGAGATTGTCATGAGGGATAGTGTCGTAGAAACTTTTTATGTCTGTTTTAAGGATGTAATAGTTTTGGTTGTCTGGATCTTCGATTGCGCTGCTTATGTTGGATACGAATTTGATCCATAGATACAACCATGGCTGAAATATGTAGCCGTCACTAAAACCCTTGTTTGGTTTGTATCCGTGGGAGTTGCTGCTTGGGGGGATATTTAAAAAATAAATCAGCTGCTTCAATATGCAAGAGGTTGCAATTCTTTCAGGCGCTTTTAGCGTAATGAGCGTTCGAACTTTGTTTTGTTCGTTCCGTAGATGCTTATAAAATTCTGCTGATTTAGGGGTTCGTATTACTTTATTTACTAGGGTTAGTAATCGATAGCTATCGGTGGAAGACAGTTCATTTATTACCACTTTTGACTGAGCTTCGTCGTTTAGAAATAAGTAGCTAAGCTCGGCTGTTTTAGTTATTTCAATGTCGGATTTTGATATCTCAAATGTGGCGTCTGTAAAGTGAGTGTATGTAGGAATACAAGCCTTTATCAGATCTTCGACTGTTAGTGAGCTTGTAAATTTTACATTCGTAGTGTTTTCTATCTGTTCTTGTGATGGGAAATTGAACGATGACAATTTCTTTATGGATCGAATCGTTATCTCAGGATTGTAGTTTTCGCTCTTGCTAAATATATCTATCAGGATTTTTTGTCCTGCATCTTCTATATTTTTTGCTTTGATGTTGTAGAGCATGCCTACAAGAAGTTTCCTTTCCTCGTGGTTGAGGTTTCCGCCGTCTATTATTTTATTGCCTAGAGTATGGAGCGGCAAGTGATCTTTCCAGTGTGCCTGCAACATATCCAGTGTAAAGCCGTTGTTTCGTATTCCTATTGATTTTATTCTTGCGGGGCGCAATGTTTCATCATGAGTGAAGTTGAAAATAACCCCTAGGGCCGTTTCTAATTCAGATTTGCTTGTGCTTTTATGTTGTTTTAGAATCTCTAGGTTGGCATTTATAGTTTCGCTATCAAGCTCTGTGGTTTGTTTGAATGTGCAAAGTTCTGATTGTGTTTTTAATAACACAGCATAACGCTTTGATTTGGTATGTTTTGAAAGTGGAACCTTTACACCTAGTCCGGTGCCATCTGTTGGAGTACCTGAACTTGGAAAAAGGTCTACTCCTATCAGATCTTTATTATAGAAAAGTTGTGTGCTCTCGATCAAGGCTTGTTGGATTTCGTAGCCTGTACGATAGCTTGTTTTCTCTTTAAATGTTATCCAAACGTGAAAGCCTCTGTTTCCAGAGAACTCTAGTAGATAAGGTACATTTAGCTTACTAAGTGATGTGCAGAAGCTATTGACCGTGCGCTCAAGCTCAGCTTGTGCGATCGGCCTAAGTTCATTCTCTAAGTTTGGTTTTGAAATGTCAAAATCAAAACAGATCCATTTGATTGTTAGGTCGTTATTCTTTTGGTAAATTGCAAGTGATCCGGAAGTACTTAAAGTCTTCTCCAAGAGTTTTTTCGTAACTGCGCCAGGTTTTCTCCTGTACTTCCCATCGGGCTGATGCTGTGCGTGGGAAGCCTGATCTGTGGCGAAAAATTCATATAGTAGCGCTGCTAATTCGTTCAACATAGTCGACTCCATAACTAATTATAAAACATTATTTGGATATTTATTTTGTCAAGGTTATGTGTGTCAGCTTGACAGAAAACATCATGTTCGGATCGTACTGCATTTATGTTTGGGTTTTTTAAGATCATGCAATGTGTGCCCCATGAATAAGTATGCTTGTCTGGGGCAGAATATTTAAAATATGTTTTTCAACCAGCCTTTCAAACGGATTATTCTGACCAAAATAAAGCGCTAGAGCTTCCTTATAGAAACATCGAGCTTTTCTAAGGGTATCTACGAATGCAGAGGAAGCTAAAGAAGGCCAAATACTAATTCCGCTGCAATACTCCATCTCGGCAATACTAATGAGTTCCCACTCTTTTCTGAACAGAAGGACAAGGTGTAAACAGGTACTCCTCGTTTCGGGTAGAGGGGTAATATACCTAGCTATATACACTGTGTCGGAAATCAGTTTGATTATCATACGGCAACACATCGCGGTCTAATTTGCGAAGGCTGCCATCTTCGAAAGTTAGGCTGATTGGCAAGCCGATGTATTTTTTTTAGTCTATTGGGATGTTTATACGCCCACCTCCCGTATTTAGGCGTGCAGAAATCTTCTTTGAAGATTCTTCTTTTGTAGGAGGCATCGACGTTTGAGTTACGGATTAGTTCGATTTGGTTACTCAAGCACTCTAGGGGGCGCTCGTTGCTTACGTCTAAGCACTTAATTCTTGCAAAAACGTGGAATTCCAAGCGGTGGTGTGGCTTGGTTTGGACATGTGAGAGTTCTAAGGCGTTGCAGCGTTTCTCTATGAACTTATTTTTATCATGCAACTCCAGCTTGCTGAAGAAGTAGGCTTGAGCTTCATTGCCGCCGACGTACACGCTCTCGTCCATTACGCGCTCTATCATAGTCGCCCAGCTTTTTACTTACGTCTGGGTATTGAATGTGCGGGTTTATTGGGACCACCCGTGACGTCTGATTTGGACGTCTCAATGCCAAGGGCTTTCATCCTGAGCGTCGCCATCTTTAACCCCACGGTGCCACATATGTGGAGGCAATCCTAGCACTGCGTGATATCACAATAGAGGCAATCATTCGGATTTTTATGAGATCAAAGGCGTTCGCTTGAGTCAGTAGAGAGGCATCGCTTAGCGACGCTTGAATTGCCCCTGACTTCGTCGACAAAGTGATTGCGCGGTTGGCGTCAGGCAGTGAAGGGGCGAGCCATCGAGTGAGCATGTGTTGACGTGACTGTTTTCACGGTCTCACCCTGGGCATTTCCTGCCGGTTTCTCCTTTGTATGGAATGGTCAACGCTGTGTTTACCATTTATGCCGACCTCGTCCTCTCGCTGTGAACTGCCATGGTTTTGCTAGGCGGAGAGCGAGTAAATTCATGGTCAGCAGATAATAATAACGCGTCGACTCAGCGTGCTGATTCAAGTGCTGATTCAAGTGCTGATTTAGAAACCAGTCGAGATGCTTTCTCTGCCAGTTCCATGGGGTATCTCGGTTCCAGCGATTAAAAATCGCCTGTTGAATGGCCTTTGCCTGGCGAAGGTGACGCTGGCGTGTGGCATGCGACCCGCTCAGCACCCCTGTCAGAAAAACCTCCATATCGAATGGCTTGCTCATGCTCGACTACCAATGTAAGCCGACACCACGTCGATACGGCCGTGTCCGAGTTCATAGCTGATTTGCACTCGGGCCTCTTGATCGAGGCGTCGGTCGAGTTGGTAGCAATGGCCATCGTTTATAGGCGCGGGATGCTGGGTGATTTGCTTATAGCGTTCGCATGCGTAGGCCGCCCGAAGTTCGTGAAAGCCTTTGAGCCCATGCTTATGAAGAACATCTCGAGCGGGCTGGACTGTGCCCTGTATGAAGTCACGGTAGCTTTCGTCCGGTGATAGCAGGTTGCGGCTACCTTCAGGTGAGACCGCTCCGGCAAATGCCAGTGCATCACGGATGGGATCGTTTACCGCAATCCAACGAGGTGCCGATGCACCTGAGCGCCCACCTTTGGTGCCGTCTTGGATGTTGATTTTGCCGAACTGCTTTGCTTCACATTGCAGACGCGGAAGGTTAGCCAAAATCGCCTCGCGTAAGCGCATGCCAGTGGCTCGCGTTAATTGAGCGATGGCCGCGGCGCGCGGCTGCTGGTGTTCGCGAAGCACGTCTACGATCTGCTTCACGTGTGCGCTGTCTTGGCCTTGCGGCACCGAGCGACGAATACTGGTGCGCCGCATTCCTAGCGCCTTACTCGGGCTTGGCACTTTCACATGCTGATCACCGCGAAGCGCGGCCATAGTTCGGTTCACACTGGACAGTCGGTTTTGTGCGGTGGCGATGGCTAGGTCACCGCAGTCGACGAGGTGGCGCAAATGCTTGGCATAGTCGAGCAGCGTTTTCTGATCTATCTGACGCGCATCGTTGAAGCCCGGCCCGTTGTCTGACCGACACCATCGCACGAATGCCCGCCACCGATCACTGTGCGCCTTGACCGTGCCGTAATGCCCGCCGCCAAATAGATCGCGCAACGCCTGCGGCCCGGCATAACTCATTTGCCGGCCATAGCCAAAATTCCGCCCATCCCGTCTACCTACCAATGCCATGCTCAAACTCCTCTCGAAGCCAAACTTTTAAAACCATCCTCACGTCATCCCGCCACGAATGTTGAGTGTTATCAGGGATCAAGGCACCTGCGACCTGTGAGGGTTGTCCACTAACGCGGGACTGGCGGCTCTTTACGACCGGGAGCTTGGGCATCTCATGATCTGGCCTCCTGAACACTTCCGAGGAAAGTGGGCGGGTGGAGGCTGCGCTGGCTGACGAGACCAACGCCGCGAGATCCTGAGTCGGGTGAAGGCAGTAATGCGATGACCGGGGCATGCCAGACTGTCAGTCAGGTGCAGTCCATTCCGTAGGCTGCGGCACCATCATCTACATCGCTGTTGCTGGTGACTTCGGTGTTTGTCACGCCGATTGTCACGAGGGGGAATGCCGCAAAGCCTTGTACAAGGTGGGCTGCAGCAGCGGTAGGAGTGCCCGTCTCTTTCCAGGAGAAAGAGACGGGCACAGGTTGGCGCAGTGAAATGGCCAAGCGGATAGGTTGCTGCAGGGCAGCTATGAAAGGGGATGAGTTGCCGCAATGGGCACTCTGGTAAAAGTAGGCATCCATCACATCGCTGTGACCGTGCGAGCCGCCGGACGCTAATCGTACTTTGGGAGAACCACCACGGTGTGGCGTAGCCTCAAAGGTTCTGGCTACCTGGGTGCTGTCAACGACAGCGCTTTGCCCGATCTTTTCTACGCCTGTGGATAATTCGGGTCAAGGTTCGAATTTTCGGGAGTTCTGCGGCTGTGGATGAAATTATCCACCGGTGGAAATCAGTGGTTTTCCACAGACAGTTGTGTGGGCTTTGGATTTTTTAAGTGAGGTCCATCCAAGCAGGGCGGCTTTGCAGCCCTGTTTAGATGGACCCGCGTGGCAGAGCAGATTGCGAGAGTCTTACGGATGTACGATTGCTTTACTGCGACACTTTAAAAGCCAAAGCAGTGTCAGCACCGTCGGCCAAAACAACGTGTTGAGAATGTCGTGAGCGCTTGCCTGCCAGCGCCAGTATCCGAAGCTTCCAATATCGTCTCGCCGGTCTACCCACTCGCCAGCACACGCAATGATGAAAACAACCAGCCAGCCAAGGTATGGCCTGAATCGTCGGGTGCCGACGATCAACGTTAGATAGACCGCCATGCCCAAATAGATATGCAACGCATCTTTTGATAGCCCGGTTGCCGACGCGATGGCGAGTTTGATGCTTTGTGCGGTTGAGATATCCATGTCAATTCCTCCTCTCTGCGCCAATGCCAGGCTTCGCCTTTATCCGAGTAACGTTATCTCCAATCTGGTTGGCGAATTCGTGTGGAGTGACATGCTCCTGCCGGTTGGCCTCCAGATACCGGCTCCACCAGTTCATGATCAGTCTGCGCTCCTCGATGAACTCGGCCTTGTGGATGTAAGCGGCGCGGACGTTGTTGCGCTCCTTGTGGCTCATTTGCCTTTCAATGGCGGTCTCGGACCACAGTCCTGACTCGATCAATGCGCTGCAGGCCATCGAACGAAACCCATGCCCGCAGATATCGGTTTTGGTGTCATATCCCATCGTCCGTAACGCGTTGTTCACGGTATTTTCGGACATGGGTTTCCAGGGCTTGGCATCGCCTGCAAACACCAAGTCGAATTTGCCGGTGAGCGCGTGGATCTGTTCAAGTAGGGCCACGGCTTGCGGCGATAAGGGTACTAAATGGATATCCCCTGCCATCTTCGTACCCCTTGTGGAAAAGGGTACTCCCTCCAGCGCTGGCCGAGTGTCCGGTATCTCCCAGGTGCCACGCTTGAGGTCAAACTCGCTCCAGCGTGCGAAACGCAGCTCGCTGGATCGTACAAACACATGCAGCGATAGCATGACCGTCAGCCGTGTAACTGTCCGGCCTTTGTAAGTGTCGATCCGTTCCTGTAGTTCAGGCAGTCGCGATAAGGGTAGAGCGGGGCGATGTACCACCCGCGGGGCTTTGATCAAGCCTTCGAGGTCGTAAGCAGGGTTGGCGGTGATAAGCCGGAGGCGTTTTGCCTCGCGCATGATGCTCTGCAGGTAGTTTTGTACCCTTAAAGCTACGTCTATCGTTCCGCGCTTCTTGATCGCTTCCAAGGGCTGCATGAGGTCATGGGTGTCGAGGTCGACGATGGCGCTTGCGCCGATCAGCGGGAACACGTGGGTTTTGAGGCGGCTCATCACAGTCTTGGAATGGCCTGGTGCCCACTTGGCCGACATTTCCGTATGCCAGTCGAGCGCAACGCTTTCAAAGGTTCTGCCTTTGATTACGGCTTCCGCCTTGGCTTGGTGCTTGGTCTCTATAGGATCAACGCCATCCGCCAGCATTCGCTTAACTTCCAAGCGCTTGCGGCGCGCATCGGCGAGGCCAATGACGGGGTAGTTGCCGAACGAGGTCAGTCCTTCGCGTCCGTCAGGTTTGACGTAACGGAGCCGCCAGCCTTTGCGGCCATTGGGCTGGACTAGGAGGTAGAGGCCATCGCCGTCGAAAAGCTTGTAGGCGCGGTCTGTAGGTTTTGCCAAGCGGCAAGCGGCGTCGGAGAGCGGAGCGGTGGTGCGCGACATAAGGGTACTCCCTTTTATCGAAGTGACCTGTATCCCAAACTCTACCCTTAAAACGGTTGGAATCTACCAGTTTCTGACGGAAACCGATGGAGCGCCAAAACGAAAAAACCCGCCAGAAGGCGGGTTTTTCGGGGGTTCCAGAGATTTTGAAAGCCTTCTCTGGAACCTTGTATGGTGCCGGCACCAGGAGTCGAACCCGGGACCTACTGATTACAAGTCAGTTGCTCTACCAACTGAGCTATACCGGCGTGTGGGCGACGATTATAGCGATTGGGTAGATCCTGTAAACCCCTG
>Ga0209281_1001559_pt1 | contig 12610 bp, 12 predicted proteins | sample MedtruBG_FD_187514 | JGI IMG/M metagenome (GOLD analysis project Ga0209281, IMG submission 187514) | Root nodule microbial communities of legume samples collected from California, USA - Medicago truncatula BG (SPAdes) (version 2) | ecosystem: Host-associated > Plants > Roots > Nodule | place... | reverse complement strand
AATATCGCTTTTGCCTTCATGTGTGTGTCAATAGTTGCTTAAAAGACGAGCGATGATAACGGCGAAATTTTGAAAAGGCAACCCGCAATTATCTGAAGTTATCTTTCTTTGACCTTAACCATGCAAAACGCTGCTCTGGTTGTTGCAACTTTGTTTCTTGGTTAATTTTATTAATTAAATCAATATCATCAGTTCGTAAAAATAAATTTATTTCTCGCTCGTTTTTCAGAATAACGGGTAGTGTGTTTTGGTTTTTTGCACGTAACTCCTTCACTTTCTGGTAATAATCTAAAATCGCCAGATCGTCCGGCAAAATGCTCGCGGCAAACTTCATATTTCCTAATGTATACTCATGTGCGCAGCAAATGAGGGTATCATCGGGCAATGCGTTAATTTTTTGTAATGACTGATACATCTGGGTTGGCGTCCCTTCGAACAGCCTTCCACAGCCGCCTGAAAAGAGTGTATCGCCACAAAATAGATAAGGTTTTCTGTAGAAACACAGATGTCCAGAAGTGTGACCTGACGTAGCAAATACGGAAAATTCGTATCCCAGTATGAGGATATTTTCGCCTTCTTCGACTACTTGCGTCGTACCCTTATCTTGTGTTTCAGCCGGTCCATACACCACAAGATGCGGGAAGGCCGCCACAAGATCGGGAACGCCGCCCACGTGATCGTTATGGTGATGAGTAAGAAGGATGGCCTGGGGATGCCAGCCATTTTCTTCGATTGCCTGCAAAACCGGCGCGGATTCACCCGGATCGACAATGATACATCTGCGATCGTCATCGACTAATACCCAGATGTAATTGTCCTGAAAGGCTGGAATACTGATAAGATTCATACATTACCTCTAACTGCGTGGCGGATGTGTTGATGAAACCGGCAAGGATACCTCAGACTGTCGCAGCACCGGAACGTTGGGCTGACCTGCCCTGGGGTGAGTACTATCGCGAGGCGTTAGAACAGCAGCTTAAGCCGTGGCTCGCGAAAATGTATGGCTTTCACCTGCTTAAGATTGGCAATCTCAGCGCGGAAATCAATACCGAAAGCTGCGCTATCTCGCATCAGGTCAACGTTTCGCTCGCGGGATTGCCTGTTCAGGTGAAAGCAGACCCGCTGCATTTACCTTTTGCCGAAAAATCCGTTGATGCTTGTCTGCTGGCGCATACGTTGCCCTGGTGCAGCGATCCCCATCGCCTGCTGCGCGAAGCTGACCGTGTGCTGATTGATGATGGCTGGCTAATACTCAGCGGTTTCAATCCACTGAGCCTGATGGGTCTGCGCAAGCTCGTCCCGGTTTTACGCCGCACCCCGCCATATAACAGCCGCATGTTCACGATGATGCGCCAGCTGGACTGGCTTTCACTGCTTAACTTTGAGGTGCTCGGCTACGGGGGATTTCAGGTACTGCCCTGGTCACGGCAGGGGGGCGTTGTGTTGAGTACCCATTTGCCCGCCCTGGGCTGTATGCAGTTTATCGTGGCGCGTAAGCGAACAATCCCTTTGACGCTGAATCCGATGAAGCAAAGCAAATCGAAAACGCAAATTCGTCAGACCGTCGGCGCCACGCGGCAGTATCGAAAGCCCTGATCAGGATTCAGGCTGGTAGCCCGCATCCTCATGCGCGGGATTGGACGCAGCCGCACGAGCCAGTTCGTCGCAGCGTTCGTTCTCAGGGTGACCTGCGTGGCCTTTTACCCATTCCCACTTGATTTGGTGCTGGCCTAAGGCCGCATCCAGACGCTTCCAGAGGTCGACATTCTTGACCGGTTTTTTATCTGCCGTTTTCCAGCCGCGCTTTTTCCAGTTATGGATCCACTGTGTGATGCCCTGGCGCACGTATTGGCTGTCGGTGCTCAGCACCACGTCGCAATGTTCCTTTAAGGCTTCCAGCGCCACAATGGCCGCCATCAACTCCATGCGGTTGTTGGTGGTGAGAAAATAGCCTTCACTAAAAGTTTTTTCGTGCTGGCGATAACGCATAATCGCGCCATAACCGCCCGGGCCCGGATTGCCGAGGCAAGATCCATCGGTGAAAATTTCTACCTGTTTACGCATCTCTGGTAGACTTCCTGTATTCGAAACGTTCAGTTAAACGATAAGTCTGACATAAATGACCGCTATGAGCACTGCAATTACTCGCCAGATTTCACACTTCTGCCTAGTTAGCATTGGTGTAAACATAAGGGGGGGGGCTATGTTACTGATTTTAATGTGCTAATAGTGATGATGAGATTCTTTAAATCTACTGCGTAGAGTATAATTGTAATTTTAAAGGAAATGTAAGCATTTTTGGTTTACACTTTTCTTTTACAGTACATCCACATTGGATTATCTGGTTTCTTAATGTTGTGATAACTCTACTTTTATATGCCTAAATTTATATACAACTTGCGAACTATCCACTATGGTATATGATCATTTAGATGGTGGGAGTTATCGTTTTTTAATTTTCTCATTTTTGAAATAAATATATCATTTAGCCCTCCTTTTGATATAGATAACAGGAATGTTTATATACTACACATGAATATGATTCGTCAGTCAGCATTGTATTTTAAAAATAAATAGTTGTTTAATAACCAGTTAATAAATGCTATATAATGTTTTAAAAATTTTTTCCAATGGTTGGTAGTGATCCCAATATTTCATTGGGATGCACTTTTAACTTTCTTTAGTTCTTGGTTTTATCTAACTGAGTTTATCATGGCCACTATAGATATGATTATGATGAATCCTGATCTTTATACAATAACAGTTCTGGTATCAACCTTTCCGGGATTGTTGTTTTATGCCTATACTCATTATTATAATTTATTCATTTTGTCCTGTTCTGGCTCCTGAATTTTTTTAGCTTTCTGTAAACCATTGTTCTTGCATCAAGTGCGTAGGATAAATGTAACCAGGTTCTAACCAACATAACGAAAATGATACTAAAAAAACGGATGTCACGCCAAAAAAAATCTTTTGCTCTCTAATTAATGCATTAAGGCGGGGTAGGCCTTTATGGTCATCTAAAAACTTACAAATAATAGCGGTGTGTTCTGTGCTTAAAGATGATGTTGTTGTGTTGGCTTTACAGGATTCATTTGTAAGAACCCATGGTGTGTTTTTATATTCAAGAATGCTGAATAATGTGGCTTTGTCTTTATTAACCCAAAACCAGTTGCTGTCATCAAATTTCATTAGCAAGGAGTTTTGTTCGCAATAATTAAAGTCTGCAATCCTAGTGCGATGGAAAATAAAGATAAAATCAAGAAGAGAATTAATTTTTATTTCCTGACTTTAGTGATTTTAAGAGGTTCTATATCCAGCATGTGCTTCAATTTTGATATGATTCTGAAATCAAGTTCATACTTTCTTATCCATGTCTCAAATGCTGTCGTTTGTCTCAAGGATGTTGATCGAGTGTTGTAATGGAAATTAAAGTGTTCTATATCAATGATTTCGTCAATTAGCTCTTTTCTGTTACGTTCTTTATTTCGGATGAAAAGCACAAAGATTCTGTTTGCAATGGAGAAACCTGATTGTGCTTTATGTTTCACGTAATAAAGGAAAAATAATAACAAGAGTGCAATTATAAATAGTGATACAATTTTATTATCGATAATTCCTCATAGAAAGGAAATGAATGTTTCTGGTGCTGTAACCAAAATTAGCTAAACTCCTGTGTGGTGTAAGTTATTTTGTTTTTGTAAATAAAAGGCTTGGACATGATTAAATGTACCTGCTTCCAGGGCAGAAAAAGGCGCTGAAACATGGTTTTAGAAAATTTGCTTTTTTCTGTCAGCGTATCTCGAGATGTCTCTCCTCGGCGAACAATATGCTGTAAATATCCTGCTAGGTCAGGGTATTCTGCAGTACCATATGTAATAAAATCAGGAACCGTGCCGGTAGCATTAAAGGGAAGCGTATAGGCTGGGAGTGGGCAGGATTTTCCCGGCCAGGAATGAGGTAACTTTGTGAATCAGGCTTGACTTCACCCCTGAACAGTCCCAATTCAGCCAGATGGTGACATAATGGCGCTTGAAAATAATAATCTCCTTTTCATCAACTACTGCCGGGCTGTGTAGTTCGTTGGCGCAAAGGGTGGTTACCTTCACACAGACAAATTAATATATTGCAATGAACATCTCATGTGCACAAGGGCTTACCACAACCATACAATACAAGCAAGTTGTGAGGAAGTATTTTGCCATATCACCCTGAACAATTGTCTTCAACCGTGAAGAATGCTTTTAACAGATCCCTGCAATCAGCGTCAATCCAGTTATTTATATTTTGAACTGCGAAGCAGATAGAGACGGAGGACAGTTCCAAATTCAGGGTAGGGCAAGTAACTTTTGAGTAATTGGCAAGGGCTCAAGTATGGTCATTACGGTTGCCAGCAACGTATATCCATCCATTGTTACCACCGGACTATAAAATATTCATCACCGCCTCAAAAGAGCACCTTTTCTGGGGCGTATATATGTATTGTCTACATATAGCATCTCACACGGATTTAAAAGATTAACTCCTGAAGCATTAATTAAATTAACCTTTCAGTATCCTTCTATCTATATTCAGTTACAGTATTTTTAAAATCTAATGAAAATAATCATCGCCAGCTTGCCTTCCTTAATGGCATACGCTGAACTCCGTTGATTTACTTGGCTGGCCCTGGTTATGACCAGTGGCTACTGGAGATAAAATGCCGCTTTTTGTCTGGTTTGGTTGCAATTTTCATACATTCGAGTCGTTCCGCCCCGGAGGACAATGTTTTACTAGCAAGCGGCTGTGTCTTTTTGTCATATATAAGACGAACGATTTTTGTTATCCATACAGGTATAAGCAACAGAAATCTAGTTGTCACAACCGTTTCAGGACTTCCAGGGAGAGTGCTAGACCCGGTATGCTTTCTCATGTTGTCCTCCATATGAACAATTTTAAGTGTGAAGGCAGGTTGTTTTTCATTAGACAATAGGTTTACTCGAACGATGATGGCCTGTTTTGTGCCCTGTCGTTAATCGCCGGTTATCGGCTCTAGAAAGATGCTGGCTGGTGATAACACGCTGCGTAAAGCCATGCTGAAAACTACTCAAGTAGTGACTCTGGCTGCACACGTGCAATGACGTTTTCTTGATTCGATATTGTTGTTCCCGCCCCGTCCGGGATGGTATTGTTTACGCTGACAGTAAGTTTGCAGGTTGTGAATTTAAAATAGAATGACCTGCTGGTCATATTTTGTTGATAAGTTAGAGGAAATATGTTTTTAGATTTGCGAAGATAAGATTACTAAAGATACGGTAATCAGTATGGTCTGACGCTTTCTTATTTTATTGTGTTTGTTTTTTTTCTGGACAATTTTTTAGTTTTTCCAGTAATTCTTTCCTTTGTTCATCATCCATAGCTGATATCAGGCAGGCTAGTTCTGCAGATACATCATCCGTGCAAAAGAAAAAGTTCAGGGGAACGTTGAGCTCTTTTGCAAGTCGTTGCAGCGTATCAATATCGGGAGCGTGTCGGCCCTTTTCGTAATGATTCATACGACCGCTCGCTGAACCTGGATCCATACCAATCCGGATACCCAGGTTACGCTGCGACAAGCCGCAGCGTAACCTGGCTTGCCGAAGTCGTTGAGGAAATGGATTTTCTCGGGACACAGTCTCATCATCAGTAACTCATCATGGCTTAGATTTTCTAAGTTTCTCTGATTCCTGTATACTTAGCAATCCTATGCATTCCCGATTTTACAACATTATGAAATTCGAGAAAAATCCATTAAATCCGTACATCGCACTTGCCCTTTCTCAGGTATCAAAAGGGCCATTCACCGTCAATGATCTTGTCTCACACCTCCCGGCCATTGAACGTTTTTCCGGCCAGGGTAAGGCCTGGCACTTTGTTTATCAGCAACTCCGTAAGCTGGTGAACGGTAGTTATCTGATAAAAAGAAGATGCTACGGTATCTCTAGATGCGAATATCTGCGTACACCTGAACTTGAACAGTTATACTTACCCACCACAATGACGGTTCAGCCTTCTGATGCATTGTTGTCTCCGTCAATGTCCCGTGAGCTACTGGCAATACGACTTGAAGGTAAAAAAGCAAAATACGAAGAAGAACTTGAGTATTTGTCCGGGGAGCGGGACGTGATTACAGAGTTGTTGCCCGAATATCCCGATATTGAATCTGGAATAAGGCAGATTTTCACTGAACTGGACAAAAAGACATGTCGGCTACGTGTGAAGATCAGCGCTATTGACCGTATAATCTCAGGTGTTTCACTCTGAGACAGGGAAAATGGCGGAGAATATTACCTCTAATTAGTTTCGAAGGCTGGCCTGGCGGGCCAGCATAACATGCTTGTCCCAGGCCAGAGGCCATTATCCTTGTATCAACTGCTTTCCTCATTGTTTTTGAAGGATAAAAATCCATGGGGTATGCCTGAACACACTCACTCCGGATTGCTAAAAATCACGGATGCTATGATTTCAGGCAACATATCTTGCTGTTCAGCAACGTAGTTATAAGAACTCACCATAACTATTCTGACTCGCCGACTGAGCGTTTCTGGCATGCTGTGTCCACTTAATATAATCATTTTATAATCACGTTTTCTCCATGTGTAAGGGAGGGTAGGCTGGGGCTGAAAAACCTTAATACCAGGGCTATGTTGCTGTGAGGTATGTGAATCAAGCCGTGTATGGGGAGTTTTGTGACCATTCCCGAAATACGATACAGATCAAGATACCACGACGATGTAGGATTGAATATTTGTCGTAAATTGAAGAAAGTGATAAAACCTTAATAATATAAGACCACAAAAATAATTAAATATTGGGGGCGAAATGCCAGCAGTTTTTGTCCATCTGTCAGATATGCGTATTCCGGTGAAGATGAACAGCCATTCTGGAGGAACGTGAACGCGTTATTTCTTAACGCGCCCTCAGTTCCCTTTATTAACTCCACTGTTCATTTTGTGTCAACCTGAGCCAGTCGTTTTCGCATTGACTCACCTTTCATTTCCAACCGATGGGCGTTATGCATCAACCTGTCCAGGATCGCGTCAGCCAGCGTATTTTCGCCTACGCTGCCATACCATTCGTCCGTTGGCAGTTGGCTTATCATTACCGTGGCATTTTTGCCGTATCTGTCGTCCATTATCTCCAGTTATTAGACGTCAACTAGTTTTGCCGACGTGTTGCCTCACCAGTTAATGTTACTTTCTTGCTTCAGCTAAAATGTTACCATCAGCACGAGTTCCGTAGACCAATTCTCTTACCACTCTGACCCGCCATTCCTGTAACCTGCGCTGCAGTGTTCTGCGATGGCCTTCGGTGAATTTACCCGGATGTGCGTCTTCAAGCTTGAGAAGTAATTCGGTACTGCCCAGTTGCGGCTCATCTTTCAGCCAGCATTCTATTTCGTTCCAGACGTCTGCAAAGGGATCTGCCCGGGTTCGCCAGTGGCGGGGTTTTGATGGTGCTGGATGATGCAAAGGATTCACAGCGCCCTCCTGCCAGGCTACGGAGAGACCCTGCAAAAACGCAGTTAAATCGCTGTTTTTGTCTCCTACGGGATCCCCGACAGCTATTCGTGCCAACTGGTGCTGATAGAGTCGAATGGTTTCCAGCAATTTCAAAGGGTCAAGTGCGTGGATGATATCGTCAAAATGGCCCCGAAGCTCAGCACGCAGGGTATGTAGTTCTATCAGACGGTTATAGGGCGTTTTGGGAGCGTCATGCCTGCGAACCGTTTTCCCACCAATACGTTGCGTCTCCAGAAGCTTGAATGATGGTTGAAAGAAGTTAATAAACAATCGATTAGCCATGTACATCTGGTTCATCGCTTTTACTGCGTGCTCACCGTCAAGACGACCATATCCCGCCAGCTTTCTGACCACTGAGCCATTTTTTTGTTCTATCCAGGCCTGATCGTTTTTCCGGTATGGTCGGGAACGCGTTAGTGCGATACATCTGGCAGTACAGTATTCAAATAAAGCTTCGTTGATAAATTCAGCGCCGTTATCAACATCAAGGCCGAGAAGCGGGAATGGCAGGATCTTTTGAACCTTATCAACTGCCCGGATGATCAATTCTGCGTTACGTGCCGGCAGCGCCACACATTCTGTCCACCCGCTGGCGATATCGGTCAGCGACAACGTCCACAAAAAGGTACCAGAGAGATGCCGGCCACAGTGTGCCACGAGGTCCATCTCCATAAACCCTGGTGAATGTCGCTCATGCTCAGTGAACATTCTGACCGGGATACTTTTGCTGACGCGGTTAACCACCCGGTTACGTTTTTTACCGGCGGTGGTATGTGCTTCTTTCAACAGGCGATCGATAGAGGACGCACTGATTTTCATAAGTTGTTCGCGGAGTGCCGGATTCAGACTGATATGCCCGTGTTTCTCCATAGCTGGAATAAGCTGGGGCAGTAACGCTCTGAGACGCTTGCCGCATAAGCGATCTGAAGCTTCCCAGAGGACAATCAGAGCCTGTTGAACGGCTGCGCCATAAATCGAACGAGCCGTGGCTGAGTGACTCTGTTGGCTACCGTTAGTGACGGCCCCGTTCAGTAACCGGATTGCTGATTTACGATGGTATCCGCTGATCAGAATGAACTCTTCAAGAATCCTGGTTTTCTCTGCCTTACTGGCTGCCTGATAGCGTGTTTTCAGCGCCCGCAGCAGCTGACGACGGGTATCCATAGGCAACAATACATTGCTCATAGGTGCACCTCTAGCTGATTGTTTATCACTCAGCTAAAGTAACAATTTTGATGAGGCAACAGTGCGCGTTCGGTAACAAAAATGCTGAGTCAATGCGCCGGACTGAGTTATTGTCGTCTCATAATCTGATATCTCCACAGTAACTGTCTGAAATTCCTGCTGGTATAGTGACTGCCTTGATCCGAGTGATACAGTAAATTAGGCGGCTTTCCTCGCGCTTCCCAGGCCATGGACAGCGCTTTAGCTGTCAGTGCAGAATCCGGGAAAAATGACATAGCCCAGCCAACCGGTTTACGGGAAAACAGATCAAGCACTACGGCCAAATAAGCCCAGCGTTTAGCCACGTTTATGTGCATATCCAAAAGTCACTTTTGAACATTCTCTTCCCGCTGTCTGCCTTCTAAGCCGTAGGTCACAGGTTCGAACCCTGTAGAGACCATTTAAATCAATGAGTTACATAAAAAACCTCATTTTCTTACACTAATAATTTTTCCCATGTAACGGCTGATGTAAGTGATTTACATCAACGCTCATCAACACTCCATTTCATTTTTCGATAGTAAGAGTCGCGTTGGCTCAACCCACCAGAGTGAACCGTGCTCAGTCGGAGTAGATGAGTGAATGGGGGTTTATTTACTACCTTCGGTGTATTAGCTCAGACTTGACATGACAGCTTTCTCGTATTGTGCACAATAAAATCTGACAGTCAGCTATGAGCGAAGAGCAGACATACTCCACTGCTAAAAGACTTTTGAGGCAACTAGTCGCGCAAGAATAAAATATTTGTATCCATTAGTGGCAAAATGTAACCCCTTAGTTATATTTAAAAAATGAAAATGTTCAGTGGTCATTTTAATTATTTGAATTAATTAATGATTTCAATAAGTAATTATTTGATAAGGCTGAGTAGTTAGAAAGTTTTCACATGGGGGTTACAAATGAGACTTACGTTGATCGTCAAGAGTCTTGCACTGGCAGGGTTCCTCTCTTCCAGCGCACTGACACCTTTGTTCGCGCAGGAAGCACCAAAAGGTGCCACCGCGTCAACAAAGCAAGCTAACGATGCACTTTATAACCAGCTTCCTTTCTCCGATAACACCGATTTCACGAATGCCCACAAAGGCTTTATCGCCGCTTTACCTCAGGAGGTGATTAAAGGCGAGCAGGGAAATGTTATCTGGAACCCACAACAGTATGCATTTATCAAAGAAGGGGAAAAATCCCCTGACACTGTAAACCCGAGCCTTTGGCGGCAGTCTCAGTTGATCAATATCAGCGGTCTGTTTGAAGTGACTGAAGGCGTTTACCAGATCCGTAACCTAGATTTATCCAACATGACCATCATTGAGGGTAAAGAAGGGATTACAGTCGTTGACCCGCTGGTTTCAGCAGAAACAGCAAAAGTCGGCATGGATTTGTACTTCAAAAATCGCGGTAATAAACCCGTTGTCGCCATCATTTATACCCATAGCCACGTTGACCACTATGGCGGCGTGCGTGGTGTGGTAGATGAAGCGGATGTTAAGTCCGGGAAGGTAAAAGTTTATGCGCCAGCAGGCTTTATGGAAGCTGCTGTAGCCGAGAATATTATGGCCGGTAACGTTATGAGCCGCCGTGCCAGCTATATGTATGGCAACCTTCTTAAACCCGAAGCTAACGGCCAGGTGGGGGCGGGTCTGGGGACAACTACCTCAGCAGGTACTGTGACGCTGATTGCACCAACTAACATCATCGATAAAGATGGGCAGAAAGAAGTAATTGATGGTCTGACTTACGATTTTATGTTGGCGCCTGGTACCGAAGCACCGTCTGAAATGCTGTGGTTCATCGAAGAGAAGAAACTCATCGAAGCCGCAGAGGATGTGACTCACACCCTGCACAATACCTACTCGTTGCGCGGCGCGAAAATTCGAGAACCATTGCCGTGGTCGAAATACATCAACGAAGCCATAGTGCGTTGGGGTGACAAAGCTGAAATTATTATGGCTCAGCACCACTGGCCGACCTGGGGTAACGAAAACGTTGTTGGCCTGCTGAAAAGCCAGCGTGACCTGTATCGTTATATCAACGACCAGACCCTGCGTATGGCCAACGAAGGCCTGACACGCGATGAAATTGCTGCCAACTTCAAACTGCCAGACAGCCTGGCGAAGACCTGGGCTAACCGCGGCTATTACGGCTCCATCAGCCATGACGTGAAAGCAACGTATGTGCTGTATCTCGGCTGGTTCGATGGCAACCCGGCAACGCTTGATGAATTACCGCCGGAAGAAGCAGCGAAGAAATTTGTTGAATACATGGGCGGTGCCGATGCGATTCTTCAGAAAGCGAAAACCGACTTTGACCAGGGTAACTACCGTTGGGTTGCTCAGGTGGTGAGTAAAGTGGTGTTTGCCGATCCAAATAACCAGAATGCGCGTAACCTAGAAGCAGATGCACTAGAACAACTGGGTTACCAGGCTGAGTCCGGCCCATGGCGTAACTTCTACCTGACCGGCGCTCAGGAGTTGCGGAATGGTGTGGTTAAAGGCCCAACACCGAATACAGCAAGCCCGGATACCGTTCGCGCGATGACGCCTGAAATGTTCTTCGATTTCCTGGCGGTACATATCAACGGTGAAAAAGCGGGTAATGCCAAAGCGGTGTTTAATATCGACCTGGGTAGCGATGGCGGTAAATACAAGCTGGAGCTGGAAAACGGAGTACTGAACCATACTGCTAATGCTGAAGCGAAAGACGCTGATGCCACGATTGTTCTGAACCGTGACACGCTGAATAAAATCATCCTGAAAGAAGAAACCCTGAAACAGGCTGAAGATAAAGGTGAGGTTAAGGTCACCGGTAACGGTGCGAAGCTCAATGAGATGTTGGGCTATATGGACAAGTTCGAGTTCTGGTTCAATATCGTTACACCATAAATAATTCCCCCTGTGGTGTCACGGCTGCAGGGGACTTACTTAAGGTAATCCTATGCGTCTTTCATACTCTATTTTGCCTTCAATATTATGCCTTGCTTCATGTTATGCCTATGCAGCTGAAGAGCATGCCCCGGATGCGGCGCAGGCAAACAACCCTCTGGCGAATATGACTGCATTTAATATGCAGAACTATTACATCGGGGATGTGAGCGGTACGGATCAGGATGCCAATCAGTTCTGGTTCCGTTATGCGCAGCCTTTTTCATTAGGTGACAGCAAATGGTTGTTACGGGGTTCATTACCGGTTAATACCTATCCGGTTGCGCCTACCTATGGTCATAAAACAGGTTTAGGTGATCTGAACTTATTTGCGTCGTGGCTTATTGATACCGGCAATCCGGCAGTGAGTTTTGGTTTCGGTCCGCAAATTACTGCGCCGACTGCTACCGAAGATGCTCTGGGAACAGAAAAATGGTCTGCGGGTCTGGTTAACGTGCTATTCGATGCCAGTTCGCCAAAATTCCAGTTCGGTTATCTGGCCTCATGGCAGCATAGCTTTGCCGGAGAAGACAACCGCAGCGACGTGAATCTCGGTACTTTCCAGCCATTTTTATTCTATCAGTTAGGTGGAGGTACCTATCTGCGATCTGCCCCTATCTGGGTCTACAACTTCCAGAATGACAGCTACAGTGTTCCGCTGGGTTTAGGTATTGGACAGGTTATCAAGCAGGATAAAACCGTCTACAACTTCTTTGTGGAGCCTCAAGGCTCGGTTGCAGACCATGGTCCAGGACAGCCTCGCTGGCAGATTTTCTTCGGGTTAAACCTTCAGTTCCTGAATTAATCCTTTTGTGGTTAATTCTTTTATTCGAACCAGATTGGGCCACAGCCAAATGAATGACATACAATTTCCGCGGCTAATAGAAAATGGTGTTGACCTGAGCTGCCATGTAACTTAGCAAGGTC
>Ga0209281_1001558_pt1 | contig 12616 bp, 6 predicted proteins | sample MedtruBG_FD_187514 | JGI IMG/M metagenome (GOLD analysis project Ga0209281, IMG submission 187514) | Root nodule microbial communities of legume samples collected from California, USA - Medicago truncatula BG (SPAdes) (version 2) | ecosystem: Host-associated > Plants > Roots > Nodule | place... | reverse complement strand
TAATTGCTGTTTCATGCGAAACTACAATCTTATGCGGTATTAATCTTCCTTTCGAAAGGCTATTCCCCTCTATGAGGCAGGTTACCCACGTGTTACTCACCCGTCCGCCGCTAATCCATTCCCGAAAGAACTTCATCGCTCGACTTGCATGTGTTAAGCACGCCGCCAGCGTTCGTCCTGAGCCAGGATCAAACTCTCAATAAAAAGTTTAATCTTAACTTACTCAAATAAAAATTGCTGGTTTACTTAAATGTACTTATATATTCTGTTCAATTTTCAAAGACCATTTTCTTTCTACAACTTTCGTTCTAATCTTTTGTTTTTTGTTGTCACACTCAAGCGACTTACTTAGTGTATCACTTGGCTTAGATCTTGTCAACAACTTTTTTCAATCTTTCAAACTCTTTTTCGAAAGGTTTGTTTTTAGATTGTTTTAAGTTGTTTACATGTCTTAGCGACGTGTTTTATCTTAACATTTTACAGCTATGCTGTCAACATTTTTATAAAAAAAACTTAATTTATATAAATAACAGCTATTTTAATGAAAAAATAGCAAGTTAATATGTTAGTATAATTTATATCATATAACTCAAATAAGCCATGCTAATCCCATTAGACAAACTTAACTTTGTTGTATGATACAAGTGCATTACATATTTACCTTGCTATTCTCCATCTCATAATATAATTGATTTTATTTAATTTAAATGCTTTCTAGAAAGTTTTATTCAGAATATCTCCAATTTAATAAACTAAGGTTGTTAAATATTAATTTATTATTGTTCTTCCATAAAAGTATTCTAAATATTTATTTTTAATCTTATTTTTTCTTCTTTATTACTAATGGATACATAACAGATCCAATAAGAGTTTCTCCTTTTCTTATCTCACTGCCTTTATCTGCAATTACATTATCTAATACTGCATCATCATCAATCCTACTATTTTGCATTATTATGCAATCTTTAAGTTTTGTATTCTTTCCTATATATACTCTTCTACCTATTATACAATTTTCAACAGTTCCTTCAATTTGACACCCATTTGCTATTATTGAATTTATAACATTACTCTTCTCTGAATAGTGAGTTGGTGCCTCATCTTTAGTCTTTGTATAAATGGGTTTATCTTCATTGAAAATTTCTTTATTTATTTTTCTATTTAAAAATCCAACATTGCTATCATATAATGCTTTAATTGAATTTATACAATCTAAATGGCCTGTAAATTCATAAGCTCCAACTGATAAAATAGTTAGATTGTTATGAATGTATTCTTTCACTTTTCTATACATTCCACTGCTTACACAGTCATTCACAATGTCTATAAATAGATCAGCTTTCAATATATACATTTCCATGTTGATGTTGGCTTTTGGATTCTTACCTATATTTTCTCCTACACTTATTACACTTTCTGAATCATCAAAATTTAAAACGCCACAATCTGCAAAAGCTTCATCTGCATCATTTACTTTTTTATATACCATTGTAACATCTTTTCCTGTACTTTTATGATACTCCAATACTTCATTATAATCTATATTACAAATCATATAGCTTGGTGCTAATAATACATATTCTCTCTTACTATGTGTTAAAAATTGTATATTATCTGCAAAGTTATGAACATCGTCATAAACTGGCTCGTCATTTCCAAAATTAAAAACTTTCAATCCATCTTTTTTTCTATTTAAGTCCCAAGGTCTACCATTAGTCAAATGATCTATTAATGATCTTGATTTGTTTTTTGTAAATATGCCTATGCAATTAACTCCTGAATTAGTCATATTTGATAATACAAAATCTATAACTCTATATCTTGCTGCAATTGGAACTGAAGCAAGCGACCTATTAACAACTAATTCACCCATTCTATTTTCATTTTCATCTAAGTTAATTATACCAACGCAATTTTTCATTTCTTTCTCCCCCTTAGCGATTCATCTAAACAGCTTTGCTATTTTCTATAACTGTACCCATTTTCACTTCTTCTTTTGCTCCAATAATAGCTATTTCATCACCTAAGGAAATTTTACAATCCTTTCTAACAATAGCGCCACTTCCAACAATTGCTTTTTCAATAACTACATTATCGCCTATTTTTGCATCTGTCATAATTATTGAATCACGAATAACTGAGTTTTTCCCTATCTGAACCCCTTGGAACAGTATAGAATTCTCAATTTGCCCATTAACAACACAACCTTCAACTACAAGCGAATTAGATACTTTGGCATTTTCACCTATATATTGTGCTGGTCTTACTGGATTTACTGAATATATCTTCCAGTCCTCTTCATGTAAATCTAGCTCATTATCTGCTTTAATTAAGTCCATATTTGCTTCCCATAGACTTTCTATAGTACCAACATCTTTCCAGTATCCTTTAAATGGATAAGCGACCATTCTGTTCCCATCACCAAGCATACTTGGAATTATATTCATTCCGAAATCATTCTTTGAAGTTTTATCTGCTTCATCTTCTTTTAAATATTTCTTAAGAGTTTTCCAATTAAAAATGTATATTCCCATAGACGCTAAATTATTTTTAGGGTTTTTAGGCTTTTCTTCAAATTCATATACTGATAAATCTTCTCTAGTATTCATTATTCCAAATCTAGGCGCTTCGTCCATAGGAACTTCTATTACCGCAATTGTAGCATCTGCTTGTCTTTCTTTGTGGAAGTCTAACATTTTTGTATAATCCATTTTATAAATATGATCTCCAGATAAAATTAAAATATATTCTGGATCATATCTATCAACAAATTCTATATTTTGATAAATTGCATTTGCTGTTCCCTTATACCATTCTCCACCCTTTTCTTCTTGATATGGAGGTAATATACTTACACCGCCATGTGTTCTATCTAGATCCCACGCTTCACCTATACCAATATGTGCATTCAATTCTAGTGGTTTATATTGAGTTAATACTCCAACTGTATATATTCCAGAATTTGAACAATTACTTAATGGAAAATCTATAATTCTATATTTCCCTCCAAATGGTACGGCTGGTTTTGCTAATTTTTTTGTTAAAACCCCTAATCTTGATCCTTGTCCACCAGCTAATATCATTGCTACAATTTCATTTTTACCCATAATATTATCTCCTCTCATATGTTTTTGTTCTCATTAGATAAAATTTTTATATTTAATAATATGCTTAACATATTATTTTATGTTAATAAGTTTATAGCATATTATATTATCATTAATTATTGTATATATAATTGAATTAAAAACTTTTATATAATTATTTTACAAAGTATATTATACTTCATTATGTAAAAAATTACCATATTTATATGTTCTAAAAGTATTCATCAACTTTCTATCTTTTAATCGTAATATAATAAATTAAATTTTACGTAATATCTTAAAATTACGTGGAAAAACAGATATAATACTGCTTTTTCCTACAAATTTATATTTTTCACTAACATTAAATAAATTAACATAACACCCATTTAAATTAATATCTTTAATTAATTTTCGCTCTTTTGAAACATTAACTAAAACTACTATCTTTTCATTTTCATAATTCCTTTCAAATGCAAATACATCTGAATCTGTTTCGTAAATATTTATATCCCCTTTTTTTAAACCATTTTCATTATTTCTTATTTTTGCTATCTCTTTATAAAATTCAATAAGGTATTCATTTTCTTTTCCCCAAGGATAGCTTCTTCTATTATCAGGTTCTTTTCCACCCTTTAAGCCAGTTTCATCTCCATAATATATAAGTGGTACTCCCGGCAATGTAAATTGAATTACTACAAGTAATCTTAACAATTCTATATTTTCATCTAAGACAGTTAAAATCCTTTCAGTATCATTTGTCCCTGCAATATTTATATTTCCATAAAAACTTTCTCTAGGATAATTTTCATATAAGGACATAATTTTTTGCTTAAGCCTATGTGATGTTATATAACCCTTAGTGAAATTAATTAGACTTTCTCGTAGTGGATAATTTGTAACTGCCTGCACTTCACTTCCTTGTAGGTATTTTCGCCTTTTAGAATAACTTACCTTGTTAGATGCATCATCCCAAATATCTCCCAATAGCACAGTTTCTTTATTAATTCCCTGCACTCTTTTTCTAATTAATTCAATAAATTCATCTGGAAGTTCATCAATTACATTTAATCTCCATCCACTAACACCAAAATCTATCCATTTTTTTATAATAGAATTTTTGCTTTTTATAATATAATCAATATAACTATTTTCCATTACTTTAACATTAGGTCTTTCATTTATTCCCCACCAGGATTCGTATTGATATGGATATTTAATAAACTTATACCAATCATGATATTTAGAATTAGGTGAATTATATGCACCAATGTCATCAAAACTCCCCAATTTATTAAAATACTTACTATCAGAACTAGTATAACTTAGTACTGCCTCTAGAATAATTTTAATCCCTTTGCTTTCTGCGATTTCACATAATTCTTTAAATTCATAATTTGTGCCAAACATTTCATCTATAAATTCATAGTTTCCTGTATCATATTTATGACAACTAGAAGATTTAAATATAGGACTTAACTGTATTATATTAGCACCTAAAGACTTTATATAATCTAATTTCTTTATAATCCCCTTTATATTTCCACCATAAAAGTCCCATCTTGCAATTCTCCCCATATTATCTTTAATATACATTGGATCATCATCCCATTTACCATATATAAATGAGTTTTCCTTAGGAGAATTTATAGAATTATCTTCATTACCATTGCAGAATCTATCAATAAGAATTTGATATACTACTCCTTCTTTATACCAATCAGGTATATAAGATTTTTCATATATAGTCACTTGATATGGCACAGGATTATAATTATATATTTGACCGATACCACCTAAATGTTCATCATTGTTTCCATAATACAACCTATCATATCCATCTATTAGAATAAAATAATATTCCAAGAGACCCAAAGCATCAGATGTATCAATTTCTACAGAGTATTTAAATTCACCACTGTTTAAATACTCCATTTTCATTCCCTTACTTAATCTAGTACCATCAAACAATATCAATTGGACCGCTACCAGTATTTCTCTATCAACTTTAATTGATAGTTTAACTTTTTGCCCAACTTCTATTGCTCCAAATGGCTTTCTAAATTCTAAGCTTTGTGAATCATGTATTACCTGTATCGTGTCCATTGAATTAACCTCCTAAAGATTCTTATAAATTACTTCTGATCCCCAAATCCCTGTTGCATATTCTTCAATTGTTCTGTCAGATGAGAATATTCCTGAATGTGCAATATTAACTCCACACATTCTTTGCCATTTATTAGAGTCTCTATAAAGAGTATCAATTTTATCTTGAGCTTTTAAATATGAATCAAAATCTTGTAAAACAAAGAATTCGTCATTGTAGGTTATTAGATTTTCATAAATGCTTCTAAATTTATCTTTATCATTGTGATATTTTCCATTTACTAAATCGTTTATTACTCTTTTTACTCTTTGATCATTATTATATATATCAATGGATTTGTATCCTCCATTTTTATAATAATTAAGCACTTCATCTGCAGTTAATCCAAAAATCACTATATTATCGTCTGTTACTTCATCCCTTATTTCAATATTAGCTCCATCTAATGTCGCAACTGTAATAGCTCCATTCATCATAAATTTCATATTTGATGTTCCTGATGCTTCTTTTGTTGTTGTGGAAATTTGTTCACTTACATCAGTACCTGGAACAATTTGTTCAGCTAATGAAACTCTATAATTTTGTATAAAAACTACTTTTATTTTTTCATTTACCCTTGGATCACTATTTATTTTATTAGCAACACTATTGATCAATTCTATAGTATTTTTAGCTAAATAATATCCAGGTGCAGCTTTACCACCAAATATAAATGTTCTAGGAACAATATCATAATTAGGATTATCTATCAATTGATTATATAAATCCATTATTCTTAAGCAGTTAAGCATCTGCCTTTTGTAAGCATGTATTCTCTTAACTTGAACATCAAATATTGAATTTGGATCTACACTTATATTATCATTCTTTAAAATTATACTAGCTAGCTTTTCTTTGTTAAATTTCTTTATTTTCCCTAATTGCTCTAAGACAACTTCATCATGCAAATGTCTTTCAAAATTTTTCAAATCGATAGGATGTCTTATAAAACTATCTCCTATTGTATCTTTTATTAACTTTGTAAGATGAGGATTACTCTTTAAAAGCCATCTTCTGTGAGTAATTCCATTAGTCTTATTACTAAATTTATTAGGATATAAGTAGTAAAAATCAGACATTTCTTTTTTCTTTAATATCTCTGTATGAAGTTTAGCAACTCCATTTACACTATAACTTCCGACTATTGCTAAATGTGCCATTTTAACTTGATTGTCGGCTATTATAGACATTCTGTTAATTTTCTCCCAGTTTCCTGGGTACTTAAGGCAAATTTCTTCGCAATATCTTCTATTTATCTCTTCAATAATCATATATATTCTTGGAAGTAATTTTTTAAACATGTCTACTGGCCATTTTTCTAATGCTTCTGCTAAAATAGTATGATTTGTATAAGATATTGTATTACTTGTTATTCTCCATGCAACATCCCATTCCAAACCTTCTTCATCCAGCAATATTCTCATAAGCTCTGGTATAGCAATTGTAGGATGGGTATCATTAATATGAATTGCTACTTTTTCATCTAATAACTCTATAGCTTTTCCATGCTTTTTAAAATGCCTTATAATACTTTGAACTCCTGCTGAAACAAAGAAATATTGTTGTTTTAATCTAAGCATTTTACCTTCATAAAAGGAGTCTTCTGGGTATAAAACCTGTGAAATTGCCTCAACTGAATTTTTGTATTCAATTGCTTTAAGCAAATCACCTCTATTAAATGATGAAAAATCAAATTCATTTGAAACTGCTTCTGCACTCCATAATCTAAGAGTATTTACTATTTCATTTTCATATCCAACTATTGGAGTATCATATGGAACTGCTAAAACTGGTTCAAAATTTATATGTGTAAAATTTAAGCGTCCATTTATTTCACTTACTTTTATTTCTCCGCCAAACTTAACAATTTCAGCTTTTTCAGTCTTCCTCTTTTCCCACACATTTCCATATTTTAACCAATCATCAGATACTTCTACTTGTTTTCCATCAATAATTTTTTGTTCAAAGAAACCATACTTATACCTAATCCCACAGCCATTTCCCGGGATATTTAGAGATGCCATTGAATCTAAGAAGCAAGCTGCGAGTCTACCAAGTCCACCATTACCCAATCCTTGATCTTGCTCTAAGCTTTCTAACGCTTCTAAATCTATATTTAAATCCGCCAATGCTTCTTTACATACATCTCTTATTCCTATATTTAATAATGCATCTCCAAGCAGTCTTCCTAATAAAAATTCCATAGAAAAGTAATAAACCTGCTTTTCTCCTGTTTTATTATATTTTTTATTAGTCTTAAGCCATGTTCTTGTAATATAATCCCTTACTAAGCTACCCAAAGCATCATATTTTTGTTGATTATTACCCTCTTTTAACTCGATACCATGCATCTCTAAAAACTTATTCACATAAGCCTTTTTTAATGTTTTCTTATCTATTCCGAGCATTAATATACCCCCTCATCATCTTGTCTTAATCTATTCCAGTTAATTCTCTATACATATTTAAATATATATCAGCTGATTTTTCCCAACTATTATCTGAATTCATTGCTTGTTTGATGAGTCTCTTCCAATGTTTTTTATTCGTATATATCCATAAATCATATTGTATTGTATTATATAACTCTTCTGAATTATAATTTTTGAAACTGAACCCATTACCATATCCAGTATATTCATTATATGCTTCAACTGTATCCTTTAGACCACCAGTTTCTCTAACTATAGGAATTGTTCCATACCTAAGAGCTATTAATTGACCTAATCCACATGGTTCAAAAAGTGAAGGCATAAGGAACATATCGCTTGCAGCATATATTTTATTCGCTAACCCATTGTCAAATTTAATATTAGCTGATACTTTGTTTCCATACCTATAGCTTAGCCATTTAAAGTGATCTTCATAATGCTTATCACCTGTTCCTAATATAACCAATTGTATATTTTGTTGTAGTAGTTTATCTGAAATGTTAACTAATAGATCAATACCTTTTTGATGTGTTAATCTTGTTACCATTCCTATCATTGGAATGTTTTCATCAACTGTTAGCCCTAATTCTCTTTGCAATTCAGTTTTATTTATAACCTTATCTTTAATTGAATTTACATCATAATTCTTTTTAATAAATCTATCTGTTTTAGGATTAAACTCGTCATAATCTATACCATTTACAATTCCTCTTAGTACATAAGACCTATCCCTTAACACCTCATCTAATCTTTGACCATATTCAGGTGTTTGTATCTCATATGCATAGGTATTACTAACGGTTGTTATTATATCTGAATAATATAATGCCCCCTTCATAAAACTCACACCCAAATCAAATTTCAAGCATGTATTATTATAGAGTTCCATATCAAATCCAAATAATTCAGGTAATATTTGAGGATCAAAAACACCTTGAAAAGCTATATTATGAATGGAATATATACACTTTATATTCCAATAAAACATATCATTCTTTTTATACTCAAATTTAAGTAATACTGGAATCATGCCTGTTTGCCAATCATTACAATGAATTAAATCTGGCTGCCAATCTAATTGTCTTAACATATCCAGTACAGCTCTATCAAAGAATGCAAATCTTTCTGCATCATCATAAAAACCATATAATCCATCTCTATTAAAATATTTTTCATTATCTAAAGCATAGTATGTTACTCCATTATAAAAACATTCCCATACTCCACAAAATTCTTCTCTCCATCCAACCCTCACGATGAAATGTTTATTAAATCTTAATTTATCTCTTACTTCCCAGTTAAGTTCCTTATACTTTGGTATCACTACTCTTACATCTGCGTCTTTTTTTGCAAGTGCCTTAGGTAACGCCCCCGCAACATCTCCAAGCCCACCACTTTTTATAAACGGACCAGCTTCTGATGCTACAAATAAAACTCTCATTCTTTCTCCCCCTTAGCCTAATTACAATGTCTTTACCTTATTAACTATTACTTTTCCGCAATAGTTAATAAGATTTTTATTTTTTATTTACTGCTTTCTTTAAGTTCATAAACTTCTTTAACAGGTAATTCTTCAACTACATCTTTTTGTTCCATGGCAATTTTACTAACTTTTAATATTAATGTAGCCATTGGTGGTACCTTTATTTTCAAAGAATATGGTTGCTTTTGGAATTGTACTTTTTCAGCACATAAAGTTTCTCCCATTATTTGTCCTGACCCACCATATTTCTCATCATCAGTATTAAATACTTCTTCATACTCACCTAAGAAAGGTACTCCAATTCTGTAATCATAATATACTTTAGATGAAAAGTTAATTACAAAAACTAATGTATCTTCATCATTTCTACTTCTTCTAGTAAAAATCAATATACTTTGCTCACTATTATCTGCTTCTATCCAATTAAAACCTCTATAGTCATGATCAAGTTCCCAAAAAGATTTGTTATTTAGGTATAAGTGATTTAAATCTTTGAAAAATAACTGAGTTTTTTTATGCATTTCTAAATCATCAATTATATTCCATTCTAATTCTTCATATTCTCTCCATTCTATTGGTTGTGCAAACTCGCATCCCATGAATGTTAATTTCTTACCAGGATGACCCATCATATATCCCATGAATGCTCTTAATCCTGCGAATTGATTCCATTGATCTCCCCACATTTTGCCTAATAACGACTTTTTACCATGAACAACTTCATCATGTGAAAGAGGTAATAAATAATTTTCAGCATAATTATACATCATTGCAAATGTTATATTTCTATGATTATTACTTCTATATAGAGGAGCAATTTGAACATATTCTAATGTGTCATTCATCCAACCCATATTCCATTTTAGGTTAAATCCTAATCCTTCTTCATTAGTTGGCTTTGTTATATTTGGCCATGCTGTTGATTCTTCTGCGATCATAAGTGCAGTTGGATACTCTAAAAATACAGCTTTATTTAACTCTTTTAGAAAATCTATTGCTTCTAAATTACCATTTCCACCATATTTATTAGGAACCCACTCTCCATGAGATCTACTATAATCTAAATATAAAATACTAGATACAGCATCTACCCTTAAACCATCCACATGAAATTCTCTATACCAATATAATGCATTTGATATTAAGTAGCTCTTTACTTCTGGTCTTCCTAAATCAAAATTACAAGTTCCCCAGCCTTTATTTTCAGCTCTCCATTCTTCTTGGTATTCATATGTTGGTGTTCCATCAAATTTATATAATCCATGAGAATCCTTACAGAAATGTCCTGGAACCCAATCCATTATTATTCCTATATTTAATTCATGTAACTTATCTATTAATTTTTTTAATCCATCAATATTTCCATACCTACTTGTTGGTGAAAAATATCCTGTTCCTTGATATCCCCAAGAAGCATCTAATGGGTGTTCAACAAGTGGCATAATTTCCACATGTGTATAACCCATTTCTTTCACATACTTTGGTAATCCCTTAGCAATTTCTTCGTAAGTTAAAAATTCACCATCTTTCCTAGTCTTCCAAGAACCTAAATGTACTTCATATATATTCAATGGTTGTTCTAATACATTTATGTTGTTTCTATATTCAATCCATTTATGATCAGCCCATTTAAATTCTTTAGATTCACATACTATTGATGCACTATCTGGTCTCAATTCAGTTTGTATTGCATATGGGTCAGCCTTATAATCCCCTTTTTTTCCGTCCTTTGATATTATGCAATACTTGTATCTATCTCCAATTTTAATTCCTTCAAAGAATCCCTTCCATAACCCATTTTCAGATATTCTTTCAAGCTTATATTTATCATCTAATTTAAACTCATTAAAATCACCGACAATATATACATCTTTAGCATTAGGTGCCCACGTTGCAAATTGTACACCTTTCTTTTTACCATCTGTCTTAATATGTGATCCTAGTATATTATAGGTTTCGTAATTTTTACCTTGATGAAATAAAAATGTATTAAAATTAGTTAGTTCACTTTTATTCACCTTTTCCACAACCTTTTTGACAGTGTCTTTTATTTGTTCTGCCTTAGATTTTGCATTTACTTCTATATCAGTTTTTTTAATTTGTGTTTTAGCGGTTTTTGCTACAGTTTTTTTCTCTTTAACTGCAGTTGTTTTAGCTTTTGCAGGTGCACTAGTTTCACCAGCAGTTGCCTTAGATGCTGCTGGTGCTTTTGAAGCAGTCTTTTTAACAGCTGGTGCTTTTTTTACTGGAGTAGAATTCTTCTCAGCAATTTTATTTTTTTTATCTTCATTAATCTCAACACCTTTAGCAACAATTTCGATGTCTATAGCTTTTGGGCTACTTTCGATTTTGATTACTTCCTCACTTTTTGCTTTTAAAGGTGTTTCTTCATGTTTTATCTCAGTTCTTATTGAACTCTTAGCTTTTGAAGTTTTCCTTGTAGGAGTTTTCTTTACTGTTTCCTTAACTTCACTTTTTAAATCATTTATTTTTTCTATATTTATAGCTAAAACTTCATTATTTTTTGATTCCATAGCTGGCTTTGAAGCAACTTTTTTTGGTACATTTTTTTTAATTTTTGTATCTTTTTCTTTTAAATTAGTTGAAGCACTTTTTTTAACAACCGTATTGGTAGCTTTACCCACTGCTTTATTTGAATTTTCCTCAACAACTATTTCTTCCTTATTCTTAATTTTACTGCCTTTATTCTTATCTAGCATAAAATCATACCCCCATCCATATTTCCATCCCTCTCATAGTTCGAAATTTATATGTTAATATTTTAACTTTTAATGCCTATATATACATATTACCAAATATCACAGTACATTTCACTTATTTTTCTATATTTTTCATAAATTTTATTAATTCACTTGATTTTTAAAAATATTATTGCATATATTTATCCATAAAAGTGTATTAAATTAAACTACTTATTTTAATAACATTAATATTTTAATTCCACTAAATTTAAGAAATAATATTTACTTAATTGTTTACATAAAATATAAAAAAAAAGAAAACCTAAAATAGTTTTCTCTTTCAAATATTATGATTATAAAAATATGTACAAAAAACTTTTTCAAAAAATTTTTAGAAAAAGTTTTTTATTTTATATGGAATTTGGTTTTAACTTCAAATTAGTTCTTATTCTAATTGTTTATTAAATTTATTTTCTATTTTATTTTAAATAAATAAAATAGCTATACTTATTTACTTCATAGATGTTTTTATGTATTAAATTAAATGAAACTTATATATGTTATCTCATCTCATAAAAATTATTATTTAATTATTTTTACAAAATAAAAAAAGATAGTTATAATAACTACCTTTTTTGCTTACCTCGCAACGTCCTACTCTGCCACACAGTCACCCGTGCAGTACCATCGGCGCTATAGACCTTAACTGTCCTGTTCGGAATGGGTAGGAGTGTTACCTCTATGCCATCATTACGAGATGCTAGTTC
>Ga0209281_1001557_pt1 | contig 12617 bp, 7 predicted proteins | sample MedtruBG_FD_187514 | JGI IMG/M metagenome (GOLD analysis project Ga0209281, IMG submission 187514) | Root nodule microbial communities of legume samples collected from California, USA - Medicago truncatula BG (SPAdes) (version 2) | ecosystem: Host-associated > Plants > Roots > Nodule | place... | reverse complement strand
GGCGTTCACTTCCACGCCCAGCGGCTGCACGTTGAACTGGAATTCCACGCCTTCTTCACGCGCGTTTTTCACTTCGCGGCGTGAGCCTGGCATGTTTTCTTCATCACGGCGGTAAGCACAGGTTACATGCGTTGCGCCCTGGCGAATGGAGGTGCGCACGCAGTCCATCGCGGTATCACCCCCGCCCAGAACTACCACGCGTTTGCCTTCCATATTCACGTACGGCTCTTCAGTCGACTCGCCGAAGCCCATCATCTGTTTGGTGTTGGCAATCAGGAACGGCAGGGCGTCAAACACGCCATTCGCATCCTCATTCTCCAGACCACCGCGCATTGACTGATAGGTGCCGACGCCGAGGAACACCGCATCGTAATCTTTCAGCAGATCGTCGATCTGTACGTCACGGCCCACTTCGATATTGAGTTTGAACTCAATGCCCATGTCGGTGAAGATTTCACGGCGGCGGGTCATGACTTCTTTTTCCAGCTTGAAGGCCGGAATACCGAAAGTCAGCAGGCCGCCGATTTCCGGATGACGGTCGAAGACCACTGCTTTCACGCCGTTACGGGTCAGCACGTCGGCACAGGCCAGGCCTGCCGGACCCGCGCCGATAATCGCCACGCGTTTGTCGGTTTGCTTCACGCCGGTCATGTCAGGACGCCAGCCCATTTCGAACGCTTTATCGTTGATATAGCGTTCGATGTTGCCGATGGTCACCGCGCCGAACTCGTCGTTCAGCGTACAGGAACCTTCGCACAAACGGTCCTGCGGGCACACGCGGCCGCACACTTCCGGCAGGGTGTTGGTCTGATGCGACAGTTCTGCCGCTTCAAAAATACGCCCTTCATTGGCGAGCTTCAGCCAGTTCGGGATGTAGTTGTGGACCGGACATTTCCACTCACAGTATGGGTTGCCGCAGGACAGACAGCGGTCTGCCTGTGCTTTAGCCTGGCCTTCGGAGAACGTCTCGTAGATCTCAACAAATTCAATTTTACGGATCTTCAGCGGTTTCTTTGGCGGATCAACGCGCTGCAAGTCGATAAACTGATAAACATTCTGACTCATCGATTTTCCTTACTGCGCCTGCACGCGCAATTCTGCGGCGCTACGACTACGGTGACCCAACAGTGCTTTGACATCGCTGGACTTCGGTTTAACCAGGGCGAATTTCGCAGAGAACGCAGGCCAGTTAGCCAGAATTTCTTCGCCGCGCTGGGAGCCGGTGAGCTGTACATGTTCGGTAATCAGTCCGCGCAGATGCTCTTCGTGAATCGCCAGAGAGTCTACGTCCAGCACTTCCACCAGTTCCGGGTTCACGCGTTTGCGGAAATCACCGTCTTCATCCAGCACGTAAGCGAAACCACCGGTCATGCCTGCGCCAAAGTTGACGCCGGTTTTGCCCAGCACGCAGACAATGCCGCCAGTCATGTATTCACAGCCGTTATCGCCGATGCCTTCAACCACGGTGATTGCCCCGGAGTTACGCACGGCGAAACGTTCACCTGCGCGGCCCGCAGCGTACAGACGACCGCCGGTCGCACCGTACAGACAGGTGTTGCCGATGATGCTGGCTTCGTGGCTGCGGAAGGCGGAACCGACCGGAGGACGAATGGCCAGCAGGCCGCCTGCCATGCCTTTGCCGACGTAGTCGTTGGCATCGCCGGTCAGGTAAAGCTCAACGCCGCCTGCGTTCCACACGCCGAAGCTCTGGCCCGCGGTGCCGCTGAAGTGCGCTTTAATCGGATCGGAAGCCAGACCCTGATCGCCATGCGTCTGAGCGATGTAGCCCGACAGCGTAGCGCCCACGGAACGGTCGGTGTTGCGAATATCAAACCAGAACGTTTTGCTCTGCTTCTCATCGACAAACGGCTTCGCCTGCTGCAACAGCTGCGCGTTCAACACGCCGTTATCAAACGGCGGGTTGTGCTCGGTGCAGTACAGCGCTTTGCCCGGATGCGGCTCGGCGGTTTCCAGCAGTTTCGACAGATTCAGCTTCTGCTGTTTGGCGGTGAAGCCCTCCAGCTCTTTGAGCAAGTCGGTACGACCAATCAGGTCGACCAGACGCTTCACGCCCAGCTGCGCCATCAGCTCACGGGTTTCGCGGGCGATGAATTCAAAGTAGTTAGTCACTTTGAACGGCAGGCCGTGATAGTGGTTTTTACGCAGTTTTTCATCCTGAGTTGCCACGCCCGTTGCGCAGTTGTTCAGGTGACAAATACGCAGGTATTTACAGCCCAGCGCGACCATTGGGCCGGTGCCGAAGCCGAAGCTTTCTGCGCCGAGGATAGCGGCTTTGATGATGTCGAGGCCGGTCTTCAGACCGCCATCCACCTGCAAACGGATTTTATGACGAAGACCGTTAGCGACCAGTGCCTGTTGCGTTTCCACCAGGCCCAGCTCCCACGGACAACCCGCGTATTTCACGGAGGAAAGCGGGCTGGCGCCAGTACCACCGTCGTAACCAGCGATGGTAATCAGGTCGGCATAGGCTTTCGCCACGCCGGTGGCGATGGTGCCTACACCCGGTTCAGAAACCAGCTTCACGGAAATCATCGCTTTCGGGTTGACCTGTTTCAGGTCGAAAATCAGCTGCGCCAAATCCTCGATAGAGTAGATATCGTGGTGCGGCGGGGGAGAAATCAGAGTCACACCCGGCACGGAATAACGCAGTTTGGCGATGTACGGCGTGACTTTATCACCCGGTAACTGACCGCCTTCACCCGGTTTTGCACCCTGAGCGACTTTAATCTGAATCACATCGGCGTTCATCAGATACGCTGGGGTGACGCCGAAACGACCGGAAGCCACCTGCTTGATGCGAGACACTTTGTTGGTGCCATAGCGCGCAGGATCTTCGCCGCCTTCGCCGGAGTTGGAGTTACCGCCGATGCTGTTCATGGCTTCCGCCAGGGCTTCGTGGGCTTCCGGGCTCAGGGCGCCGATGGACATTGCCGCAGTGTCGAAACGTTTGAACAGTTCGGTCGCAGGCTCAACATCGTTGATGCTGACCGCGTCAGTACCCGGATTGATTGCCAGCAAATCGCGCAGCGTCGCCGCCGGGCGTTCGTTTACCAGCTTCGAATACTGCTGATAATCGCTGTATTCGCCGGTCTGTACCGCCTGTTGCAGGGTGCGAACCACGTCCGGGTTATAGGCGTGATATTCGCCACCGTGAACGTATTTCAGCAAACCACCCTGATCGAGCGGCTTGCGCGCCAGCCAGGCACGTTTGGACAGGTTCAGCAGATCCTGCTGGAAGTCCTCAAAGCCTGCGCCGCCGATACGGCTGACCACGCCCTGGAAGCAGAGGTCTGACACGTCATCGTGTAGGCCAACGGCTTCAAACAGTTTCGAACAGCGGTAAGACGCGATGGTCGAAATGCCCATTTTGGACATGATTTTGTACAAGCCTTTGTTGATGCCATTACGGTAGTTCAGCATCACGTGGCGGTAATCTTTTTCGATGGCTTTGCTGTCGACCAGCTTCGCCAGCGTTTCGTAGGCGAGATACGGGTAAATCGCGGTCGCGCCGAAGCCCAGCAGCACGGCAAAGTGGTGAGGGTCGCGGGCGCTGGCAGTTTCAACGATGATGTTGGCGTCGCAACGCAGGCTCTTATCCACCAGGCGAGTCTGAATCGCGCCTACTGCCATCGGTGCCGGAACCGGCAGACGGTTTTTAGCGATATTACGGTCGGACAGCACCAGCAGCACGGTGCCGTTGCGTACCATCTGCTCTGCTTTATCGCACAGCGCATTGACGGTGGCTTCCAGGTTGGTTTCTGTCACGTCGTACGTGATGTCCAGCGTGTCGGCCCGGTAGTGATCTTCCGTCAACGTGGTCAGCTGTTTGAAATCGGAGTACAGCAGAATCGGCGATTTGAAGCTCAGACGGTGTGCCTGGCCTTCCGCTTCGCAGAAGACGTTCATTTCACGGCCAATGCTGGTGGCGAGCGACATCACGTGCGCTTCACGCAGCGGATCGATTGGCGGGTTGGTCACCTGCGCAAACTGCTGGCGGAAGTAATCGTAAATGATGCGCGGCTGGCTGGAGAGCACGGCAAACGGGGTATCGTCACCCATTGAGCCGACCGCTTCCTGGCCGTTTTCACCGAGCACGCGGATAACCGAGTCCAGCTCTTCCGCGCTGTAGTTAAACTGTTTCTGGTAGCTGGCCAGCATATCGTCGTCCAGCTCGCGGCTGCCGACGTCGGAATCTGGCAAATCTTCAAACGGCACCAGGCGGCGGACGTTTTTCTCCATCCACTCTTTGTACGGATGACGGATTTTCAGGTCGTGATCGGTTTCCGCGGAGTGCAGAATGCGGCCCGCACGGGTGTCGATAACCATCAGCTCGCCAGGACCCACGCGGCCTTTTTCTACCACCTCATCCGGCTGGTAATCCCAGATCCCGACTTCAGAGGCGCAGGTGATGAGCTTGTCTTTGGTGATAACGTAGCGCGCCGGGCGCAGACCATTACGGTCGAGGTTACAGGCGGCGTAACGACCATCGGACATTACGATGCCCGCCGGGCCATCCCACGGCTCCATGTGCATGGAGTTGAAGTCAAAGAACGCCCGCAGGTCCGGGTCCATGTCCGGGTTGTTCTGCCAGGCTGGCGGAACAAGCAGACGCATGGCGCGCACGATATCCATCCCGCCGGCCAACAGCAGTTCAAGCATGTTGTCCATCGAGCTGGAGTCAGAGCCGGTTTCGTTGACGAACGGCGCGGCATCATGCAAATCCGGGATCAGCGGGGTCTGGAATTTATAGGTACGGGCGCGCGCCCACTGGCGGTTACCGGTAATGGTGTTGATTTCGCCGTTGTGTGCCAGATAGCGGAACGGCTGTGCCAGCGGCCAGCGCGGCACGGTGTTGGTGGAGAAGCGCTGGTGGAACAGGCAAATGGCCGATTCCAGACGCAGGTCCGCCAGGTCCAGGTAGAAGCGCGGCAAATCCGCCGGCATACACAGACCTTTATAGATGTTGACCAGGTTTGACAGGCTACAGATGTAGAAGTCTTTGTCTTCCAGGAGGCGCTTTTCAATGCGACGACGGGCGATGAACAGACGGCGTTCCATATCACGCGGACGCCAGCCAGCCGGAGCGTTAACAAAAATTTGTTCGATACGAGGCAGCGAGGAGAGGGCGATTTCACCGAGCACCCCTTCGTTGGTTGGCACTTCGCGCCAGCCGACAATGGACAGGGTTTCACGCTGAAGTTCTTCTTCAACCACACGACGCGAAGCCGCAGCGAGCTCGGCGTCTTTATTCAGGAACAGCATTCCGACCGCGTAGTTTTTAGCTAAGCGCCAGCCGCGCTCTTCGGCCACGAGGCGGAAGAAACGATCGGGTTTTTGCAGCAGCAGGCCACAACCGTCACCGGTTTTACCATCGGCGAGGATCGCTCCACGGTGCTGCATGCGGGCCAGTGCGTGAATGGCGGTACGCACTACCTTGTGGCTAGGTTCGCCTTCTATGTGGGCGATCAGGCCGAAACCACAGTTATCCCTCTCAAGGGATTTATCGTACAACATATCAGTGAACCTCCCCAGGCTCTACGAGACACACTCTGGACCGTTGCGCGCAGGCGTAGAAAGAGCAAGGCGGCGGGGCACAGGCCACGCATTCGCCCTCTCAAAATCCTTTCGCATCGGTAAACAAGTATTGCGGACTTGCTTCAGAGGGAATCTCAATTACTGCATAAATATGATGAGCAGACTGCTCATCGAGAAAGCTTCCAGCGGATCCTCAAGTTATCGGGAATCCGCACACAGGTCAAATGGCAATCTTATTTATACAAAAATGTGCTATAGGCAGGTTAAGGCTATGATTGTTATTGGTATTTGTGTGTTTTAACAATGCATTTACCCTCAGCGAACCGGCTGCTGAATGTGATCTCTCTCACTATATGAAAGCGCTATTATGGCGGATCTGTGCTGAGTGGCTTTTTTATCTCAGAATAATCTTCTGCCGTGGGGCGTGAATCCCCCTGATGCCACTGTTTTTCATCTGGCACGGTAATAGTGAAAAAACGCGGTTCAACATAAGGAAAAGTAATCACCAGAGTGGTGAATGAAATTGCAGTTATCTTGAGTTGTTATGCAATAGGTGTGACATATCCGGAGCGTTTGATCCAGGTCAGCGCCGAAAGAGTCTAAAAATGGCAGGCTTTGCACCTCTTCGAAAGGTGCGGTCTATCAGATTATGCAGTTACAGAAATTAGTCAATATGTTTGGTGGGGATCTTATGCGTCGCCATGGAGAAAAGGTGCATAAGCTGACCCTGCACGGCGGTTTTAGCTGCCCGAATCGTGATGGCACTATCGGCCGCGGCGGCTGCACCTTCTGTAATGTGGCGTCGTTTGCCGATGAGGCGCAGCAGCACAGCTCCATTGCAGATCAGTTGGCACACCAGGCGCAACGAGTGAACCGGGCGAAACGCTATCTCGCGTATTTTCAGGCCTATACCAGCACCTTTGCGGAGGTGCAGGTGCTGCGTTCGATGTATCAGCAGGCGGTCAGTCAGGCGAATATCGTCGGATTATGCGTGGGTACGCGCCCGGACTGCGTGCCCGAAGCGGTGCTGGATTTACTCTGTGAATATAAAGATCAGGGCTACGAAGTGTGGCTTGAACTCGGTTTGCAGAGTGCGCAGGATAAAACCCTGCATCGCATCAATCGTGGGCATGATTTTGCCTGTTACCAGGCCACCACGCGTCTGGCACGTGAGCGCGGGCTGAAAGTGTGTACGCATTTGATTGTCGGACTGCCGGGGGAAGGGCAGTCGGAGTGTATGCAAACGCTCGAAAAAGTGGTCGAGACTGGCGTCGATGGCATCAAGCTGCATCCATTACATATCGTGACCGGCAGTATCATGGCGAAAGCCTGGGAAGCGGGCAGGCTGAAAGGCATTGAGCTGGACGAATACACTCGGACCGCGGGTGAAATGATCCGCCATACGCCGCCGGAGATTGTCTACCACCGCATTTCCGCCAACGCACGTCGCCCGACGCTGCTGGCCCCGTTGTGGTGTGAGAACCGCTGGACCGGAATGCTGGAGCTGGACCGCTATCTTAACGAGCATGGCGTGCAGGGCTCCGCGCTTGGCCAGCCTTATATCCCTTTCCCTGACGTATAACCCCAATTCTCACCGCATTTTTCGCACAACCTTCAACGCGTTGCTCAGAATTGGGTATTATTGAGCGACGTTGTGGTGAAGGAAATCCCTATGAAGCAAATCCGAATGCTTGCGCAGTACTATGTCGACCTGATGATGAAGCTCGGCCTGGTGCGCTTCTCGATGCTGCTGGCGCTGGCGCTGGTGGTGCTGGCCATCGTGGTCCAGATGGCGGTAACCATGGTGCTGCACGGCCAGGTCGAGAGTATTGATGTTATCCGTTCCATATTCTTTGGGCTGTTGATCACGCCGTGGGCGGTTTATTTTCTCTCGGTGGTGGTTGAGCAACTGGAAGAGTCTCGCCAGCGTCTTACGCGCCTGGTCCAAAAGCTGGAAGAGATGCGCGACCGCGACCTGAAGCTGAATGTGCAGTTGAAAGACAATATTGCGCAGCTTAATCAGGAAATCACCGATCGTGAGAAGGCGGAAGCCGAGCGCCAGACCACCCTCGAACAGCTGAAAATCGAAATGAAAGAGCGTGAACAGACGCAAATTCAGCTCGAGCAACAGTCGTCATTCCTGCGTTCGTTCCTTGATGCCTCGCCGGACCTGGTGTTTTACCGCAACGAAGATAAAGAATTTTCCGGCTGTAACCGGGCAATGGAGCTGTTGACCGGCAAAAGCGAAAAGCAGCTGGTGAATCTTAAGCCTCTCGACGTGTACTCCCCGGAAGCCGCGGCCAAAGTCATTGAAACCGATGAGAAAGTATTCCGCCACAACGTGTCGTTGACCTACGAACAGTGGTTGGATTATCCCGATGGCCGCAAAGCCTGCTTCGAAATCCGCAAAGTGCCGTATTACGACCGCGTCGGGAAGCGCCACGGTCTGATGGGCTTTGGCCGCGATATTACCGAACGTAAGCGCTATCAGGACGCGCTTGAGCGCGCCAGCCGCGATAAGACCACCTTTATTTCTACCATCAGCCACGAGCTGCGTACGCCGCTCAATGGCATCGTCGGCCTGAGCCGTATTCTGCTGGATACCGATTTGACGTCGGAGCAGGAAAAATACCTGAAAACCATCCACGTTTCGGCGGTCACGCTGGGTAATATCTTCAACGATATTATTGACATGGATAAGATGGAACGGCGTAAAGTTCAGCTGGATAACCAGCCTATCGATTTCACCGGTTTCCTGGCCGACCTGGAAAACCTGTCGGGCCTGCAGGCGCAGCAAAAAGGTCTGCGTTTCGTGATGGACCCGACGCTGCCATTGCCGCATAAAGTCATCACCGATGGCACCCGCCTGCGTCAGATCCTGTGGAATCTGATCAGCAACGCGGTCAAATTTACCCAGAAGGGTAACGTGTCAGTTCGCATACGCTACGATGCAGGCGACATGCTGCGCTTCGAAGTGGAAGACTCGGGGATTGGTATCCCGCAGGAAGAGCAGGACAAAATTTTCGCGATGTATTATCAGGTGAAAGACAGCCAGGGCGGAAAACCGGCGACCGGCACCGGTATTGGTCTGGCGGTTTCACGTCGTCTGGCGAAGAGCATGGGCGGCGATATCACCGTGTCCAGCCTGCCGGGCAGCGGTTCAACCTTCACGTTAACCGTGCACGCGCCTGCCATCGCGGAAGAAGTGGAAGACACCCTTGCCGACGATGATATGCCGCTGCCTGCCCTGCACGTGCTGCTGGTGGAAGACATCGAGCTGAATGTGATTGTGGCGCGCTCGGTGCTGGAGAAACTCGGCAACAGCGTGGACGTGGCGATGACCGGCAAAGAGGCGCTGGAGATGTTCTCGCCTTCTGATTACGATTTGGTGCTGCTGGATATTCAGCTCCCGGACATGACCGGCCTGGATATCTCCCGCGAGCTGAAACAGCGTTATCACGCCGACGAGCTGCCGCCGCTGGTGGCGCTGACCGCCAACGTGCTGAAGGACAAAAAAGAGTATCTGGATGCGGGAATGGACGACGTGCTGAGCAAGCCGCTGGCCGTTCCGGCATTGACCGCGATTATCCAAAAATTCTGGGATACCCCTGACGACGAGGAAAACAGCGTGACCACGACCGACAGCAACAAATCAAGCAGCGTACTGGATACCGACATGCTCCAGCAGTACATCGAGCTGGTGGGCCCGCAGCTCATCACTGACGGTCTGGCGGTGTTCGAAAAGATGATGCCGGGATATCTGGCGGTGCTGGAATCAAACCTGACCGCGCGCGATCAGAAAGGCATTGTTGAAGAAGGGCATAAAATCAAAGGTGCCGCAGGCTCGATTGGCTTACGTCATATTCAGCAGCTTGGGCAGCAGATTCAATCTCCGGATCTTCCGGCGTGGTGGGATAACGTGGGTGAATGGGTCGAAGAGATGAAAACGGAATGGCAGCAGGATGTCGCTACCCTGAAAACGTGGGTCGCCAGCCGATAAAAAATGACCCCGGTCAAGCCGGGGTGCGCGAATACTGCGCCAACACCAGGGAAAACGTGGCTGCGCCTCGATAGTTTTAAGAGTGTTGAACAGACGCGGCCTGAGAATTTGGGCTGCACGTTCATTAAGATAGCAAAACTTAAATTATTTGTTACGTAAATCAGTAAAATGTGTGAAGCATGGCGGTTAAATCAAAATAACTGATGGGCTTCATGCGGTTGCAAAAAGGAACGCAGGATGAAAAAAATTGGCGTAGTGCTGAGCGGCTGTGGCGTCTATGACGGCAGCGAAATTCATGAAGCGGTCATCACGCTGTTGGCGATTGCCCGTCATGGTGCGCAGGCGGTCTGTTTTGCACCGGATAAAAGCCAATCTGACGTGATCAACCATTTAGCTGGTGAATCAATGGCGGGCGAACGCAACGTTTTGCTGGAAGCGGCGCGCATCACGCGCGGTGACATTCAGCCGCTGGCGAGTGCGCGAGCCGATGAGCTTGATGCGTTGATTGTGCCCGGTGGATTTGGCGCGGCAAAAAACCTGAGCAACTTTGCTACCCAGGGCAGTGAGTGCGTGGTCGATGCGGATTTAAAAGCGCTGACGCTGGCACTGCATCAGGCGGGTAAGCCGCTCGGCTTTATGTGCATTGCCCCGGCGATGCTGCCGAAGATTTTTGATTTCCCGCTGCGCATTACCATCGGCACCGATATTGATACCGCCGAAGTGCTGGAAGCGATGGGTGCCGAACATGTGCCGTGCCCGGTAGACGATATCGTGGTGGATGAGGACCACAAAGTGGTGACCACTCCGGCCTATATGCTGGCGCAGAATATTGCCGACGCGGCAAACGGCATTGAGAAGCTGGTGGCCCGCGTGATGGTGCTGTGCGAATGAGTCAGCGCCGTACGCCGTTGGCGTGGATAAAGCGCATTCTGCTGCGTGTGGTGATCACGCTCGCCGTGTTTTGGGGCGGGGGCATCGCGATTTTTAGCGTGCTGCCGGTGCCGTTTTCAGCGGTGATGGTAGAGCGGCAGCTCGGGGAAATGTTGAGCGGAAACTTTCACTATCTGGCCCATTCAGACTGGGTCAGCATGGATGAAATGACACCGTGGATGGGCCTCGCCGTCATCGCAGCGGAAGACCAGAAATTCCCGGACCATTGGGGATTCGATGTGTCAGCCATTGAGAAAGCGCTGGCCCATAACGAGCAGAATGAAAACCGCATTCGTGGTGCGTCCACGCTCTCCCAGCAGACCTCGAAAAATCTGTTCCTGTGGGACGGCAGAAGCTGGCTGCGTAAAGGACTGGAAGCGGGTTTGACGGTAGGTATCGAAACCGTCTGGAGCAAAAAACGCATCCTGACCGTTTACCTGAATATTGCTGAGTTTGGTGATGGGGTATTTGGCGTCGAAGCGGCTGCGCAGCGGTATTTCCATAAACCTGCCAGCAAATTGACGATGTCGGAAGCGGCATTGCTTGCGGCGGTGCTGCCAAACCCGATTCGTTTTCGCGCCGATGCGCCATCAGGGTATGTTCGCAGCCGTCAGGCGTGGATATTACGCCAGATGCGTCAGCTCGGTGGGGAAGGGTTTATGCGGGAAAATAAACTGTATTAACGTTTTCGCCCTCTCCTGCGGGAGAGGGCGTCAGACAGTCAGCGTAAACGCGGACTAATCTTCATCGAACCCGGCGTTAAACAGCGCGATCACCGCCGCCAGGGCTTCAGTTTCCTGCGGCCCGCTGGCTTCGATTTCAATCTGTCGGCCTTTGGCAGAATCCAGCATCAGTAACGCGATAACGCTGCTGGCTTCGGCTTCGGTGCCTTCGTCATTTCGCAGCCACACCTCGGCATCATAATTCTGTACCAGCTCAAACAGCTTCATCGCCGGGCGGGCGTGCATCCCCAGCTTATTGGTGATTTCAACCGTGTGCTTTACGCTCATGTTTTCCGTTTTTCCAACGTCCGATGACGAGACTGAACGTTCTTTCCGCGCGAGCGGAAGTAATCAGCCAGCTGTTCGGCAATGTACACCGAACGATGTTTACCGCCGGTACAACCAATCGCGACCGTCAGATAGCTGCGGTTGTTGGTTTCCAGCATAGGTAACCATAGCTCAAGATAGCTGCGGGTCTGATAGATAAAATTGTGAACTTCTGTGTGACGATCGAGGAACGCCGCAACCGGTTTATCGAGGCCGGTCATTGGGCGCAGTTTCGGGTCCCAATGCGGGTTTGGCAGGAAACGCACGTCGAACACGTAATCGGCATCGATAGGGATCCCGTGCTTAAAGCCGAAGGATTCAAACACCATCGTCAGCTCGCGTTCACGCTTGCCAAGCAGGCGTGTACGCAGCATTTCTGCCAGTTCATGCACCGACATTTCTGAGGTGTCGACAATCAAGTCAGCGCGGGAACGCAGTGGTTCCAGTAAATCGCTTTCCTGATCAATTGCGCTTTCCAGTGACAGATTTTTACTGGAAAGCGGGTGCAGTCGGCGAGTATCGCTGTATCGGCGGATCAGCGTGTTGCGATCGGCATCAAGGAACAACAGCTGCGGAGAGAATGCATCAGGCAAATTGTCCATTGCCTGCTCAAAAATCTCCGGAGATTCCGGCATGTTACGCACATCGATGCTGACGGCGGCAGAAATTTGTCGGTCAGCAAGGCTTTTCGCCAGTTCGGGCAACAGCACGACCGGCAGGTTGTCCACGCAGTAAAAGCCCATATCTTCCAGCGCACGCAGGGCGACAGATTTACCTGAGCCCGAGCGACCGCTGACAATCATCAGTACCATCAGTCGTTTCTCCTTACGACAACCGAGTTACCGTTAGGCATTTTCATCACCGTTATCGTCGCTGGTGATAATTTCATACAGTTCCTGATCGCTCTGTGCGCTCCGCAACCGGCGGCAGATGGTTTTGTCTGCCAGACGCTTCGCCACCAGTGACAGGGTGTGCAAATGCGTTTTGGTCTGATCGGCCGGCACCAGAAGGGCGAACAGCAGATCAACCGGCTGGTTATCAATGGCATCAAAGGCGATCGGGGTTTCGAGCTGCACGAAAAC
>Ga0209281_1001554_pt1 | contig 12647 bp, 9 predicted proteins | sample MedtruBG_FD_187514 | JGI IMG/M metagenome (GOLD analysis project Ga0209281, IMG submission 187514) | Root nodule microbial communities of legume samples collected from California, USA - Medicago truncatula BG (SPAdes) (version 2) | ecosystem: Host-associated > Plants > Roots > Nodule | place... | reverse complement strand
TCATTACCAAATCGATCCGAGACAGCATCGAGGCGTCGCGGGAAGCGCGCGCTGCTTGGATTGCGGGCATCGCAGGCGCCGATAACGTACAGGACATCATCTCCGGATCGTTCTTCACCGAAAACGGTAGGACGATGCGCACCGCGGACTTCATGCCGCGCACTCCTGGTGTTCCGACGAGCCGACCGAACATCGAACTGAGCGGCGACCCGGACGCCACGACCATCTTAAACTCTGATGGCCGCCTGACGGCCGTCCCGGTACCGGGGCAGAAGCCGAACTTCTTCGAGCTCGAAACGCAGAAGGAGAAGGTCGACGACGTCACGAAGGCCTATCGGCAGGCAGCCGAGGCGAAGGCCGACTTCTGGCTCGACATTTCGTTTCAGGAGCGCCAGGCCGAACGCAGCGCCATCGATCGGCAGGTAGCGACCACGCTCACGCGCTACGGCTTCAATGAGGACCTGAATTCCCCAGAGGCGAACGCAATTCGCCAGGGCCTGCGCCGAGATGAAGCGAAGGACGTCTTCAAAGGGTTCTTCGACGGCATTCACCAGGAGGCATGGGCGAACGGCGGGAAGATCGGCGATGCCATCGTCAAGTCGGCTTTGAGTGCTGCGCAGAAGGCCAGCGAAAAGGCTTGGGATGCCATCTTCGATCAACTGGCTACCGCTGCAGCGAATTGGCTGACCGGCGGGAGCGGGAAGTCTTCCGGGGCCGGTGGCGTCGTGAGCAATCTGCTCGGCGGAGCCGCGAACGACAACGCCTCGTTTGCAGCGCCGGTCGGCGCCGTCTCGCGTTCGTCGCTCGGCCCGGTTTCCGGGTCCGGTGCAGAACTGGCATGGAACTTCTGGAAGTCGAAGGGCCTCGCCGACCATCAGGTCGCCGGCGTCCTCGGCAACATCAAGGCCGAAAGCGCGTTCAACCCGCTCGCCGTCGGCGACGGCGGTAACGCCTTCGGGCTCTACCAGCACAACGACCGCAGGAACAGCCTGTTCAATGCGATCGGAGGGAAGGGAAACCTGAGCAACGCTCTGGCGCAGCATGAGTTCGCCTACAGCGAGCTCATGGGCCCGGAGAGCCGCGCCTGGCAGGCGTTGACGAGTGCCAAGGATGTTCGGGGCGCGACTGCGGCCTTCGCCGGCTTCGAGCGCCCGTCCGGCTTCTCGTGGGGCAACCCTGAAGGCGCTCATAACTTCGCCGGCCGGCTCGACGGTGCAGAAGCGGCGTTGGCGAAGTTCGGCGGGACGGCGCAGCAGGCAACTCAGGGCCTCGTGCAGCTCGGTTCGACGCTCCAAAGCATCCCACAGGCGCTCATGGCAAACGGCGGCGGTAGCGGCATTCTAAGCGGCCTGACGAAATACGGCATGGGACTGTTTTCGGGATCCGGCCAGTTCGCGAGCGCTTGGTTGAAGGGCGGTATAGGCCTTTACGCTGACGGCACGAGCTACGCGCCTGGCGGATTGTCGGTCGTCGGCGAACGCGGTCCGGAACTTGTCAACTTGCCGCGTGGATCGCAGGTGTTCGACACCAACCGGAGCGCCCGCATGATGGGCGGCAACGGCAATAACAGCAACGCTCCGGCCAACCTCAACGTGAACGTGATCGGTGCCAACGGCGATGAGCACGTCCGGGCCCTTGTGCGGCAAGGCGTTGGGCAGGCTCTGTCTCAGTACAACGAGCAGCAGCGCCGCGTCGGCTTCGGGGAAACGCAGAAGCGATTTGTAGCGCAGAAAGGCTGATGGATGGCAGTCTACATCAACCAGCCGACCGTGCCGATCATGTATCTCAGGCCGACCCGGGCGAGTTTCGACAATCCCGGGTCGGCGATCGACGGCGGCGTGAATGGTATCGGGGAGTCGATCAGCATCGAGACCAGCGGCGGCGGCATCGTCACGGCAACCTACGAACGATGCGTGCTGCAGGCTGACGACACCGAACGGCACGAGGTCATCAACTGGCTTGGGGCGCGCGGGAACGGCGGCTATCGCTTCTTCAACGTCCCGATCATCAACGACGGGATCGGGCCGTTCCCAATCATCAATGGCAAGAAGCGGCCGATCATCAAGGGCATTCCCCATTCCGACGGTTCGTTCTTCTCGGACGGCTCCGGCTACAGCCAGGCGACGGTCTACGGCGAGGTGACGGAAGCGGCCGGCCTCGGAGCCGGGATCCTGAAAATGCGCGTCTACGGCGCCGCGCGGCCGCTGCGTTGGTCGGATTGGTTCTCGATCTACCACCCAACCAAGGGCTGGCGCGCATATCGATACTGGGAGGTCATCTCTAAGACGAGCGAAATCAATCCGGTCTACACGCTTGCTATCGCTCCTCCGTTGCGCGAGGCGGTGACCGCCGGGACGCGTGCCGAGCTGGCGCGACCGATGTGCGTCATGAAGTTTCCGCGCGGCTTCACGCTGCCTTGGGACTATGAGGGCTGGTATCACTCGCGGCCGACGCTTCAGTTTACGGAGGCGTTCTGATGGAGTTCGTACCCTCGAACATTGTCGAGGAGATGCGCGGCAGCCATCAGCTCGGCATCTTCCTCAGGGTCGACACCGATCCTGCTTTGCACCTCTGGTTCGGGATCAACGATATTCCGGCCAACTTCGACAGCATCGACCCGACCGGGACGGTCTATCTGGGTGGCGGCCGCCTCATCGGCGTGCCAACGCTCGAGATATTGGTCAACGGTACCGCTGACAGCGTCGAGTTCACGCTTTCAGGTCTCGATCCGGCGACTTCGGCGAAGATGCTCGACAGCCTGCCGCCGGTGCGCGGCGCGGCCGTCCAAATGGGTCTGACGACGCTCGATCGGTATTTCCAGCCGATGAGCAGCATCATCCCGATCTGGACCGGTACCGCGTCACATACCGGAGAAGTGAGCCCGCCAGTGGAGGAGGGCGATAGCCCGAGCATCACGCTTTCTCTCGCCGTTGTCACAGGCGAGGCGACCCGTTCCCGGGGAGCGCGTTCGGTCTGGTCCAGCCCGCATCAGAAGGCGATCTCGCCGACGGACAAGTTCTGCGACGGCGTGAGCCGGCTCGCCAGGGGCGTTCAGCCAGTCTGGCCGAATTTCTAAGGACTGCCATGACCTTGCAAGAGTTTCTTGCCCTGCCACACCAATTCAGGTGGGGCGGGGTTGCTGGCGATGACTGCACGACCTTCTGCGGAACGTGGCTGCGCGAGAGCGTCGGCGTCGATCCCGCGGCGGCTTATCGCGGCACATACAGCACGGCCGAAGGCGCTCACGACATTCTGGCCCGGGCCGGCGGCCTGGTTGCCTTCGCTGCGGCCGCACTTGAGCCGCTCGGCTTTGTACGCACCGTCGATCTGCAAGACGGTGACGTCGGCGTTGTGCTCGCTCCTGCTGGCATGGCCGGCGTCAAGGAAGTCTGCGCTGTCCGCTTCGGACCGCTTTGGGCCCTGCTGGCCCCGTCCGGCGTCATCGCCAAGAAACTTGATCACGTTGCAGCGTGGCGCGCGCCGGATGGAGATCCGAACGTATGAGTTTCCATCACCGCATGATGCTGCAGCGCTATGGGCTGGGATGCACGACGTCGCTTTACAGCGAAGTTCTGCTCGACCCGATCTTCACGCCGATCTTCACGGCCGTGTTGGGTACGGGCGCCTTCAACATCGGCGTTGCGTCCATCTCTTACGCGTCGATCGCGTCGGCGATTGCAACGACGGCCATCTCCATCGGCCTGCAGGCGCTCCTGGCGCAAGCACCGAAGCCACCGAAGCCGGAAGATGGCAGGGCGCCGCTCAACCAGGCGATCCCCTTCCGCGTCTATGCCGTCGGCCGCACCCGCGTTGCCGGCGCCCGCATGATGTGGGAGGCGAAGGGCTCCAACCTCTATTCGGTGCAGGCCATCGCCGGCCATCGGATCAAGTCGTTCAACCGGTTCTACCTGAACGACGATGAGGTAACGGTCGTCGATAATGTCGTCACGCCTTTAACGACGGGTGGCAGGTACGGCGCTGGTTCCGCGAACGTCAGGCTGTACACCCGCCTCGGCGCGAACCCTGAAACGCCCTATGCCGAGCTCGTCTCCGCACTGGGCGCGGACGGCATCTGGACCAACGATCATCGCGGAGACGGACAGGCCTCGCTCGCAATGCGGGCGCATAATGCGGACGCGCAGGATCAGCAGACGGCGTTTCCGTACGGCGCGCCTTCGCCATCGGTTGAGATCGATGGCGCTTTTTGTTGGGACTTCCGAGATCCGGCCCAGAGCCCGATCGATCCGAGCACTTGGACGTGGACGCGCAACTCGGCCGTCATCTTAGCTTGGCACCTCTGCTTTAACGAGTTCGGATTCGGCCTCGACTATCAGAAGGCACTCTTGCCGGTCATCGACCTCTGGAAAGAGGAAGCCGATATCTGCGACGAGGATGTTCCTCTCGCCGGCGGCGGCACGGAAAAGCGCTACCAGTGCAACGGCTGGGATACGACCGAGAACGGTCCGAAATCCGGCTTGAACGCGATCTTGGCAACGTGCGACGGCCACCTGGTCGCGCGCGGCGACGGCGCCCGCATTCTGACCGTCGGCAAGTTCCGCGAAAGCAGGACAGCAACGCTGACCGATGCCGACATCGTTGGCCACAACGTCCAGTACGGAGTGCTTTTCGAGGACGAGTGCAATCGGCTCGTCCCGAAATTCACCTATCCGGCGACCAACTACACCAGTTGCGATACGGACTTCTTCGAGGACACCGACGCTCAGATCGCAGCCGGCCGCGTCCTCACGATGGAGGGGAGCTACGAATGGTGCCACCAGTGGCGGCAAGCTCGCCGCCTCGGCAAGCGCGATTGGCTGCGGCAGCGTCAGGAGGTCAAGGGTAGCCTCGACGTTCGCCTTACAGGGATCAACGCCGTCTATGCGCGCTGGGTACGGCTGGAGACGCCCAAGAGGCTGCCCAAGCTCGATGGGAATTTGATTGAAAACCGCCGCTCCATCGTGGCCCTCACGAAGGGCGGGTTCACGATGGATTTCATCGAGCATCCCGAGGGCATCGACGACTGGAACCCGGCCACGGAAGAGGGGCAACAGCCGCCGGTACCGCCGGCCGTAAACGCCTCGAACATTCCGACGCCAGTCATCAACCTCATTCAAGCAAGGGCAAATGGGGGTAGCGTCTACATCCGCGTCGTCATTATCGATCCGGAGGACGGCAGCTTCACGCCGGTTGTCCGCTACAGGGTTGCCGACGCCGATGGACTTGGGACGCCTGGCGCGTGGGTTGAACAGCAGAACCCAAGCGCGGAGCCCTCCGGCGGATACATTGACCTGTCAACGGGAAACGTTCCGGCAGACAAGGTTCTCGAAGTTCAGGCGGCCTTCATAGCGTCCAACAGGAGGTACTCTAACTGGTCGGTCACCGAGACGGTCACCTCAACCGCCGACCCCACGCAAGCTGGGCCGGTTACCGGAGTGAGCGTCAATACCACGGTCGCCGGCACGGCCACCTTCAACTGGACTGCTCCAAACAGTAGCAACTATGCCGGCGCCAAGATCTATTGGAACTCCATCAATGATTTCGCCACGGCAAGCTATTTCGGACCACCCGAATATGGCGCCCCAAGTAGCGCAGACTCTACCATTAGGTCGTTCTCGGCCGGCACATATTACGGCTGGATAGTCTCGATCAATCGCTCCGGCGTCGAAGGCATGCCGGTGCAAACTGGCTCCTTCACCGTCACCTGACGCCCTCTCAAATCTAATCCTCATGCCCTGGCCAAGAGCCGGGGCACTTCCACATGGGAAATAGCACATGGTTGAACTCGCCAACACGATCTGGGCCGATGGTCCTTCTTTTGACCCGCACGAACCGGATAAAGCGGAGATCCGGGAATGGGGGACGTGGGTCGAAAACACCATCAAGGACTCAGTGACGCCGCTGGTATATGGCGCTGTCGGCGATGGTGTCACCAACGACGACGCTGCGTTTTCTCAAGTAGAGGCAAGTGGGAAGCCGTGCTTCCTTCCTGCGGGCTATACCTTCGTGACAACCTTGAACCTTCAAGGGAAGTATTACGGGCCAGGCAAGATCCTGAAATCGGGCGTCGAACTGTTTGGGTCCCCGTTGGGCGAAAAGCCATGGGGGGATCGTCTCGGACAAATCGCAAACCGCACGGTTGTCCCGGCATTTCTGAGCCTCACGAACAAGCAGATCATGTCTCGTTCGCGGCATTTTGCGAGTGACAGAATTACCGGTCTTCGGTTGATTTACCCGAACTGGTACCACAGTGGAAATGCAGAAGCGGAGCTGGGTGGCTCCATAACCGTCACAGCTTCCATTGAATATCCGAAAGGGGAGTTTCATCGCGTAACGTGGAGTGGCGCAAATTCCATCAACATCGGAAATCTGTCGAATTCACCGGCGTCTGACGAAATCCCAGTACAGATCCCTGATGGAGCAGAGTTCTTCATCAGGACTTACCAGTCCAGCGCTACAGGTATCGTTTACTCCGCTGTCGAAGACCCTTTGAACGGTGAAGCCGCTGATTTCGGAGTATCCGGCATCCCCGATCTCACGATGGGCAGTACCATCACGAACTCGGGCCTGAATGCGATCTACATGCCGATCGCCATCCTCGGCACCACGTCAAAGCCAAGCGTCATGATCGTCGGTGACAGCCGTGAGAGCGGGGCAAGCTTCGATACGCCGAGCCCCTCCTCAGTGATGGGCTACGCCGCGCGCGCGCTCGTCTCCATGTGCGGGTTCATGAACCTCGCTCGAGGTGGTGAGAGGCTTGCGGAGTTCGTTGACTCCCACGGCCTGCGGCTAGCATTGGCGCAATATTGCACGCACGTCATCATTCATACGGGCATCAACGATTTCACGGCGGGGCAGTCGGCAGCCGGGGCTCTCTCCGATCTCGCCACAATCATTGGCTACTTTCCAGGTAAAGAAATCTGGCTAGGGACGGTTGAGCCGGTCACCACGTCGTCTGACGGCTGGACCACGGTCTCCGGACAGACGATTGACGCGGTCTCGAATGCCGCGCGTGTCGCATTCAACGACACGATCCGTGCAGGTATTTCCGGTGTCGAAGGCTACTTTGACGTGGCCGATGTTCTCGAGAGTGGCCGGAACAGCGGCAAGTGGCGTTCCCCTGCCGGCACAGCTCTTACCGGCGACGGCACTCATGCCAACCCTGCTGGCTATCTCTTGGTCGAGCAGAGCGGCGTTATTGATCCGCGCAAATTCTTCAGGAACTGGTCTCCTCGGCCTCGCTTCGCTTCCCTCGAAGAAACTCGCGCGGGCAAATCACAGCATCTAATCGTGTCGCCGGCCGCACTCGGCCCGAGGCCCATATTCAAGGCGACCAAGAACGGTACCGATCAGACTGGCATTGTGGCGTCCACTGGTACGAAGATCACGTGGAGTACGGCCGCCATCGACACCGGCGGCCATTTTTCGACGGCAGACGCTCGCTGGACGCCGCCGGCAGGTTTTTATCGGTTCCACGGCCAGATACTGGTGACGGCAGGGCTCGTTGACGCGGCTCAGTCGCAGATCAGGATCGCCAAGAACGCAGCGACGGTGGCCGAATATACCCTGCGACCCAGCGGTAGCTCCGGCCACACTTTGTCCGTGGAGTGCATCCTTGAGGCGAACGGTACAGACTACTTCGAGGTTTGGGTAAATCTCGGCGGGACCGGAGACAAGACGGTTTCGGGAGATCCTGCGAAGACCTTCTTCGAAGGAGCAAGCCTTTAGGTTTCGTTCTGCCGAAGAGAATGTTGAGTAAACGTCTTGGACGCTGCCTGGCGGTATTCGGGCAGCGTCTTTCAAGCTACTGCATCTCAGCTGTTTTTAGAGTTCGCAACAATCAACTTCGCCAACGTCTCCGCAAAACTGTCGATTGCCGCTGACTGTTCGACGCCATCTCCATGCTGCATCGCAAGGGTAAAATCCGCCAAAGCTCGCGAAATTGTCTCTCTTACTTCTTGAGTCTTTCTCGTCTCGTCGTTCACGTTCGGTCTCCCATTTGCGTGATTAGTCCAACTCTTTAGCGCTGAGACGGCCAGTATCTCAACCCAAATCGGTCATCAGGAACTCTGCACTCGATTATTATGGACCGCCTCTTTCCCAAGCGCTCTTCGTCTAGACCAGAGACCACCAATTTGCTAACGCAGGTCCCGAATTGTGATCTCGCGAGTACGCCATGCCAACCGTTGAAATTCAACGTCTTCAAGACATTTCCCCATCGCCTATCCTTGAGCGGGCATTTGATGTTGTGGCGGACGGTAGTCAAGTGCTTAGCCGCTATGTGTTCAAGAGCCGAGAAAAGGATGCCACCTTCCAGTTATCGCCCCGGTTCGCTACTGAAGAAGTAGCTGTCCAGCGAGGAACGAAGCCGGCCCCACTCCCTAGCGTTGAGGTGGCAATCCTACGTGACGCAAAAGTGTTCCTGAAGCAAGGGATCTTGACTGGAGACGGAAAGGCTTTCTTCGACTGGATGTACCTTCACCCGCACCATTTTGCCCCTGCGGCGTCTGAAGATCAGACAAACCAGCAGCGCGTTTTGTGGGGAATGACCGCCAAGGACGACGGGAAGGCGGAACTTGTTCATGATGTCCAGGATGGCAATGTGGTGGTCGAAGAGCCCGCATTGTTCTTGGGATCGCCTGGCGACGCCGCTTACAGCCATTTTGTTTGGGATACTTTGCCCATGCTTTGGTTCCTGAAAGTGGTTCGTCCCTGGTGTCGAAAAGTGGTTATCGAGAAGGGGATGCCGGGCTATAAACGAGAGTTGCTAACGGCTGCTGGTTTGACGTCGGATGACATCATTGAGAGAGATGTGAATGAGACGGTGCTTTTCCGAACGCTGATCGTTCCGGGGCGTATCTCAGTGAACAATTTCTTGATACGCGACGAAGGCCTGGATATCCTTCGGTCGCTCTCTGCTATGCACGACGGGTCCCCTCGGCCGAAGGGGGCAGAGCGAATCTTTGTCGATAGGGGCGGAGATCGAGCTTCTATTCGGCGCATCACAAACGAGGACCAGCTTTGGTCGATATTGCAGCCCTTGGGGTTCATTCGAGTTAGCCCTGGCTTGATGTCATTATCCGAAAAGAAGTCCACGTTCGGAGCGGCTAAATATGTAGTCGGGCAGTATGGAGGGGGGATGCAAAATCACTTCTTATGCGGCCCGAGAACAAAGATGTTTCTCCTCCAGTCCAGCTCTTTCTCAAGAGACATTCACGAATTCACTGCAGACAAGCTTCAGCACGATGTTGTCTCAGTCTTTGGTAAAGCAAAGACCTCTTCCAATAACAGCGACTTCACGATTAACCCTGAACTTTTCGTCAAAGTGTTAGCCGGACGGTTTTTAGATTAATCATTAGTATTCAGAGATGTCGCTTAGGCGCAGCAGTAAAACTATAAAGTGGTGGCAGAATGAAGAAGATTGTCATTGATCTAGACGGGACGCTCACTGTTGATGATCCGACGCTCCCCTATCCTGAAAAGAACCCCCAGCTCGACGTGGTAGAAATGCTTCGCCGCTACAAAGGGATGGGATTCGAAATCATCGTGGCCACCGCCAGGAACATGAGAACGTATAATGGCAATATTGGGAAAATTAATGCCAACACTCTGCCAACTGTCATCGAATGGTTGAAGCGGCACGATATTCCCTTCGATGAAATTCACATTGGGAAGCCTTGGTGCGGTAACGATGGTTTTTATGTCGACGACAAAGCGATCCGGCCGAACGAGTTCACGTCGATGAGCTACAGTGCCATTATGGAAATGCTTGGTACTAAGGATCGATGACTTGTCCGAATCTAAGACGGGTATAATCACATCTGCAGCTTATCTAGGGTCTGAATTGGAGGCGGAGTTTGGCAAAATTCCTCCGTCCTTCTTGCCGATCGGACACCAAAGGCTTTACCAGATCCAATACGAGCTGCTTCGCCCCATATGCGATAGAATCGTGTTGACCCTTCCAGAGGGGTTTTCTCTCCCTAAATGGGATTCTGATTGGCTGGCGTCTAAAAACGTGGAACTAATCTTCGCGCCCGAGATGTCCCTTGGCGCCAGTGTGCAGTTTGCGATCGCTGCTTCCCACGCATGTGGGACACTCCGCGTGTTGCACGGCGATACCATCTTCTTGTCCGCGTTGCCTGGTGATGTTGACTTGATTGCGGTTATGCCGGGGCCATCTCGATACGAGTGGGGTGCAGTGGACGACAAACCTAGGTCAGGGCGCAGTAGTGTCTTGGCTGGCTATTTTAGCTTCTCGTCAGCTGTGGAGTTCGGCCGGCAATTGACTATCTCTCGAGACGATTTTCTGAGAGCAGTTAATGAGTTTGCGCGGCAACATAGCTCGCGAATGGCGGTTTTGTCGGGTTGGGCTGATTGCGGCCACTTGCAGACATACTACAATACGAGATCAACTATTTCGATTGCTAGGTCTTTCAATGCCCTGCAAAGCGACGGTCTGATAATCAAGAAAAGCAGCACCGATATCGAGAAGATGGACGCCGAAGCCTCTTGGTTTGAACAGCTACCGCCTTCTCTGAGAGTATTTACTCCGCAGTATATTGGAAGGGAGAAAGATGGATACGCGCTCTCCTTCGAGTTAAGCCCTACTTTGCACGAACTGTATATCTTCGGAGCTCTTCAAGGGTCCGCTTGGGGCGAAATATTCGAAGCCTGCAGTACGTTCTTGGAGGCGTCGGCAACGTGCGCACCTTTGCCCTGTGCTGGGAGATTGGGGGACGCGGTCGCCGAGAAGACTAAAGCGAGACTAGAGAAGTGGTTCTCGTCCTCAGGATATGATTGGGACCAACGGTTCGTCTATGCCGGGAAGAAGTTACCCCCTCTACACTTCATCGTAGACAGGTGCGTCGAGCTGACCAATTCACACGAAGGCATTCCGGCTTTTGTGCATGGCGACTTTTGCTTCACAAACACCTTTTATGATTTTCGCTACAAGAGGGTTAAGGTAATCGACCCCAAGGGCGCTGTTTCAGGCTCCAACAACATTGCAGATCTGCGGTACGATTTGGCGAAGTTGCGCCACTCTTTGGAAGGGTATGATCAGATACTCGCCGGAAGGTTCAGTCTCACCGATGGCAGCGATATGCGCATCGACTTTCACAGCAATGGTTCAGGGATTGTAAAGGAGATTTGCTCAGATTTTCGCGTTAAGGAGAAAGGGTTGTATGACAATGACATCACCGCCTTAACCATCACATTATTTCTCTCAATGATCCCGCTTCATTCGGACAGGCCGGACCGTCAGTCGGCGTTCTTTGCCAATGCGCTTCGCATGTACTCAGAAATGGAGGACTTCCTTTGATATTGATCCCGATGGCAGGATTGAGCAGCCGCTTTACCCGCGCGGGCTACGATAAGCCGAAGTGGAAACTCCCACTTGCCGGCCGTCCACTACTAGATTGGACCCTCCTGAGCTTCGAGAGACTGTTCGAGAGTGAACGTTTCGTGATCTCATACCTCGCTGGGGCAGATACTGAAGCCTATATTCGGGAGAGAATTGAGCACCTTGGCATTCGTAAAGCTGATCTAATCCCATTGTCCTCGCCTACGCGAGGTCAAGCTGAAACAGTTCATATTGCTGTAGAATCGATCAATGCGAATGAATCTGAGCAGCTCGTAATTTTCAACGTTGATACGATCCGCCCGAATTGTGAGATTCCGCGGCTCAAGGACGGATCGCTTGGTTTAGTAGAGTGCTTTCGAGGCGAGGGAGAGCACTGGTCGTTTGTTCGTCCTGACAATGAAAGGCCCGGATTTGCGGCGGAAGTTGTCGAGAAGAAGCGAGTGTCAGATCTATGCAGTACCGGGCTATATGTGTTCGCTTCAATCGGTGATTTCAATCGCGGGTACGAGTTGGAAATTAACGCCCCTTCATCGACTGAGTTGTTCGTAGCTCCGCTCTATCAAAAGCTGATCGATGCTGGCGGAAACGTGGAGTACAACATTATCGATCGCCAGGACGTGATATTCTCTGGAACTCCTTCCGAGTATGAAGACGTGCTAGCGGTTGAAGATACTGTTCCGTCGGCTTTTGCGTGAGATGCCTTACCTTTCAGGAGGTTGCCTCATTTGAACCCCCGCTCCCGCGGGGTTTTCTCTTGCCCATATGGCAGACACTTCCTCTCAAACAAATCCCGGGATCTGGGCGGGGTTCACGGTTTAAAGCCGTAGCCATGTTCACGAGGCGCGACTGGCGGCGTGTGAAGACGGCCTTCGCGTCTTGAGCCAGGCTTGCCCGCGCTCAGCGCAGAAGCGCCGCGGCGAGGAAGGCGGACGCAGAGCCCGCAAACACAACGATCGCGCACCCGCGCAGTATCTTCATCCGGCGCGTTCGCTTGCCGGTCCAGTCGTAGCCCATCAGCATCCTCCGACGGCATCATGCCGCGTCTCGGATGTTGGCTAAATCTCCCTAAGAAAAGGAAAACTCCAGGGCTCGGAAACTCGTCCCGTCGCCCTCGAACTCATGTTCGGGGATGAGAAGAGAAGGGGCTTACGCTTTCCAAAAGTGAGCGTCCGGTGAGCTGGTTTTGTTGAGGCGCTTATGTGGCGCAAGTTACGTCACAGATGATTCATTTGTGACGTAACAAGGTATGAATGGCCAAGGTTGAGATCCTAACGGGTGCTGAACGACA
>Ga0209281_1001553_pt1 | contig 12661 bp, 11 predicted proteins | sample MedtruBG_FD_187514 | JGI IMG/M metagenome (GOLD analysis project Ga0209281, IMG submission 187514) | Root nodule microbial communities of legume samples collected from California, USA - Medicago truncatula BG (SPAdes) (version 2) | ecosystem: Host-associated > Plants > Roots > Nodule | place... | reverse complement strand
CCTGACTACGCGAGCTGGCCCATCGACAAGCGTATCGCTGAAGCGAAAAAATTGCTGAACGACGCCGGTTTCAACGCCAGTCATCCACTCAGCTTTAATTTGCTCTACAACACGTCGGAATCGCATCAGCGCATCGCTATCGCGGCCAGTTCGATGTGGAAGAAAAACCTGGGCGTGGAAGCGAAGCTGCAAAATCAGGAGTGGAAAACCATGCTGGATACCATGCACACCCATAATTTTGATGCGGTGCGTTACGCATGGATTGCGGATTATGACGATGCCGCGACTTTCCTGAACAACTTCCGTACCGGTGATAGCGAAAACACCAGTCAGTACAGTAATCCGGCCTATGACAATGCGCTGGTGGAGGCGGCAAAAGCGAAAACCCCGGAAGAGCGCGGCAAGTTCTACCAGCAAGCTGAAGATCTGCTGGCACAGGATGTTCCCGCCATTCCGGTGTATCACTATGTCAGAACCCATCTGGTGAAACCGTGGGTCGGTGGATTTACGCCAGATAAACTGGGCTTTTACTTCACCAAAGATATGTACATCAAAAAACATTAAGACGGATACGTGAAATTTCATGCTGATAAAATGGTCAATGCGTTGTTATTTCAACCGATTGATCGCGGTTTGGCTATTTTTGAAGCGAATGAATCACATCACTCTTTACAGCGCAAGATGAGGTGTTTATGATGCGCCTCACTTAGGAAGCGTGGCCGAGCGGTTGAAGGCACCGGTCTTGAAAACCGGCGACCCGAAAGGGTTCTAGAGTTCGAATCTCTACGCTTCCGCCAAATTCGAAAACCCTGCGATAGCAATATCGCAGGGTTTTTTGCTTTTTCACGTTGTAAAAATGCACGTGGGTAAACTTAGAAAAATTCCTGCTTTACAAGGCGCTAATAGACGTTTATATTGCGCCTCACTTAGGAAGCGTGGCCGAGCGGTTGAAGGCACCGGTCTTGAAAACCGGCGACCCGAAAGGGTTCTAGAGTTCGAATCTCTACGCTTCCGCCAAATAAGACGAGGGGTTACCGAAAGGTAACCCCTCGTTGCTTTGGGCGGCGTACATGGCGTGTTCTATGCACTGGGTGTATTTGCCGACTCAGCTATCACTTTTACCCCTCTTCTGAAACGTAAATCTTATAACCCACCTGGCGGGTTAATTATTTTTCCCTCGTCCCCATCGATTAGCACACCATGATGTTGGTACAGCGTCGCTTGTCTACCGCTTCAGTCCGCTATGTACCCACGCAACACATCTTGCCGCTTACGTGAGAAGCAAAATAAACGTGATAAGGCCGTCATGGGCGCTGACACGCTCTGAAGTCTTGCAGGTGACGCTAAATGTTATGCAGGGCTTTCTGACGATAGCGATCGTGCAGGAGCAACATGAGAGAGGATGTACGAATCATTATGGGCGTCAAATAACGCATACTGATTTTTAAGTTACAATTGATAATCCCAATTCATGAGGAGCTTGCTTATGCTTGAGGGACGTTCAGAGACATTACATTGTGGAACAATGTGCTTCGCCGTCTATGGTAGAGACGACGTTATCAGCAGCTTTGTCGATTATCTCAAAACCTCTGCTAATACCTCAATCGAGGTGAGGGTTATCGCTGGGCGAGACCCGATGGGACGTATAAAAATTGCCATTACAGGAAGTATTGTTGAGCAACTGTCCATTGAGGCGTTCAGGCATCAGTTCATTGATGACTACTACAGCAGATAGACAATCAGACCGCCTTCGGGCGGTTTATTATTACCATCACCATCACCAGGCCCATTCAAATGACCAAATGACTAAATGACCAAATCATTACGTACAGATGAAGAGGTTATACAGAAGTAAAAATAGCTGATTGTGCTGTGATAACCCCTCAGTTACACTTAAATATGCTATCAAACAACACATGTGCCACCATCTCTTTTTTGAGGGTGTGTATTTTTTTTTACTGTATACACTCAGCCCACCTCACCTGAATTGTCTATCAGGCAGGTGTATTGATTATCTTAAAGTCTTAGCTCTCCTGGGTGGCTCCGGAGCATTATGATTTTAATGATGAACAATACTTACAAAGGCCATGCGGTTGCATGGCCTTTTCTAAATATCTGCGATTTTGGAAATAGAAGCGATCCACGCTTTAAAACACACGCAGGACCGGATTGAGGCAGTATATGAAAAAGGTTTTGGTCTTCTTCAATTCGCAGCAGGCAGAAGTGATTAATATGCTTAAACCTGTCACATCGATCACGCGATATTACCCAAACGGCGATGAAGTTTCGTTAAAAATAATGCTTACCGGGGTTCATTCATTAACCGGGGATCATATTGAGATTTATGTTGCGTCTGACCGAGAGCTCACCCATGACGAAGTTGTAGATGCAGTGAATAAGTACCTGTAAAGACAACACGGTTGTCCTTTGAATATCCCTTTTTATCCTCTTGGCTATCAGACCACTTTTATAAATTACGCAGGATAGAGATTATGGTGAATCCCCTTAAGCGGCGGGGTTAAGTCACCCGATGGCTCCTCTTCAGTGGCACTCATCGTGAAAGACTGAAACCGCATGCCCCGGGCGGTAAACCCAAAGGCTCACCGGGAGGCACCCGGCACCTTATGCCAAAGCCATTGCATTTGTGCAGGGGCTTTTTTACTACCTCCACCATTCAGATTCCATGGTAAAGACTTTATCCCATTGTCAGTACACGCTTAGTCCGAAAACGTCGGCCACAGACCAGCCTGTCGGGCATAAATAGATAGGTCAACTTTGATTGAGCGTTTCCTGTGTGGTCAGAGAAGCCGGAGTGCGAACCGGCAGGCGTTGTCTCCCTTACGACTAAAATTCAGCTTCTGCAGACAGTGAATTCGGTATAGATGCTTGTAGATCAATGCCTTATCCTGAGTCTTTTAAAACCCGGATCGCGGATCACATTCGGCTGCTTAAGTTGCTTAAGTATGTTCTTAGACCCGGTCTCAATTTACACCGGGAAAGTTTTGAACCCAGCATACATATTGTGAATAATAATGACATGTCAATCATACCGGTTGATGTAATCACAAATTCATTCAATTTCAGGAATTAGATTTAAATGGAAAGTAAAAGAATTGCCGCTATGGTTTTCTCTGTCATATCGGGACTGGTTCTGTGTGATTCAGTATCTTATGCAGCAGATGGTGAGATTGATTTTACAGGTTCTGTAATTGACACTGCCTGCACGATGGATATTGGCGCCAATAATAAAATGTCAGTTACCCTCGGCAACGTCGCTAAAACAGCATTTTCAGGTCCTGACTCCAGATCATCAGCGACTGAATTTGATATCAAACTGAAAAGCTGTCCCGAAATTACAACCGCATCCGTGAAATTTGACGGAGTGACAGTGCCGGGTAATCACGAGGTACTGGCCCTGACAGAAGAAACGGGCGCGGCAACAGGTATTGGCATTCAAATTACCGATCAGGCAAATAAGGTAGTCGCTTTCGAGACTGCAACTGACAGTTATCCTTTGGTTGCAGGCGACAACACTCTACCTTTCTATGCCAGTTTTATTCAGACTGATGCAGCAGTAGTGGCGGGCACTGCCAATGCTACAGCACAGTTTACTATTAACTATAACTAGGTGTTAATAACAAAATACCTGAAATCATCAGGCTTCGGGTATTTATTATCAGGTGTTTTATGAAACTTAAATCCAAATCAATCCTGCTCAGTTTAACTATCATTTCCGGCATTACCACGGCGAATGCTGGCGTAGTGGTCGGTGGTACACGAGTACTGTATGACGGAGCTAAAAACGAATCCTCATTAAGCGTAAGTAACCCAGATTCAGTACCTTACCTTATTCAGTCATGGATTGATAACTTAGACAATGGTTCAAGGAAAGCACCGTTCATTATTACGCCACCCTTATTTCGCCTCGATCAAGGGCAGAAAAACGTCTTGCGTATTGTTCGTGCAGGAGGTCTTGCTGATAACACAGAGTCAATGTACTGGCTGAATATTAAATGCATCCCGTCAGCAGAGAAAAAAGAAAATACATTGCAGATAGCAGTCAAGACAAGAATTAAACTTATTTATCGCCCGGAATCGTTGTCGAAAAATGTACCGGAAGATTTTGCAGATAAACTGACCTGGCAAAAACAAGGCGATAATTTATCGGTAATAAACCCCAGTAGCTACTTCATGAATTTTAATGAAATAACTGTTGGCGGGAAAAAACTGACAAATGTGACTTACGTTGCTCCAGGGAAATCAATGCAGTTTAGGCTTCCGGCCGGCGTTAAGGGAAATGAAGTTGAATTTAAAATTATAAATGATTTTGGGGGTACGGGTAAATCCCACCGCAGTTCACTTCATTAATTCCCCATTATTTGATGTCGTAAGTGTCTTTCGAGGAATAAAAGTAATGGTGTTATCTGTCTTCAGGCGTGGAAAAATATCTTATTTGATAGCCGTTGTCTTAATGTCACTGGCGTATTCACAGTCTGGCAAAGCTCGCGAATATTTTAATCCTGCATTACTGGAAGTGGATAATCCAGAAATGAGCGGGACAGATCTCTCTACTTTTGAAGACGGTACGCAGGCACCAGGTAAATATCGGGTCGATATTATTATTAATGACCAGACGGTAGATTCTACAGACGTACAGTTTAATATGATCGACACAGACGGTAAGGCCGCGCTTCAGCCTTGTCTGTCTGTCGCGCAACTTCAGAAATATGGCGTCAAAACGTCGTTATTTCCGGCGTTAGCCGGACATGATGGTTGCGCCAGCCTTGCCGCTATTCCTGCGGCTAAGGCACAGTTTGTCTTTGCCTCTCAACAGCTTCTACTGAGTATACCTCAGCTGGCAATGTCCCCTCAGTCACGCGGGTATGTTGATCCCGAATCCTGGGACGAGGGTGTTAATGCTGCATTATTTAATTATACATTAAGCGGCGATAAAACAACGGCTCGAAATAGCAGTAGCCAGAATTCGCAAAGTCAATATGGCAACTTTAGGCCTGGCATCAATATCGGGGCATGGCGATTCCGGAACTACACCACCTGGAATCGCGATTCAGATGGGCAGAGCCGCTGGGATTCAATATATACCTACGCGCAACGGGATATTATCTCGTTAAAAAGCAAGCTAACCGCCGGGGACAGCTCTTCGCCTTCAGATGTCTTTGACAGCATTCCGTTTCGTGGGGTTCAGCTTGCGACTGATGACGACATGTTGCCTGACAGTTTGAAAGGCTACGCGCCTGTCGTCAGGGGCATCGCCAGAACAAATGCCCAGGTGGTGATACGTCAGAACGGTTATGTCATCTATCAAAGTTACGTATCACCTGGCGCATTTGAAATTACTGATATGTACCCGACAGGTAGCTCCGGAGATTTGCTGGTCACAATAAAGGAAGCAGACGGGAGTCAGCAGCATTTCACTGTGCCTTATGCATCGGTACCGGTTCTTCAGCGGGAAGGGCATCTCAAATACAGTATTACAGGCGGAAAATATCGCTCATATAACAGCGATGTTGATGCTGCGAATGTGGTTCAGGGAACGGCTATTTATGGGCTGGCGCATGGCTTCACCCTCTATGGCGGGCTGCAGCATTCAGAGCATTATCACTCTGTCGCACTGGGCGCTGGGATGAATATGGGGATGGCTGGGGCGCTTTCTGTCGATGTGACAAACGCGTCTTCAGCGCCTCTGAATGCGCCCGAAGCGAAAGGGAGCTCATGGCGAGTACGTTACAGTAAGAATTTTGTTGAAACAGGTACCAATTTTACGATTGCCGGATACCGCTATTCTACCGCTGGCTACTACGGCATGCAGGAAGTGCTTGATTCCTACGGGGATGACAGCGCCATAAGCGATCGTCGACGCAATCGCGAAGAGCTGACGGTGAGCCAGAACCTGGGCAATGCCTGGGGCTCCATAACCGGTAGCATCATCAAGGAAGATTACTGGAATTCAGGAACGTCATCGGCTTCCTGGAGCATTGGTTACAACAACTCATTCAAAGGTATTTCCTGGGGCGTCGATTATAGCGCCAGTGAAAATGTCCAGGATACCGGCGGCGATAGCGAAAATAGCGCCAATAACGACAAGCAAATTGCGTTTCATATGAGTATTCCTCTGGATAAATTTTTACGTAATACTTGGGCGAATTACAACTACAACGCCAGCAAAAACGGAAATGTCACCCATTCTCTTGGTATGAGCGGCACCGCTCTGGAAGGGAACAACCTCAGCTGGAATGTCCAGCAGGGATACGGCACAGATAACGTCGGCTATTCAGGCAGCACAAACGCGGATTATCGTGGTTCAAAAGGTGAAATTACGGGGGGGTATAGCTATGACCCGGAAAGCAGTCGGATTCATTATGGTTTGAGTGGCGGAGCGGTTATTCATTCTGGCGGCATAACTCTTTCACAACCCCTCGGAGAGACGATTGCCCTGGTTCAGGCCCCTGGCGTAAAAGACACTGGTATCGTTAATCAGGTTGGAACTAAAACAGATTCACGTGGATTTGCGGTGGTAAGTAATGTTTCCCCGTACCGTAAAAATGATATTTCACTCGATACGTCCACTCTTCCGGCGGATGCGGAACTTGAATTATCCAGCCGGACGGTGGTGCCAACCCGTGGTGCGGTGGTCAGAGCAAAATACGAAACCAGTGTCGGATTACGCGCATTAATGACATTGACCCGCGATAACGGAAAGCCTGTTCCATTTGGTGCCATGGTGAGTATTTCAGGCACCGAAAAGAAACAGAGCTTTATTGTGGGTGATAGTGGAATGGTCTATCTAACAGGTCTTCATCCGCAGGAAAAATTAATTGTTCAGTGGGGGAGTGGAAATGAGCAGGCATGTACTGCGGAATTTAAAGACAAAAATCCAGATGACGCAAAATCTTCACAGCCTGACTTAGTCACCAGCGTTTGCCATAACGCAGGATAAATAATAAATCCCGAAATTCAATGACAGATTCTTGCATAAAGATCTGTGAATATAGTTTTTTAAACTCGTTAACCTAAAGGTCGTTAAATGAAAATCGTTAATAAAATTGCTCCAGTCGTTACTGTTATTCTGTTTGCTTTTCAGGCATTCAGCACTCAGGCCGCCAATGATGTCAATATTAACATCACAGGTAAGGTCATCGCATCGCCGTGTACAACGATTAATGGTGGTTCCGCAAATCTGTCTGTACCTCTTGGGGATAACATTCAGGCCGCGAGCCTGGCCAGTCCGAACTCAGGAACACCGATGGTAAAATTCGACCTGCCGCTGACGGATTGCCCACTGGGGACGGAAAATGTGAAAGCGACATTCAGCGGTACGGCTGACGCAGAAGATGCCACATTATGGAAAAACGTGGCTGCCAATGCGGCCACCAATACCGCAGTGGAATTATCCGATCAGTCCGACAGCACTATTTTAAGTAATGGGTCCACGCTGGATGCACCCATCATTGGTGGGGCAGCAACCTATAAACTCCAGGCCCGTGCGGTATCAAAAACCGGCTCCGTTATCCCGGGTGATATTTCGTCCACCATTGTAGTGGCGTTCGAATACCAGTAACACACTGGGTAATGCCATATTCAAAGGGGCGTAGTGAAATATGATTCGAGAAGTAATGGCATTAGGGTGTCTGCTTATTCCTGTTATGAGCCATGCAGAGACACAGATAAACGTATCGGGCAAGGTCGTTGCCGCTCCCTGCGTGGTGGCGGGCGATACGGTCAGTAAGCAGGTCGACCTGCCGGCCACGCAGGCGCATGCTTTAACGGATGCAGGAAGCGGTGGTGACTGGGTTGATTTTTATCTTGAGCTGGATAATTGCCCTGTGTATTTGCAGGGCGTTACGGTGAATTTTAGCGGGACGCCAGATGAGAATGATGGCTCGACGTATAAAAACAACGGAACGGCAGGAAATGTCTCTTTGCAGTTGGCTTCTGATAAGGTGAATTACGGTAACGGCAGCGCATTGACAGTCGATATCGACTCACAGTCACATATAGCAGTGATTCAGCTTGCTGCGAGGATATACTCGCCCGTTGGTCATGCTGTGAAGGGAACTGTTGATTCTGTTGTTAATGTTAACTTTACGTATCAATAACAACCAATTGCAGAATGTTATTCCTCGCCGAGAAGGTATGTGAAGAATGTCTTGTTGTATCCAGTCTTTTTATACATCGCAAAACCATTGAGAAAGTTTTATTGAAGTTTAATACTATTAACGCAGCTACGTTATATGCATATTAAAATATTTTGGGCATGAAACATGCCATGAAATATCCTTGCTGACAAGAAATACTCTGCGCGGTTAGTAAATTATTCGCGTCGCTAATTTTTATTTCATGATTTTAGGTCTGGAAATGAATAATCGTACTATATGGTTACAATTGACACGTGGTAATCTATTTTTCATTTTACCTGTTAAGGGTTTTACTTTTTTAGTACTTGCCATTTTACTTTCGTTGCTTAGTTTTTGTTGCAAGGCTGAATGTACCTCATATCAACCTGGAAGTATTAGCTTTAATATGGGGGAAGTAATTGTCCCATATAATCCAGATGTTGGAACTGTATTAAAAGAAGTTAGTATTGCATCCCCGCCCTTTAGTGCCAATGGATGCCAGATGGTTAATGATGCTTTTTCAAAATATACTACAGGCAATCCAACCGGATTAAAATATAAGCAAAATGATATCTATTCCACAAATATACCAGGTATAGGGTTTGCAATTTGCTATTGGAATTGTGATAACGCAAATGGTGGCGGATGGTATCCATTTGTCACGCTAAATAATCATCTTAATTATAACTCAATAAATTATGGCGGTGCGCCATTTCATTTTTTGTTAATAGTCACTGGGGAAGTAGATGGCTCCGGTCCTCTCGATTTAGGTGAGTACGGTGAGGTTGGGGTCTCACAGACTGCAATTGCAAAAATAGTTCTAACTGGTGGTTCAATAAAGGCTACTCAATGTAATTCCGAACAAAATAATATACTCATTGATTTTGGTGGGTTGCCAGCAGAGCAATTTACTTCAATAGGAGCGACAACGTTAAGTAAAGAGTTTAATATTGGACTAACCTGTGATGGAAAAGCCAACATTAGTGTGACCCTGGAAGGGCAACAAAGCGAAGAGTCATCAGACTCAAGTATCCTGGCTCTTACCAATATGGGGCAGAAAGATGTTGCAACCGGACTCGGTGTCCAGATTATTTATAATGGAAATCCATTAGAAATAAATAAAAAAATACCGTTAAAAACGACAGAGGGTAACATAATTGAAACATTTCCATTCTCTGCTCGATATTATCAAACTAAATCCGTGGTGACTCCCGGAGAAGCGAATGTCGTAGCTACTCTGAGCATAACACACCAATGATCTGTCTTTTTAATCCTATAAATCGCCGCGAATTTAACAGGCCATACAACTGCGTCTGTTAACGCCTTCACTTTATTAAGTCGGAATTATTTCCGGTAAAGGCAATGCGGCTTTCATAAACTGACTGCCATTTTCAGTACTAACTACATTGTCCGGAAAAGGTGGTTACGCGTTACCGTTTCGTGCAATGACTGACCCAATAGCGCCACTTTGCTTAATTAATGCGAAAAACGATAAAAGTATTGGTCTATAGATGAATTGAATTTCGGTAAAACAGTGATTTTGCTTTATAAGAAATACGGCTTGAATACCATGTGCGTTACGCAAGTCATTGATAAAGAAATAAATCAGATCGATTTTTAAAAGCCGGTGATACTTAACGGTTCTGGAATACGATTCTCGACGCGTCCATCAAATACGAAAAACCCCTCGATAAGAATATCGAAGACTTTTTCATTTACGCAACGGCTATGACAAGTGCGTTATTTGTAAAATTGAATTTTACAGGCCTGTTATGGCGCTTTCCGGGTGAAAAATAGCGTGACGGTGCCGACCGTGACGCCGAACTTTTTCATCTCGGTTTTATTAAATAGATGCGTGCCGTCCTGCAAATACATCCAGTCGTCGAAGTGCAGCAGCCAGGTTTTACCGTCCGCTTTCACGTTCATGCTGTAGCGCCAGTTAAAGGCGTTACCTGCTGCCTGGCCCGTTGCTACCCCTTCAATATCACCCGCCGTACCTTCGTAACGATCGGCGCTCACGCGACGAATGTGCCATACCCGCTGCTGTTTCTCGCCATCGTCATAGACAAAATGTTCATTCAGCGTCAGCGTATCGCCAATGACATCGCCAGAAATTTCAACGTGAAAGCGACGCAGCTGCTTACCGCTGCGATCTTGTACCATACCCCACGCCTCGGTTTTCCCCTGGAAATAGCGGAAGATATCGAGCGACGGTTGGTGGTTTCGGTAATCGCCGATCTCCGCGCTACAGCCTGCCAGTAACATTAGCAGGGCGGCGCCCAATGCCAGAATGCGTTTCATTTTTCACCTCCGATTAACTGCTGACGCAGCGCGGGATATTGCGTATTGGGGTCAAGCCAGATGGCCAGAAAATGGGTGCTAAACGCTTCAGACTGGCGCGGTCCCAGCGGGGTAAACGTTTTTTGCGTCGCGGAGGCCCGATACCAGAACTGTCCCTGCTTATCGTCGAAAACAAACACCAGCTGGGTACCCGGCACCACATCGGGCCAGAGCGAGTGCAGCATACGCAGCCAGGATTCACTCTGCGGTTCACGTTCCAGAATACCCAACGCCTGCCACTGGTCACGCGTGGCGTCGACAAGGTCATCGCGACTGATGTCGCGTTTATAGGTAATGATCAGCGCCTGATTTTGCCCCGGTCCGGTGTAGTTGCCATCCGGTGTGCGCAGCTGCGAGGTGTAGACGGAAAAGGGTCCCCAGGTGAGCGTCGCATCGCCCACTTTGCGCCAGCTTAGCCAGTCGGCGGCATGGGTCACCGGCGTGATGATAACCAGCAACAGCAGCACTATTAAAGCGGAACGCATGGTCTTCTCCCGATCAGGATATGGAATAACAGCATCAGGGTAAGCCATCCCAGCGCCATCCAACTGATGACGACGAAGGCCGGTTCCAGGAAGTTCATTGCGCCTAACCGTTGACCAATAATGTACGCGACCGGGCCGCCGAGGGCGCCCATCAGCGTGAGGATCCATCCCGGGAGCGCGGTTGTACGGGTCAGATGGGTCCAGACGGTAGCAAACATCAGCCACAGCGCCAGCATCCACAGGGGCAACAATGCCTCGCCGTGAAAGTCGATAAGCCCCGTTAGTGCCCAGAGGGTATCCAGGCCGCTGCCCATCACCGCCAGCAGTAACGCATAAAGCCGATGTGCAGGCGACAGCATCAGGAAGGCAAGAATCGCCAGAGCGAGCCACAGGAAAAGCCCGCGTTCACGAAACAGCACCACCAGCGTCCAGTAAAGATCGAACGCAATCGCTATCAGGAATACCTGCACGTGGCGGTTCATACGCGCTCCGCAGTCAACTGCACCACGCTAATGGTGCGGGCATTAAATCCGGCTTCGCAGTAGGCAAAATAATAAAGCCACATCCGGCGGAACCGTTCATCAAAGCCCAGCTTTTCAATATCCTGCCAGGCGTGGAGAAAACGTTGCCGCCAGTGGGCCAGCGTGCGCGCGTAATCGGGCCCCATGTCGAACAGATTGCGGACAACAAAATCCGTGTGGCGCGTCATCAGGTTGCTCATCACGGTAATGCTCGGTAAAAATCCGCCGGGGAAGATGTAGCGCTGAATAAAATCGACGCTTTTGCTGTAGTCGCGATAGCGCTGATCCTGAATGGTAATGGCCTGAATCGCCATTTTGCCGCCGGGACGCAGGCGTGCCTGGCAGGTGCTGAAGAACGCAGGCAGATAGCGTTCACCCACCGCTTCTATCATTTCGACCGACACCAGTTTGTCGAATTCACCGGTCAGGTCGCGATAATCGCACAGCAGAACCTGAACGCGATCCTGCAATCCCGCACGGGCGATCCGCTCTTTTGCCCAGGTGAATTGCTCCTGCGATAAGGTTGTGGTCGTGACGCGACAGCCGTAATGAAGCGCAGCGTATTCCGCCATCGCGCCCCAGCCGGTCCCAATTTCCAGCAGGTGATCGCTTGCGTTCAGGGACAGCTGTTCACACAGACGCGCCATTTTTGCCTGTTGGGCGAGGGTAAGATTCTGCTCGTCGGCGGTAAATAATGCGCTGGAGTAGAGCAGCTCCTGGTCGAGAAAGTGCGCATAAAACTCATTGCCGAGGTCGTAATGGGCGGCGATATTTTCCCGCGCCTGCTCGCGGTGGTTGCGACGCATCCAGTGGCGAAGGCGTTCCACGGGCTTGCCCAGAATGCGAAAACCGCTTTCCAGACGCCCTAGCACGGTGCTGTTTAGCGCCAGCACCTGCAGCAGCGATGTCAGGTCATGCGTCTCCCATTCCCCATCCATCCAGGCTTCGGCGGCGGCAAGGCTTCCGCCGGTCAGCAGCCGCCAGTAAACGTCCGGGGCCAAAATCTGAACTTCAGCGCGTAGCCCGGAAGACGAGTCGCCAAAATGGAAGGCCTGCGTCCCTTCTCGAACGGTAAGCGAGCCGCTGCGGATACCGCCTAAAAGACGAAAGAGCAGCCAGCGGGCGATACGGACGTTGCGCGGAATATCGGGATCAAGCGCAAAGGCAGGATCGGTCATGA
>Ga0209281_1001552_pt1 | contig 12666 bp, 8 predicted proteins | sample MedtruBG_FD_187514 | JGI IMG/M metagenome (GOLD analysis project Ga0209281, IMG submission 187514) | Root nodule microbial communities of legume samples collected from California, USA - Medicago truncatula BG (SPAdes) (version 2) | ecosystem: Host-associated > Plants > Roots > Nodule | place... | reverse complement strand
AAATACTAAATAAATTACTAAAGACTCTAAACAAGCACGAGCTTGAGCTTTTTTCGCTAACGCTATTGGTATTCCTACTACGAATAATAATGGCAATTGGTTAAATACTGTCCATCCACCTTGTTGAACTACATACCAAAAGTTATACCATGCTGTACCTTTACTTGCTATTGAGCCCACAATATCTGGATTCATGAATAATATCGATAATCCTGCTACAACCCCAAAGAATGCAAAGAATAAAACTGGAACAAACATCGCAGCACCGAAACGCTGAATTTTTTGCATCATAATCTGATCCTCCTGTAATTTAAAATTTATATATATCTTTTGTATTATTAACTGTAAAAAACAATCTTTTTAAAAAATTGTTGAAAGTACTTTCGTTGGCTTTATAATAACAAAGTGAGTAAACAATTACAATAATATCTGATGCATTAGGTCTTAATCTCTCATGTTGTCCATTGTTCCTATTTGAGTACCTTTTTACAACTTAATTATTATGTATTGACTTTTTTCTAAATCATCTTATATTTTTATAAAATATGAAGTCTTTTTCTAAATATTTAGAACTTAAAATAACCCACGACAATTTGTCGTGAGTTCCATATATTCATTATATACATATTTCATGTTCTAACATCATTACTTTTTTTGTTTCTTGGCTGTTCATAAACTAAAAATAGAAATTGCCGCTCCTAATTTTTGTGCTATTTCATTTAGTTCTTTTGCTAAATCTGAAAGCTCCATGGACTGTTGTTTTTGAAGTTCAGTGGTTGCTGAAACCTGTTCTGTAGTAGCTGCAGTTTCTGAAGAAACTGCAGCAATATTTTCTGATAATTGTAATGTTTTTTGCTTAATAAGAAGTATATCCTTTATAGAACCATCTACATTCTTCACTTGCTCATCTATACTTTCCATAGCTCCATATATTGTGCCAAATGCCTTATCAGTTTTCCTTACTAAATCCGTCTGTTGTTTAATAGTTTCACTAGTTCTACCAGCCATTCCTACTGTAATCTCTGTTTTATTCTGTATTGAACTTATAATTTCATTTATAGAAATAGAAGCTTCCTTTGATTGATCTGCAAGCTTTTTAATTTCCCCTGCTACTACAGAAAATCCTCGTCCTGCCTCCCCAGCTCTAGCTGCTTCAATTGAAGCATTTAACGAAAGAAGATTAGTTTTATCTGCAATATTTACAATTACTTTAACAATGTTTTCAATTTCTTTCATATCTGTATTCAGGCTAAGAACATTTTTAACAATTTTCTCAGATTCAATATCAGCTTCAACAGCTTTTTCATTCAAAAATATTACTATTTTTTTAGCATCTTCACTAAGGCTTCTTGTATTGTCAACCACTTGAGAAACAGTTTGCATTTCACTTTCAACAGAATTTATCTTATCTGATAATAAACTCATGTATTCAGTACTCTGAAATACATCTCTAGCTTGATTAGATGCACCTACAGCTATTTCATTTATTGTTTTGTATATTTCACTCAATGATAAAAATGACTCCTCAGACGACCAATTCATTTTCCCCGAGCTTTCTAGGACTTTGTTTATTGATTCCTTAACCTTAAGTATCAAGTCCTTTACACTTAATAACATTTGATTTAAATTTAAGCATACTTCATTTATCTCATCATTACCCTCATCTTTAACATTTATCGAGAAGTTTCCTTTTCTAGCTTCTTTCATCACATTAACTAACCTGTTTAGTGGTGCAGCAATACTTGAAGTAATAAATAGAGATACAATTATACATAGTACTGCGCATGTAATGAAACTAATAGCTATCGTATTACGTATGCTATTAGTTTCCTGCATAATATAACTGTACGGTATTGTTTCAACAACATAAAAACTTGTATTCTCAATTAATGATACATTAACCAAGGATTTGTCTCCATTTATACTTAATTGTTTTGTCCAGATAGAAATCCCCTTATTTTCACTTATTGTATCTGTAAGAGTTTTTTCCTTATAACTTGAACCAATATCTTTTTCATTTTTACTATAAACAATTATTCCTTCAAGATCAGTAATAAAAAGATCCGAACCATCATTTAAATTAATATAGTTGAAAACATTTGCAAAACTATCTGTTCCAATTACCATTATTAGAGTTCCAATTAAATCAGCATTTTTTACAGATCTAATTTCTCTAGTTAATACCATTTTACTTGCATCATTTGAAAGTTTAGCCATTGAATATATTGGTTTACCCTTTTCTGATGAAGCATACTTAACTAGCTTATCTATTTCTTTGGGATCCAAATTATATGAATCAGCATATCTAATAATTTCTCCATCTCTTGATATTACAAATGCGTTTAAAATTGTTTTGCTTACATTCAGTTTAGTAGAAAACTCTGTCTTAATTTTCTTTTGTACTTCAAATTTATCGTAATCATTAAGTTTATCATAATCCATAATTTTATTTTGCACACTATCTAAATACATTAAGTCATCACTCTGACTTTCTAGAATCCCTACTTGCCCCTGAAGGTTATAGCTAATCTGCTTAATAAGCATTTCTGAGTAAGTATTTATCTTATTATTTATTGCATCATTAGATTTACTATACGAAATAATTCCGATTATGGTAAGAGGCATTAAAGATAAAGCAAGAAAGGAATAAATTAATCTAATTTGTATCTTCGTTTGTCTTATTCTACTTGCTAAATTGAATAACTTGTAAATTATTAATTTAAAAAAATGGTTATTTTTTAAAATACTTCTATTAACGATCTTTTTAGATTTCATTTTCTTCTCCCCCTGTTAACCAATGATATCTGCGTTTTTTATTGTAAGATGCTATATATACCATTGCCAATAATACCTCTAGAAATTATATATACTTTTTTAACTCTTATTATTTCACTGAATCATAATATACTTACTTAAACCTGTTTAGAGCTAATTTAATAGTATTATATCTGTAATAAATATACCCTAGCTTCATATGGTCTAAGTATCATGTTTGCAAAATCATGGTTAATAACATTGTAATTACTTATTATTAACTTTTGAGAATTTGTATTTATATCACTTGGAGTTTGAAATATGGTTTCTTTTTCTGTAAAATTACATATTACTAATAATTTTTCTTTATCTAAAGTTCTTGTGTATGCATATATCTCTTCACTTTCTTCAAGAATCAAATCATATTTTCCATACACTACAATAGGATATTCTTTTCGTATACCTATTAATCTTTTGTAATAACTGAATATAGAATCCTTGTCATTTACTTGTACTTTGGCATTAATATTTATATAATTTGGATTCACTTTTATCCAAGGTTCTCCTAAGGTGAATCCAGCATTTTCACTATCATCCCATTGCATAGGAGTACGTGCATTGTCACGACTTCTGTCATGTATCGCCTGCATCATTTCCTCCTTGTTTTTGCCTTTTTTTTCAACCAACTCTTTGTACGAATTTAAAGTTTCAATATCCATATAATCTCCTATATTGTCAAAAGCTACATTAGTCATACCTATTTCTTCCCCCTGGAATATGTATGGTGTTCCTTTCATCATGTGGAGGCAGGTTCCAAGCATTTTTGCAGATTCGAGCCAGTATTCCTTATCATTTCCAAACCTTGATACTGCTCTAGGTTGATCATGATTGTCCCAAAATAAACTATTCCATCCGCCATTCTCTAAAGCCTTTTGCCACTTAGTTAAAATTCCCTTAAGTTCAGTAAGCTTAAATCCAAGGTTACTCCATTTTCCTTCTGGACCAAATCCTAAATCCATATGCTCAAAATGAAAAACCATATTTAGTTCTTCTTCATTTTCCCCTGCATACTTCAAAACATCCTCTGGACTAACTGCCGGAGTTTCACCTACTGTCATAATGTCATACTTTGAAAGTACCTCTCTATTCATTTCTTTCAGAAATTCGTGTACTCTTGGTCCATTTATTGCATATGGAACTATGTCACCATATGAAGATTCTTCATTTTTAGGTCCATCTGGGAAAGTTTGTACTTTAGAAATCATATTTATTACATCCATTCTAAAGCCATCAATTCCTTTATCCAGCCACCATTTCATCATATCATAGACTGCATTTCTTACCTCATTATTTTCCCAATTCAAATCTGGTTGTTTTTTCGAAAATAAATGAAGATAATACATTTCCGTTTCTTCATCATATTCCCACGTAGATCCACTAAAAAATGATCCCCAGTTATTAGGTGGTTGACCATCCTTCCCCTTTTTCCAGACATAATAGTCTCTAAATTTATTATCAACAGATTTTTTACTCTCACTAAACCACTGATGCTCATCTGAAGTATGATTTACTACAAGATCCATTATTATTTTAATATTTCTTTTATGAGCTTCATCCAGCAGTACATCAAATTCTTCAAGAGTCCCAAATTCATCCATTATATCTCTGTAATCACTTATATCGTATCCATTATCATCATTGGGAGATTTATAAATTGGCGATAGCCATATCACATCAATTCCCAGCTCTTTTAAATAATCTAACTTTTCAATTATTCCTTTTAAATCTCCTATTCCATCACCATTACTGTCTTTAAAACTCCTTGGATATATTTGATATACTACACTTTCTTTCCACCATTTTTTATTCATTTTATTTCCTCCTGTTTCGTATAATTAGCTTTAATAATAACTTTGAATGTTACTCTACAATCTTAAATATCTAATATTATCAAGTTCCAATTGATAATATGTAGCGAATTTAAACACACTGGAATTATTTGATTGCACCATGCATTACACCCTCAATAATCTTTCGCTGAGCAATAAAATAAACTACTAGTATTGGAATGATTGTAAGTAACAATGCTGGTATCAAAAGCTCCCAGTTATTCATGTAAGTTCCGTTGAATACTTTCATTTTTATTGGCATTGTGTATAGATTCTCTTTGCTCAGAATTAAAGACGGTAACAAATAGTCATTCCATATCCACATTACATTGAGTATTGTAACCGTCAATGATGTAGGTGTAAGCATTGGAAATACAATTTTGAAGAAAGTCTGCCTTCTTGTACATCCATCGAGTAGAGCAGCTTCTTCAAGTTCAATTGGAATAGATTTAATAAATCCATGGTAGAAGAAAACTGTAAGAGCACTTCCAAATCCTGCATATAAAATAATTAGCAGTGGAATCGGTATTGTATCTATTAAGTTCAATCTTGCCCCATATATATATATCAAAGGAATCATTAGAGACTGAAAAGGAATTATCATCGAAGCTACTAACACTGAAAAGAATATCTTACTGAATCTGTTGTTATTTCTCACCAGATAATAAGCAGTCATCGATGAAAATAACACTATTAATATTGTACTTAAAACAGTAATCAGAAGACTATTCATGAAGGAAACACTGAAATTCATTTTATTTATTACTTCTATAAAATGACTAAAATTTAATGAATGTGGTAATGAAAATGGGCTTTGCAGTATTTCTCCATTAGTTTTAAAAGAATTAACAATCATTAAAAAAAATGGAAATGTAAAAATTACAAAAGTAAATACTAAAGACATATATGTTAAGATTCTTTTTATTAATTTCGTGTTTGACATTATGCTTTCAACTCTCCCTTCTTACCAATATATACCTGTACGCCTGATATTGCAGCTACTATTATAAATAAGATAATAGCTTCTGCTTGGCCCATACCATAGTTATTTTCAGCAAATGCTTTCTTAACAATATTCATTGATACCATCATAGTACTGTTGAAGGGTCCACCAGCTGTTAGTGAGTAATTTATATCATAAACCATAAATGAATTCTTTAATGTCATAAATATTGTGATGACAAAAGCAGGTCTCATTAGAGGCATAGTCACATTGATTAAGCGTTTCCATGAATTCGCACCATCAATAGTTGCTGCTTCAAGTACATCTTTAGGAACAGTTACCAAACCTGCAATAAAAATAATCATCATATATCCTGCTAATTGCCAAACTGATACTATCACAAGCGCCCAAAATGCCAAGTCAGCATCTCCCAACCAACCTAATCTGAAGATTTCTATTCCAAACTTTTCTCCAAATGCAGGTAATGTCTGAACAAAAATGAATTGCCAGATATATCCCAGAACTAATCCTCCTATAAGATTAGGAATAAAAAGAGAAGTCCTAAAAAAATTTTGAGCCTTAACTCCAGAAGTAACAAGTAGAGCCAGTGCAAATCCAAGAGCATTTACAAGCACAACTGTTATTGCTACGTACTTTACCGTTAACCACATTGAAGACCAAAACATCGAATCTTTAATCGCTGCTTTATAATTTACTAATCCACCAAATATCGGTGTACTTATAATTGTAGGCATATTCATAAAAGTGAGATAAAGACCATATGCAAACGGAATCAATACAGCAATAGAAAAGACAGCTATTGTCGGAAAAATAAAAAATAGCTGACTATCTGCTTTTTTCAAAATTTTTTTCTTCATTATTTTATACTACCTCCACTTCTAAATTTCAATATAATTATTATAGATAATCGTTATATAAACTCATGGGTGAGTTAAAAACTCACCCATTTTGTTTTTTCATAATTTGATAGTAATTTTACTTCTTATTGCTCATGTAATAATCTGTAAAAGCTTTTGCCAGCTCTGCACGTGATTCTTTCTTGTCAATATATTTTTGAATATGAGGTGCTAATATATTGCCATAGTCAGTTGCATTTATATAGTTTGTCCCAAAATCCTGTGTCTTATTTTTTGCAATAGCATCACTAATAGCTATACCTAGAGGATTTGTAACCTTATTTGGGTTATTCTTAAATGCAGAAACTATCTGTGCTTTGTTAACTACAAAATCCTGACCAACTTTATCGTATGCAAGCCAGTTTAAAAATTTCTTTGCTGCTTCCTGTTGAGCTTCAGTAGCGTTTTTATTGATCATGTATACTTGTGTTGGACCAGCAGTAATTTTATTGTTCATCGGATTTTCAGGATTATTGTCTACAGGAACAGGTATAAATCCAAACTTATCACCTGCAACTGCCTTAAGGGAATCAAAAGCCCAGTTTCCATTGAACAGCATAGCACTTGTTCCATTACCTACTGATAGATGTGCATCGTCATAGTATGATCCTAGCGGACGTTCTCCATATTTGTTATATTGCTTAGAAGCCAAAAGATCCATAGTGTCATAGTACCCATTCCATACTGCATTTCCAGCGAAATCAAAAGTACCACTCTCTAGTTTTGCTACTACATTATTAGGATTACTATCTTGATCAACAAATTGAGAGCTATAGTGGTTGGCTACAGACCAATTCTCTGTCTGATATGCTACTGGGAATTTAATTCCAGAAGCCTGAATTTTGTCAAGTAATTCTTTGAGCTTGTCACGAGTATTGATCGTATAAGGGTCAAACGTACCACCAACTGCTTTATCTAGCACTTTCTGATTATAAACAAGTCCAAAACCTTCAATTGCAAATGGGAAACCTACAACCTTACCCTCTGTATTTTTAACCCCATATATTGTATCTTGATTCCATTTTTCATTGGTAAGATCAATACCAAAATCTTTGTATTTATGAGTTGCTTCATCAGGATTAACCATAGCTACTGTGACAACTTTTCCAGATGATATAAGCTTGTCTAGTATATTAACTGGATCTCCAACAGCTACTGAATAAGGTTCAACAGTAATATCAGGATTTGCCTCCATGAAATCCTTTGTAGCCTGTTCAAACTGACTAGAAATCTCACCCTTTCCATTAGTTACGATAATTGAAACCTTTCCTTTTGCCGTACTTCCTGAGTCTGTTGATGTTCCACCTGTTTTTCCACATCCAGTCAATGAAGATACAAGAATTACTCCAGTAATAATAATTGATAATATTTTTTTTACTTTCATCTAATGTTCCCCCTACTTTTTATATTCTCAACCTATTAAATGTTAACCTTTTCACAAAGGTCAAGCAAATCAATTTTTACGTAGATATTATTTTAAAATATATAGATTATGAAGGATTGAAAGTACTTTCGTTGGCTTTATAATAACAAATCAAGTAAACCATTACAATATTGTTTGATGTATTAGGTCTTATTTTCTCATGTTGTCCCTTGTTCCTATTTGAGTACTTTTTTACAACTTAGTTATTATGTATTGACTTTTTAAAAAATCATTTCTTATATTTATAAAATATGAATCTTTTCTTTATATATTTAGAAATTAAAATAACTCACGACAATTTGTCGTGAGCTTTATGATGATGGCAAGCGCTCCCTTACCACTTTAAATATTTATGAAGCATTAGTCTTGCCTGTATATTTATGATAAATTATTGGAACTATAATTGAGCCATTAGTTAATTTGTAATTTGTATTTTCTATAGGACTCACATTGTTAATTAAGTTCATTCCAATGTCATAATATGCTTCTGCTATTACTTTTTGATCTTGAATAACAGTACCAGTCATAAGTCCTTTATTAATTAGCTCTATGGCTTCTGGTAAACCATCAATTCCAACAACTGATATGTATTTAGATTTATCACCTGTATTGTATCCATATTTTTGTAGTGCTTCAATAGCACCTATTGCCATAGCATCATTATTCGAAATTATTGCTTCAATTTTACCATCATATTTAAGAAATAAATTCTCCATGGAATCTTTAGCTAATTCTTTAATCCAATTAGCATGTATCAGTTCAAGTTCTTCTGTTTTTATTCCTGATTTATTAAGTGTTGAGATAACGTCTTTTGTTCTTTCAACTGCCCCTGGATTAGTTAGCTGACCCTCTAGCAAAACATATTGTAAGATGTTGTCTCCATTTTTATCTATAACGTCCTTATTAGTATTCCATTGATCAACAAGAATTTCACCTTCTAAAATACCTTCTTGCCCTGAACCTGAAGCTGAATATTGAAAAGCAACTTTGTCGTAATATTTAGAAACCTTTGGTACTATTTCAAGAGGAATATGCGTTAAAATCACTGGAACATTTTTTTGTTTAATCCTAAAGATAATGTCTTCTACTGTAGTTTCTTTTGTATCAGCTAAATTTAATATAAATAGATCAACATTATCCCTTTTTAGAAGAGAATCTAATGTTTCCATTTGAACAGCTATATTATATTTCCCATCATAAAAATTAAATTTAACTTTATCTTTATGTTTCTCTTGAATATCTTCTAAATCTTGTTTAACTTGCGACGTAAATGGATCATTAAAACTATATAACAATACTGCAACGTTCTCTATTTTTCTATTACCACTATTTATGCTTGAACTAGCAAATGTATTAATTTGAGTAGTACTTGTTAATGTGAAAATAATTAACACAACTTGAATGAATATTATTATTTTACTTAATATTTTCATTATAATTCTCCATCTTATATAATTGTTATAAATTATAGTATTCAATATTAGATTACACATAAATATAAAACTTATTCTATTTCGTAAAATAAAGACACTCCAAAATTGCATTTTCGATTTTTTTCACAATGCTAAAATTCCTACAAAAAAATTTCGTGAATCAAAATACGGAAAAAAGCTATATCAATATTGGTTTAAAAAACTCAATCTGATATAGCTATATAATTTTTTAAAGGGCTTTTGACTACTTGCCACTAATTTAGTAGTATTATATCTGTAATAAATATACCCTAGCTTCATATGGCCTAAGTATTACATTGGTCAAATCATGATAAATATACAATCATATCTTAAATTATATTTATTTCTTTATAAAATTCATCACCTCTTCTAAATCTGGCAAAGCTGCAATTGCTCCAAGTTTTGTGCAGACTATTGCTCCAACAATATTTCCAAATTGTATAATTTCTTTAAATTTATCAAAAGAGCTCATTACTACTTTTGAATCTTCCTCTTGTACAAGCTTGTATAACGTAGCACCAACAAACGCATCTCCAGCTCCAGTTGAATCAACTGAATATATTTTTATACTTGGTACTACTTCTAAATTGCATTTATCTGCAACCAATGTTCCTTCTTTTCCAAGGGTAATAGCTACAGTTTTAGTTCCAAATTTAAGAAGTTCTCTTGCTGCTGCTTCTAAATCTTCTTTTCCAGTTAAAAGCTTTGCTTCCTCATCACTAACTTTTATGAAATCTGCAAACTTTATACATTCTTTAGATATTTCTACAAATTCTTCTACCCTATTCTTCCATAAGTCACTTCTATAATTAGGATCAAAGGAAATAAATAAGTCTAATTCCTTTGCTTTTATTATAGCTTTTAAGTATGTTTCTTTAAGTTTTCCACCAAGTAATGCCGTAGCTGACCCAAAATGTACAATTTTATAATCCTTAAGAGTTTCTAGCTCTTCTTCATTTAAATTATAATTTACGTCAGCACCTCTATTAAATATAAAATCTCTTTCTCCATTGTTTTTCAACGAAACGAAGGCAAGAGTAGTATTTTCTTTTGTTAACAGCTTCATTAAAGAAGTGTCTACACCTACATCATCTAAAGTGTTTTTTAAAAATACTCCGAAAGCATCATCACCAACACTTCCTCCAAATGCAGCACTGCCACCAAGTTTAGAGATAGCTGCTGTAACATTAGCAGGAGCACCTCCTGCTTTTTTTATAAAGCTTGTCCCATTGATTAACGAACTATCTATATCCGCACAAATAAAATCAATCAATAGTTCACCTATACATAATATTTTACTCATTGTATTTAATCCTTTCCTGTAAAAATTTCATATAAACAAAAATGAGTTATCCTTTTTTGCTCCTAACGTTGGACACTTTTTCTATTCTTCACTTTCTGACGTGTTACTTTTTTGTTGTTTTTCATATTCAATATAACGCATGAATAATACTTCAATTAAAATATAATACATTGTAAAAGAATTGTAGTTATATCTATTATCCAACACAAATTATGCAGTGGTTGCATATAAATTATATGGTGTAGTTAATGATACTTTAACTTATAATATTTGATTAAACTCAACTTTTTCACCATTAGGGCCCTTAATTGTAAAATATCTTACACCATTGTCCCAAAATGGCAAATAATTAGTACCCTCGTCAATAATATCAAAATTTGCTTCTTTTAATTCTTGAAAAGTTTTCTCAATATCAGCTACATCTAATGCGATATGATCTATACGTCCATCTTTTCTTAAATTTATTTCTTCATAGTCTCTACCAAAAAGCCTATATAACTCTATCTGGAAATTACCAAGCTCCATAAAAGCTGCTTTTATAGTACCTTCTTCTTTTTTTATTTCAGCATTCATTACTTCAGTGAATCCTAAATCTTCATAAAATTTTTTAGATTTTTCGAGATCAGTTACTGGTATACCAAGATGAGACCACCCACCTATAGTTGATTCCTTCAACTGCTTATCTAAATTCACCTTGTCAGCTAATTCCACTCTCTCATTGTTAGGACCAATTAGGTTTACATACTTAACTCCTTTTGACCAAAAGTTTTCTATTAAAACTGGACCATCTTTTGTTGAATCATCTAATACGACCCCTTTTGAAATTACTTGTTCTAATATAGCCTTTATATCTTTTACCTCAATAGCAAAATGATCTATATGACCATGTGACCTTAATTTTGTTTCCTCATATTCCTTTCCTGATAATTGATAAGCCTCAATTATTAAATTTCCTGATTTTAGAAATGCAACATCAATACGTTCCTTATTATATATAGTTGTTCTATAAATTTCTTTAAAACCAAGTGCATCTTCATACCACTTTATAGTACTATCTAAGTCTATAACAGGCATCCCAAGATGCTGAACCCCCTTTAAAATTCCTTTAAGATACATATTTTTCCCCTTTCAAGATCTTCCATTTATAAATGTTTATCTTATCTTCAAAACAGACTGTCAAAAGTAGCTTTTAGATATACCTTATTTCCAAATTGTATAATTTGTGGCGTGTTTCAAATTGGCCTTACACTTTTATAAAACTTAATAGTTCATAAATCCAGCATTAAAGCCATTATCTAAACTTTATAAGTTTGAAAAGTGTAAGATTTAATATGTTATCTTTGAAACACACCTAATTTCTTTAAATTTATCAAAAGAGCTTATTACTGCTTTTGTGTCTTCTTGCGCAAGTTTATATAACGCAGTGCCATTTAAATCTTCTTTCCCATTTAAAAATTTTGCTTTCTCATCACTTACTTTTTTAAATCTTATTATTGTACTGAATCATAATATACTTATTTAAGCCTGTCCACTGCTAATTAAATAGTATTATATCTGTAATAAATATACCCTAGCTTCATATGGTCTAAGCATTATATTGGTCAAATCATCGTTAAACACATTGTAATTACTTATTATTAATTTTTGACAATTTGTATTTATATTACTTGGAGTTTGAAATACGGTTTCTTTTTCTGTAAAATTACATATTACTAACAATTTTTCATTATCTAAAGTTCTTGTGTATGCATATATCTCTTCACTTTCTTCAAGAATTAAATCATATTTTCCATACACTACAATAGGATATTCTTTTCGTATACTTATTAATTTTTTGTAATAGCTGAATATAGAATCCTTGTCATTTACTTGTGCTTTAGCATTGATATTTATATAATTGGGATTCACTTTTATCCAAGGTTCTCCTAAGGTGAATCCAGCATTTTCACTATCATCCCATTGCATAGGAGTACGTGCATTGTC
>Ga0209281_1001551_pt1 | contig 12671 bp, 10 predicted proteins | sample MedtruBG_FD_187514 | JGI IMG/M metagenome (GOLD analysis project Ga0209281, IMG submission 187514) | Root nodule microbial communities of legume samples collected from California, USA - Medicago truncatula BG (SPAdes) (version 2) | ecosystem: Host-associated > Plants > Roots > Nodule | place... | reverse complement strand
AAGCAAAAATAAAATCTTTATAATTCCAATCCCCCATTTCATATTGGTATCGGTTCCAAATTATCTTAACCACCTCCTATAAAAAATTACTAATTATACTTTCTTGGGATAATACGTTTACATAAAGTATAATAATTAGTCAATTACCTAAAAATTTTATTATAATTATATATTAGTACGTTTACATTAATTTGGCAATATTTTTTTATTTTAATAAAAAGAAAACAGGTAAGATTTATTTACTAGTTTATCTTATCTGTTTTCTTTATTCTTATATTATCCAAGACTTGTACTTTAAAAAAACCTAGACTCACAAGTTACTTGAAAGAAAGGTCTATTGTTACTATTCAAATATGTTCTTTAGTTCAATTTTTAATTTTGGAAATACTGAGCTAACATAAGTATCCTTATGATTTAACACTTTAGGTGTCCTGTATGCTCTATCTATTAATGAATATTGTGTGATCATTCCATTTTGTTCAACTATATTATACTCGAGTACTCCAAACCTTTGATATATATTGGCTTTTATAAAATAATCATGGTCTGAGTATTCTGGTGATACAACTTCAAATATTATTTTAGGCGCTGATATAAAACTCTCACCTTTTTTATTTGCATCCTCACACATCACAAATATATCTGGTAAAAATTTATATATTTCGCTTTCACTTTTAAATATAACTTCTATTTGCTCAGAATATGGTGTACATTTGCTTCCTTTAAAAAAATTATATAGTGTTGATGATATTCCCATAACAATTCTATTGTGAGCCATTGATGTTCTTGAACTAAATAATATTTGACCATTATAATATTCAGCTTTACCATCATAGTTAGCTTGTATTTTATCAAATTCTTCTAAAGATATAAATATATTATTTTGAACTTGCATCGAAATCACCCTTGCTTAAAAATATTTTCTACTTATATTCATATATATTATTATATCCTATAAATTCTTTGCTTAAAACAAAAACAGATAAGATTTATTTACTAGTTTATCTTATCTGTTTTCCTTATGCTTCTTAATTTAATTAGTTAGTACTCTTTGAATATTATATTTATCTTACCCACTCACCATTTTCATTAACAACATATCCATCAACAGTTGTTGATACTGCAAGTGAACCATTAGTATTTAAGTAATACCATTTTCCGTTATCTTGAACCCATCCTGTTTGCATATGTCCTGAGTTTCTGTTTAGATAGTACCAAGAACCATTGGTATCCTTAATCCAGCCTTTTTTCATTACTCCTGTTGCCTGATCAAGGAAGTACCATGAACCATTTGCTTCTTGAATCCAATCCCTCTTCATAGCTCCTGTAGCTTTGTCAAAATAATACCAAGTATCACCTGAAGTCTGCACCCATCCTGTTTGCATAATTCCATTAGAATTCAAGTAGTATTGTGTTTGACCTAATGCTTTGAATCCAGTAATTATAGCTCCATTTTCAGTAAATTGTAGCTGTCCATCTTTGTTTTTGATTTCAATAGATACTTCTCCAATTTTTACAACTAAAGCCTTGTTTGTATTATTTCTTAAATCCGCTAAAATATCTTGAGTTAATAATGGACTTGTATTTGTTTGGTTAGGCTCAGCTGTATTATTTGCAGTAATTACAATAACATTTGTATTTGATGTTTGTCCATTACTTGCATTAGCTTCACTGTTAGAATTAGTACTGCTTGTTGTATTACTAGAACTGCTACTTGAGCTGCTAGAACTACTACTTGAACTTGATTTTACAGTTAATGTAACCGCACTACTTGTTGTTGCATTGCCAATTCCATCTGTTATAATACAATCATAGTCTCCAGCATCACTTTTTACTACATGTTCTATTGTAAGGTTTGCTTCATTAACTCCATTTATCCTACTGTTATCAGCTAAATCTTCATCATCCTTTTGCCATTGATATTTAAATGGTCCTGTTCCTGATACCCCTACACTAAAGCTTGCTGAACGTCCTTTTCTAACTGTCAGACTGCTTGGTTGTTTTATTATTTGTAAATTTTCATCATCTGATGGTTCATCCGGTTTTTCTGATGCATCAACTACTTTAACAGTTGTTGTTCCAAATTTACTTGTATCCACTGTTGAAATAGCTTTAATTTTATAAGTGCCTAATTCTGCATCTTCTGCTACACTTACTAGACCGTTTTTATCAACTGTCACCTTGTTGTTTTCATCACTGCTTGACCAAGTTACTGTTTCAGCAGCTCCACCTTCTGCATCTACCGTTGCAGTTAACTGCTTAGTTTCACCTAAGGTTAAAGTTACACTTGCTGGTGTTGTTACAACACTATTAATTACTGGTGCTTCAGGCGTAGATGATTTATTTTCTTTATTATAAAGAGCTTCTACTTGTTGTCCGGTTAATGCAGTATTAAATACAGCCACATTATCAAATTTTGCTGAAGCTAAATCTGCGTCTCCAAAAATATTACCACTTCCAACTCTAACATCATTCATACCTGCAAGAATATTATTTGTAAAACTACTTGCAATGTCTTTATTAACTCTGCTCACTTCTTTGCCATTTAAGTATACAGAAAGTCCAGTTGGATCAATTGTATAAGTTACATATTGCCATGAGTTTGATGGTAAGCCTGTTGCAGCCGTATCAATCCATCCACCTTTACCATCATTAATTCTAGCAAGTAAATTCGCGCCTATTCTTGTCATAGGATATACAAGTTTTCCGCCTCCATTTGCTTCAAATAATGCACTATTTTCTAAGTAACCAGAAGCTGAAGAATTTACATTTACCCACATACTCACGGTAAAACCTTTATCCGTAATTCCATTAAAAGTATCACTTGGAAGAGCTAAATAATTTACTTTTGTTCCGCCTGTATTTTTTACTTGCAGAACATTACCTCTAGTTTCGTCAGGTACAATAGACGCAGTACCCTTTAAAGCTGCATTTCCGCTTGCACTTCCGCTATTTGAAGTATCACTTGTATTAAAATCATATCTGTATGTTGGTACCACATTAAAGTTAGTTATTACTCCTAACACAGTTACTTGGAATGACTTTTGAACTGGTGTAGCACTTCCTTTAATAATTTTCGCTGTAAGTGTTACTGTTTTATCGTCACCTTCTGGTCTAGTTACTTTACCATCAGCTCCTAAAATACCAGGTTCACTTGAAGACCATTCAATAGTTGTATCATATGCTCCAGCTGCAGGCAAAGTTAAATCTGACTTTGTGCTACTTGGAATTACATCTGCTAATTCGTTTGCTGCAAAATCTATAGCCTGTTCATCTGTAACAGCTGTTTCTATATCTCCTGCTTGTTCCTTTGAATAAAGACTTTCTACTTCTTGATCTGTTAATGCAGTATTATAGATAGCTACATTATCAAATTTTGCTGAAGCCATATCTCTATCTTTCCAAAGATCACCACTTCCAACTCTAACATTGTTAATTGTTGAAAGAACAGTGTTTGATAATGATGCAGATATATCTTTATCTTGTCTTCCAACTTCTTCACCATTTACATATACAATAATACCTTTAGTACTAACTGTATAAGTAACATATTGCCATGTCTTTGATACTAACTTATCAGTTTCATTTGAATCTGCATAAGAACCATTAGCACTAATTCTTGCAATTAAATTTGCACCTAATCTTGTCATAGGTAAAGCACTACTCTTATCTGCTTCAAATAATGCACTATGTTTAAAGTAGTTAGGATCATCTTTGTCTACATTCACCCACATACTTACTGTGTAACCTTTTTCTCCAATTCCACTAAAAGTATTGTTTGGAAGAGCTAAATAATTTGCAGCTACTGCTCCATCTGTATTTTTTATCTCAAGAACTTTACCTCTATTTGCATCTTCTACAATAGTAGCAGTATCTCCTTTTAAGGTTGCACTTGCACCAGAATTTACACCTTTGCTACCGCTATTTGTAATGTTTGTCCCATCTACTGTACTAAAATTATATTTATAGATCGGAACTCCTGTAAAATCTATTTTACCTTTAACAAGAACATCATAAGTCTTTGTTATAGACATTGCACCTTTAGATATTTTTGCTGTAAGAGTTACTGTTTTATCTTCCCCTGTTGGTCTATTTACTGTGCCATCAGTATTTAAAACATTAGTATCAGTTGAAGTCCATGAAATAGTTGTATCATATGCGCCAGTTGTAGGTAATGTTAGATTTGTTTTTGTGTTGCTTGGAATACTGTTATCTAAAATATTTCCTTCATAATTAAGTGCGTCACTATCACTTAATTCAAGCTTGCTTCCCCAAATAACTTCATTATTATTACCAACTGCAGAGAAGGTCATCACCTTATTTTCATACTTAGATTCATCTTGTTGTTTAAAGAATACACCTTTATAAGTTACTCCATCAATTACAGCATTCATATAGTAATTGTCAGTGCCCTTGCTCCAAGTACCAGTTATATCCCCTGTTATAGTACCATCCAAATTTAACTTCACATTTAGTGTGTTTAACATTGCTGCATCACTTGAATGACCATGGTTTATAAATTGATAGTTTCCTACTATGTCATCATCTGAGTAACCATTCGAAACGATTTCATCACCGCTATTTTCATAAGGTGCAACTACTGGCCATCCCTCTTCATTTAAGAACATCTGATGAACTCTAACTTGGTGGTCTTCTGTGCCATTATCAAATCTTTGGTGATAAATAAGATACATCTTACCATCTTCATCAATAAATGAAGAATTATGTCCTGCCGACCTATATCCATAATCTAAACAATTAAATTTATAATTTCCTATAAGTTTAATTCCGTAATCAATATTATTAGCATTGCTATCAGGTAATGCAGCATTTTGTCCTTTTGCATCTAAGAATGGCCCAGTAGGACTATCTGATTTAAACATTCTCATATTATATCCACCTTGAGCTGCTAAACCTGCATAAGTCATATATAGGTAGTAAGAATTGTGTTTATCATCATAAACGATTTCAGCACCTTCACCAGACTGTGTAAATCCACCTGCAATATGTTTTCCAAAAAATCTATCAGTATAATTTACATTATTTTTATTGTCAGTTTCTCCACTTGTTCCTGGATAGATAGGTTTACCTGTAGCCTGATCAATTTCCAGCATATATATTCCACCAGACCAAGAGCCATAACTCATCCAAAGTTTTCCGTCCTTATCATAAAGTAATTCTGGATCTATTGCATTTGGTGCATAGCTTGTATTATAGCTTCCATCTGAATTAAACCATTTAGAATTAACACCTGTAGGTACTTCACCTTTATCTACAAGAGTTTGAACATTAGTATTTATTGTACTTTTATCATCGTATGCGTCTTTATTAGTAAAACCTGAATACATAATTGTATCTACATATTTATATGGTCCCTCTATATTCTTAGATACTGCATAACCTATAGCTGAACGTTTATAAGTTGAAGATGTACAATAATACATCATATATGCACCTTTTGTTCCATCTGCATTAACATAAGTTGGATTCCAGATAACACTCGGTGCCCATACAGCATATCCACCTTTACAATCCGCATCATCTCTACCAGCCCATTTAAAAGACCCATCTAAATTTGTTGATAAATCTCCAAATATAACATTATTAGTTGTAGCATACCCATTAGCAAAGCTTGTCCAGTTTTGCAGGTCTTTAGATTTTGCTGCTTCTATATGAGACCCAAATACATAATATTCATTATTAACTTTATCTTTTACTATAGAAGGATCATGAACAGATACACGTTGTTTAGCTGCTACTGCTACAGGAGTACTAGAAGTTCCACTTGTTGATGTACTAGATGCTTCACTTACTGTAACCGTTTGCTCATCGGCGAATACTGTAGTACTTGGACTAATTAATGCAGCACCGACCATACCTATCATTAGTCCCGATGTTAACTTATTAAATTTTTTTCGTATCATCTAATTATCCCCATTCATATTTTATTATTTTAGAAAAGTTTAAAACGTTTTATATTTTTCTAAGTTGAATTATATTATTTTTTAAATATTAAATCAATATTAATATTTCGACAATATTCATCCACCTTATATATTATTACTTTAATCCAATACAACTTTCTTTCTATTTTCTCTTTGTGTAATAATTTAAAACACGTTTTCAATCCCTGTTATCTAAACATTAATATAAGATATACTGATTATTTCATTTTATATTTTTATATACAAAACTATAATTCTATAACATTTTTAACCTGTATTAGTTTTTACTTTAATCAACTCTAAACAAAATGTATTTTATGAAAATTCACTACTATAAAATTCTTATAAACTCTATCCTATAATTGCTCAAAATAAAAGCAGATAAGATTTTATTCCATGAATTCATCTTATCTGCTTACTTTACTTTTATATTTTATTGTCTCAAACTTGCACTTGATAATTTTTCACAAGGATCTGACCCCTTTGCGAGGGAAGTATGACCGAGCTTGCTATTTGCTATTTATCTGATGTCTAGCCACTGTAACACCCCCACGCACTGTGTGAAAGCGACTATACCAAATTGAAAGCTCCACAAATATTTTTCCATCAAAATACTACAATTTTTCACATTAATAAAAACTTCAGCTCTTTGTACTCTTTGCAAAGAGCTGAAGTTTTTATTAATATTTTACCAATATACTTAAATGTTATCCTTATTCAAAAACATTTATAAAAAACTCATAGATTTAAAATCTATTTCTAAATCATTATAAATACTAACTTTTATCTTATCACTAAAAGTATAGACATCAGGCATTTCATAGCCATTTTCTGATAAAGTATAAACTAGTATACTTTTCTTTATTGGGTTAACAATCCAATATTCTCTAATTTTAAATTGCTCATATAAATTTAACTTTTTAATATAATCATCTCTAGAATTAGAAGGTGATACAACCTCAACAATCATATCAGGAGAGCCAACACATCCTCTATCAGTCAATTTGCTTTTATCACATATAACTGATATATCTGGCTGAACTATGTTTATGCTATTTTTTTCAGATTCATTTTCATTAAGCAAGACAACATCAAATGGTGCAGGATAAATTTCACAATCTCCTTTGTTATCTTCTATATATTTACCTATAGAGATTAATAATTTTGAAACTATTGCTTGATGTATTCTGCTTGGAGCTGGAGACATAGTTGAAATTTTCCCATCTATAATTTCTACTATTGTATCTTCAGAAAACTTTAAATAATCATCATAGGTATAGATTTTATTATCTATTGCATTTATAGCCATTAATATCACATCCTTTTGATATATCGTAAACACCACAAATTTACATTGCAATCAATACTTCCATCTTACTTAATATTATATCCCATAACATGCTTTTGATAAACAAAAAACAGATAAGACTTTATTCACTCAATTCATCTTATCTGTTATCTTTATTTTTATATTATCATAAACTTGCTCTGATAAGTTTACACAATGGACTGACCCTTTTGGAATAAAAATTCTGGTTCTTCAACCTCTGGTGAATTTTCATAAATATTAAATGGATCTATATCTAAACATTTAGTTTCATCATAGTTTCCTCCTACATCCCAGGCTAAAGTCCCATTTAAAACAGTGCAACAATCCTTAAACAAATTCAAATCCTGTAATTTAGTAAATATGCCTAATTTAATATCTTCACCAGCATCATAAAGCTTTATAGATCCATCATCAAAATATACGTATACTTTAAAATCATCTGTTGGTATTACATATACATTATTCAAAAACATTCCCTAATTCTATTTTTAATTCTGGAAATATTGAACTCTGATAAATTTCTTCTTTGTGAAAAGATTTATTAACTATATACTTATCTTCCTTTAATCTATATTGAATTATACTCCCGTATTGATTAACTATATTGTATTCATCAACTCCAAACTTTTCATACGTCCGCAATTTTATAAAATAATCATAATGCTCATAATTTTCTGAGACAACTTCAAATATTATTTTAGGTACACCAACTATACTTTCACCTTCTTCTTCAAAGTTATCACATATTATAAATATATCTGGTTTATATTTATATATCTGAGTATCATTTTTTAATATTATTTCAATCTGTTCGTTATAATAATCACATTTACTATCATCAAAAAATGAACCAATTCCTTGCAATATCTTTCTAATTATCTTATTATGCTTTCTAGATGAGTTAGAGCTTAGCAATACTTCACCATTATTGTATTCAACTTTACAATCATTCTCTTTCTGTATTTTCTCAAATTCATCTAAAGATATAAATATATCATTTTGTACCTGCATTAAAATCATCTCCTATTCAAGCTTATTTATTATTTAAATAACTCTTCTATATCAACTTCTTCAAAAAGTTTTGATTTTACTTGATATTCTTTGATGCTTAGTAGATGGTGATGGTGACATATATACAATACCATCTATATACTCTAATATATTATCACTTTTTTCCCTAAGCTCTAGGTAAGCCTCATATATAAACTATATTTCGTAATACTAACTCTTATTCCAAGTCTTTTCTTATATTATACCCCATAAATTCTTTTCTTAAAATAAAAAAACAGGTAGGATTTTAGGCTCAATACCAAAACTTTTGTTTTCCCCAGGGGTGCTTCCGAGGTCCGAAGGAGTGAGGTTGCTATTATTCATCCCATGTACAATCCACATGATACCATTTTTTATCTATATAAACCATATTCCATGCACGTCCTACGTTTCCAGATCCGTTATTTGCTGTTCCGTTTATGATTATTGATTTAATTCCCGCAATTGTTATAGTATAATTATATATATATTTACGCTCCTGTAAAATATGTAAAACCATAAATTATATGGATTTTAAATCAAAAAACACCTTACTAAACTTTAAATTTAGTAAAGTGCTTATACTTAGTAAATTGAACTTATACCTGATAATTTTATACATGAGTCTAACACCTTTGCGAAAATTTTAGCTTATTCATCTATAATAACTTATTTACGCAATAAATATAATCATTAAAATCCTTTAAATGCTTATCAATAATTGCTTGTATTATCTTCATATTTAAAGCTTTATAATCATGAACTGCAATATTTCTAAATCCAATCATGGCTTTCATGTTCTTATTTAATGTATCATTTATTATATTATTAGAATGAAGTACTTCAAAAGAATCTCTACTGTTTTGTGGTATACCTAAATTCTTTTCAGACACAATATGCATGGCCAAATCTATAGAAGCTTCGCATGCTCTTTGTATATTCAAAATTATTGAATCCTGCTTTGTATAATCATTTAGATTTTTAGGATTACTATTATATACTTCCTTAATTCTATTTATACACCTTTCAATTGTTTCAATTTTATTTAGAATTACATCACTTCCCATATACAGTCCCCCTTTCCTTAATTTTCTTTAGGATTACTTCACGCTCTTCATTCAACATTGCATATTCCTTAAAAGCTCTCATTTCAAAATACATTCTCTTTGTATTATCGCTGCAGTATATTCTTTTTCCTTTTCCAACGACTTGAGCTTTAAATACTGTAGATGAGTAATTTAAATGTATAAGATCAACTTCCCTTTTAAAAATATCTGCCAGCTCCTGTGCTTTCATAAAACATTCATATGGATCTACATGATTTTCTGTTAAAAATGCAATATCAATATCACTATCTTCTCTAAGTTCATTTCTAGCTGCAGAACCAAATAAGTATATGACTATAGGATTAAATTCTTCTTTTAAAATTTCAATAGCTTTATTTAATTCAATTTCCAAACTTAATCCCTCCTATAAAATCACTCCTATCATTCAAAAACCATGTTTAAATGAACTATAAGATTATCTAGTACAGTTACCTTTATTTCATCTTCTTCTGTATATATATCCGGCCTTCCATATCTTTTATTTTCCTGCAAAGTAAATACACTAATGAATTTCCCTTCTGGCTCCACTATCCAATACTCTTTAACTCCTGCTTTTTCATACTTATTAAATTTTAATACTTTATCATTTTTTAATGTAGATGGTGAACATATCTCAATAATTAAATCAGGAACTCCAAAGTAGCCTGTTCCCTTTAACCCAGTTCTATCACATATAACTAGCAAATCCGGCTGTACTACATTTTTTGAATATTCCTCTTCTACATTTTCTTCTGGTATTATCAAATCAAAAGGTGCAGTAAAAGCCCTACAAGATTTACCTGCTAAATAATTCCCAAACTGTCTTCCAAGTTCAAAGCAAATAGCTTGATGCTGCCAAGATGGTGCTGCCTGCATATGTGGAATCCCTTCTATAAGCTCATACCTCTTATCCTCCGGCCATTCTAAGTAATCTTTGTATCTATATATATTTTTTTGATCTGGAAATGACATAACTAATCACTCCTCCCAATCACTTCACAATATAACTATATTTCGTAATACTAACTCTTATTCCAAGTCTTTTCTTATATTATACCCCATAAACTCTTTTCTTAAAATAAAAAAACAGGTAAGATTTTAGGTTCAACACAAAAACTGTGCTTGACATAAAATAACCATAAATTACAACTAAAAAAGCATTCAATTTTCTGTATTCTATAAGTGACTAGACAAATAGAAATAGAGAAAAAATGAATGCAATTACAGCATATCACTGATATACACTACTGTTGCATAAACATATTTTCAAAAAGCCAATTATTAATTTAACTTTTGTTTTCCCCTGAGTGCTTCCGAGGGCTGAAAGAGCGAGGTTGCTATGCCACCACTAATTAATTAATTATTCGAATAAAACTGTTAGGTTTCTTTATTCATTGAAAACTTCTATATAAAACAAATTTTTGTAATAACAATAGCACTCCTCTAAGTCTTGATTTAGCGAAGTGCTTGTATCTGGAAATTTATATTTTCTCCGGGGGTGCTTCCGAGGTCTGAAAGAGCGATATTGCTACTTTTGATAAACAAAAAAACAGATAAGACTTTATTCACTCAATTCATCTTATCTGTTATCTTTATTTTTATATTCTATTATTTCAAACTTGCTATTGATAATTTTTCACAAGTGTCTGATCCCTTTGCGAGGGAAGTATGACTAAGCTTGCTAAAATAACTCTTCTATATCAACTTCAAATTCTTCAAAAAGTTTTGATTTAACAATTCCAGTTTCAGTTTTAACTATACTTTGTTCATACATTTCATCTTGGTTTAGTGTATATAACATAACAGTATTTAATATAGGATTAACTATCCAATATTCTTTAACTCCATATTTCATATATATATTTAATTTCGTAACTAAATCGTGAGATTGATTTGATGGGCTTAATATCTCTATTATTAGGCTTGGTACTCCTATATACTTATTATCCGTGAAACCACTTTTATCACATATTACTGATAAATCAGGAATTACTAGCTTTTCTCCTTCAATTTGATCATTTTTTAATAATATATCGAAAGGTGCATGAAATACTTCACAACTTTTCCCTTCTAATATATTATATAGCTTTGCATGTAGTTTACTTGATATTCTTTGATGCTTAGTAGATGGTGATGGTGACATATATACAATACCATCTATATACTCTAATATATTATCACTTTTTTCCCTAAGCTCTAGGTAAGCCTCATATGATAATTTTGTATTATTAATCACTGGTTCCACTAAAATCACTCCTATCACTGCTATATTAATAAATATAGTATATACATTGTAATTTATAAACAGGTACATTATATTATTTCGATAGTTAGTATATATTTAATACCTATTCACCTATAGTATTAACTTTAATAATATTATACCCTATAACCAATTTACTTAAAACAAAAAAACAGATAAGATTTTATTCCATCAATTCATCTTACCTGTTATATCTATTATTATATTATCACAAACTTGCTATGATAAGTTTACGCAATGGTCTAGCCCTTTTATCAAATAAGTGCAGCTGAACTGCTAATACCAATCTCCATTTTCATCTAATTTATAGCTACCAACAGTTGTGTTACTCACCATTGAGCCATCGCTATATAGGAAATACCATTTTCCATTAACTGCTTGCTAGTCTGTCTTCATAGAATCATTCGAATTAATTCTATAAAGTACAGCCATTTAAATACTTAGAACTCCTATCTATTTTAAAATCCTATCAATCTTGCTCATAACTGTTTTTTCAAATTCTTTTAATTTTAACTCCGAATCATCTAAATCTTTACCTATAACTGCAATATATATTTTCATCTTAGGTTCAGTTCCAGACGGCCTTATAACAAACCAAGATCCGTCACTCAATACATGTTTTAATACATTCGATTTAGGTAATGTTAATATGCTAGTTTCATTTTTAATAATGTTTTTCTCTTCAGATAATTTATAATCGAAAATTCTTTCCACTTTACTTTCGTTTATTTCTGAGATCTGATTTTTTCTTAAATAATCTAAACAATTATTTATTTTTTCTTGTCCTTCTTTTCCTTTAAGTTCTATTGAGATTAAACTTTCTTTATAGTATCCATATTTTTCACAAAGGTTTATAAAACCTTCATATAAGCTTAATCCATTATTTTTATAATAAAGGGTCATTTCACAGATCATTTCTGCTGTTACTACTGCATCCTTATCTCTTGCATGATTTCCAAAAAGGCATCCATAGCTTTCTTCAAAACCAAAAATAAATGTATTACTATTGGTCCCTTCAA
>Ga0209281_1001546_pt1 | contig 12719 bp, 11 predicted proteins | sample MedtruBG_FD_187514 | JGI IMG/M metagenome (GOLD analysis project Ga0209281, IMG submission 187514) | Root nodule microbial communities of legume samples collected from California, USA - Medicago truncatula BG (SPAdes) (version 2) | ecosystem: Host-associated > Plants > Roots > Nodule | place... | reverse complement strand
TATAGCAACCACCGGTTGCCTGTTGTTATGCCATGTTTCGGCAGGGGTATTTCACCTATAGCAAGCGTTTGGGAAGGGTTCCAGCGAAGGGGTAAAATCAGTAACCCTATGAAAACAGTGACAACCTTGGGTTAAGCCTTATGGCATAAGGGCTGATTGAGGGTCAGGCAGAATAGTCCTAAAGCGAATTTTTAGATGTGACGGTGTCACATCTAAAGAGCTCATACGCCGGATATCGGTCATTAACTTCAAAGAGAGGCACGAACCCGTCGAACCCGCGTCGAGACGGTGATAATTGAAACGATAGCGACCACGGCGAGCATCAACCCGAGCGCCAGCATGGCGTTAAACCCGATCCATCTGAACAGCAGCAGCCCCGCGATACCGCCCGAAATAAACGAGAAAAGGGTGGTTAAGTGGGTTTTCAGCTGGCTTTTTTGTGCCGCCGTATCTTTGGAGTAATCCCTGCGCAGCATCGCCACCAGTACCGAGGCCAGGGATATCCCCGCGTCCGTCAGCGTGCCGGTAATGTGCGTCGATCTCACCCGTCCGCCTGAAAGCTGCGTGGAGGTGGAGTTATGAATGCCCATTAGTCCGCACAGAAAAAGAATAATCACGCGGTTGCTGGTGAGGGCATGAAAATACATCTCGTAGAAGGATACGCCGGTCAGTAATAACCCTTCGACAAACAGGATCTGGCAAAAAACCAGCCTGACGTTATGGATAATGCCCCATATCACAATCATGCGCGCAACAATGGCGCCTGCGACAAAAGAGAGAATAATCGAGCCGAAGAAAATCATATCGCTCAGATCGGTGGAAGAGACTTCGCTGGATAACTGGGAGGTGTTGCCGGTCATGTGTGAGGGGAAAAAACCAAATGCCCCGAGAGCGATGGCATTCAGCAAACCTGCCGAGGTCGCCAGCCAGAGAGCAAGCCGGCGATCCTCCTTATGCGTTCGTTCTTTCTTGAGTCTAATCAGCAAGAATACCTCCAGATTGAGCTTTGCCTGAATATTCAGGCTAGCAAAGCGGCGCAACGGGCTGTCCAGGATATGGCTTAATTATTATTCCCTCTGACGACTTTCAGGGTTTAGTAATTAATTAAAATATCCTTACTCAAAATGGGGTCGAGAATACTTTAAATCATGCCGTTATTTCCGTGACGCAAAAACGCCGGTCGCTGGTTAAGGCGTTCAAACCAGGCCTCAATCGCGGGCACGTCGGGCTTATCAAAGGGCGTCATTTTCCAGCGATTCACCGACAGCCCAAGCACCACGTCCGCAAGGGTAAACGTCTCGCCTGCCGCAAAGGCGCCGGTGCGCTGCAGCTGGTTTTCCAGGATGGTGATGCAGTGGTTCCACTCTTTTATTCCCGCCGCAATACGTTCAGGATCGTTAAAGTCCGGGTTTTTACGCCCCAGCGCCGGGAAGACATAGCGCCAGGCGTTGTTAAATTCGGTCGCCTGCCAGTCCATCCAGCGCTCGACGTTGGCGCAGGCCTGCGGTTCTGCGGGCAGCAGATCGTGACGTCCGGCCTTGCGCGCCAGGTAACGGCAGATGGCGTTGGATTCCCACAGCACGAAATCGTCATCGATCAGCACCGGCACCATGGCGTTGGGATTCAGCGCGCGGAAGGCCTCCGTTTCCGTTGAGGCAAAACCGCTGCCGTAATCTTCCTGTAGATATTCGAGGCCTGCTTCTTCGCAGGTCCAGAGCACTTTACGAACGTTAATGGAGGTGGTTTTGCCGAGGATGGTGATCATTGCGCAGGTGTCCTTTAGAGGAATGAATTGTCTAAAAACAATACACCAGTTGCGCGGGGAAGGTTGGGGCAAAATTTAGTGGGATGTACTGTCTTGCCCAATCGACCCCTTCCGGCGGATGCCTATCTTTTTGCTGTCTCAGACAACTGCGCCGCGCTCGTACCGCAGGAGTTGTCGATGGTACAAAGCCAGCGATCATCGTTTTCCTGCCGAAAAAAATAAATTCCGCCCCAGGAATCCCCTGGAAAATAATTATCTGCAATTGACATCCTTTATTGGACACAAAACCACTCCAATATTGCAGCATGTTTATCTAATATTATCTATATTGACTTATATTTATAAATGATACGATGTTACAGCAAAAAATAACAGAAATTATACTTTATGAACCTCGGCCACTGTTTCGCAATGCGGCCAAAAACAGCATCCAGGCCGTCAATGGCTCTCTGTTAGTGATTGAACCAGACGCGCTAATAGAGGAGGTGCCCCCTTTTAATGATCAAACATCTTTATTCGCTGCAGGCGTTAGTGGTGCCGGTGAAGAAATATATTCTCTATTACGGATAATTCATCATCTGATAATGCAGGGAAAAGAAATTATCGTCTGGGTCGCAAAACGGGATGACCTGCTTATCAGACTGATGTACGAGCTTGGTGTACAGACGCTACTCTGCGAAAATTATTTGGAAGAAGAACTCGCTCAGCGCATGTTATCCAAAAATTTCAGTTCAGGATATTTGCCTTTACGCTCCCCGCTAATAAATAACATGAATAGAAAAAATAGGCTCACACACTCTGAACTGAATATTCTTATCGACTGCGCCCGAGGTCTGAGTGCCTATGAGATCGCCAGTCTGCGCCATATGGGATATAAAACGGTCTTCACCCATAAACAAAACATCCGGTTACGTCTGAGCCTGCAAAAGTCAGCCAGTTGGCTGGATCTGCTTAACCGTTTGGATCAGATTTATTCAATCTGAACATCTGGAGAACTATGTTTACTTTTACTGTTTGTTCCCGTGTGGTTCATCCGACTCTACTGAACGGGTTTATATCCAGCCTGAAGGCTTTTCGCGAACAAAACCCTGACTGGAAATATGAACTTACACGGCATGATAACGCGCATCTGACTTTGCTTGATTTCACCGCATATGACACGCTTACTGATATCTCCGCCGCGGAGTACGAAAGTCTCTGCCGGTCAGGTGAAGGAACTGCTCTGGTTATGCTCTCTGCATGTCAGGAGAAGCTGGCGCATCAGCTCATGAGGTCATACCGATGTTCACTGCTTTGTGTGGATGAACGTCTGCTGGAACTGCGTGAGTTAATAAAACACAGTATGAAAAAACAACGTTATATCAGTGCTCACTTCCTGCGACTGCAGGAGCAGGAGAATAATATAACCGACGGTATGATTTTTACCGATGCAGAAAAAAAAGTACTTATTGGCCTGAAAAGCGGTAAAACCGGGATTGAATTATCACGTGAAATGTTTCGAAGTCAGAAAACGATCAGTACCCATAAGCGAAAGATTATGTTTAAGCTGGGGGTTAAGAATGATCTGCAACTGCGTAAAGCGATACAAAAGCTCCAGCCGCCGCTGTGATGCGGCAGCTGTACTTACGTCAGGTAATTTATCCCCCGGTATTGTTTGTCAGATATAACGGACCTGTGTTAATTATCCGTTAAAAGCGCTTAATATTTTTCAGGCAATTTATTAATTTTTATCAGAATACCTCGATTGATCTCAATATAACCACCGATACGCAAATCGCCCAGTATTTTCATAACACGACTGCGTGAAAGTCGGGTTTTTTCGAGAATATAATCACTGACGTTGACATGACCACTCAGCGCTTCATCTTCATTCATCAGGGCAATCAAATTCAGTCGTATCAACTCATAGGTGGAGAGCCCGACGGATGAGTAGTGGGCGACCAGCAGTTGCCGGACGGCATACATATAACAGTATGCGGCCTCTTTCCATAATCCCTTCGTACTGATGACGTCAAGCATCTCTTTTGTGGGCAGGATCTCATAGCTAACATTTCTGTAGGCCTTTATAAAAATGTCGGCGTTGGTGTCAATTAATTCGTTCATGCCAGTAATCATTGGGGCTTTGATGTATTTGATTAGAAGCCGATCGCTGCTTCGGTATATCGCAACGACTCCCTCATGCAGGATAAACGTTACTGGCTCGGTTTTCTTCTCCAGCGAAATGAGCTGGCGTGGCTTACCACTCTGGATCCGCCTGGTGTCAGAGGCTGCCTCGATCAGGGTATTGAAATGTGTTTCAGGTTTCATACTTATGGCTACCAAAAAAATTATAATTGTTAATGTATGATAGAAGAGTTTGTTGAAAAGATGATAAAAATTCCGAATCAGAACGTATCGATACAATCAGTCAGGAGGTTGATAAGGCTCTGAACAGAATATGGGGTTGGAGGATTAGCTTCATCTGGACATCCTTGTGAGAAAAAACAAACATGAAACCGCCTTCTGATAGCGGTTTTGCGTACGCAGCTCGTCCTCAGTTGTATGCAAATGACATGGTAAAAACAGGACTGATTTTACCGGGTATGTTGCCAGAGGCCATACTCAAAGTATGTGTATGGATTTTAAAGGTCGGCGTGCCAACTGCTGAGGCAGTATCGATAATCCCTGTTTTCCCGCCGCTGTAGGCCTCATAAGAAAGTCCTTCAAACCGCTCGCCTGTAACATGCCACTTGAGTTTATCGCTCTGTTTTTCAACGTGGGCATCTTTTAGCGCGTCAGGGCGATAGATGGGTTTGATACTGGTCGCGGCGGCAATCTGTAGCGTCTTATTTTCCTTAGACGCAAACGGAATCGCCTTGACGCGAAGCCTGTACATCGACTCTTTATCCTGGGAAAGCGTGCCTGCAATAACAAGGCGCTTTAGGTTCTCTTTACCGCCTTCCTGGTGACAGAAGGGAAGAATGATGAGGTGGGGGGATTTGTGCACGTCGTTGTTAAGATTTTTCACTACCGCCTCAATTAAATACGGTGCACTGAACGGGTTGCGCACGATTAATGAAACTTCTTTTTTTGCTGCTTTATCTAAAAAACGGGTGCCGCGGAAATTGACAGTGTCGGAGGTATTATGAATGAGGGCAATTGCAACGCAGCCAGTTAATATAGGTAATGTGGCTTTCAATCCTGACTCCACAATAATTAATTTAAACAAACTCCGTAATATTATTATCTGGAGCTCCTTGCAGATCTTAAAAGATGATACTGGCGAAGATAAAAAAAGTCTTTTTTTGTAAGTCCTTAAAAGGATTGTGTTCAGATTGTTACATCAGACAAAATTTCTTTATTTGTCCGCTATTATCATAAAACCGTGTTTATGAACCAACCTGATGTATCTGCAGGCAGGGCTCTTTGGTTGCTGGATTGCAATGGGTTTCTGAGGTGAGGGCGGTAGAGGCGGAGGAGAAAGCTAGCTGCACAGAAACGCGTTACCTTTTGTGCATCCGGAAGCTTTGTAAAAGGACGTTATCCTTGCAGGCTTTTCGTAAAAAAAAAACCGGGCATAACATTATGCCCGGTTTTCGCTCCTGTCATTAAATTACCAGGTGTAGCTGACACCGGCATTCAGCTGCCATGGAGACTCGTAGTGATCCTGACCTTTGGCATAGTTCGCCCCGGCCCATCCGCTCAGGTTTTTGCTGAGTTTTACATCCGCGCCCAGGCCAACGATGCCGCGTGAACCGTCGGTGCTGTCGTTGATTTTTTCGCCGTTGATGTCCATGGTGTTGCTGTTATCGGTTTCACCCGCAACGGCCAGATGCACATACGGACGGACCTCGGTGCCATTGTTCAGCGCCATCGCCGTACCGACATTCACACCGCCTTCCAGACCCAGTGAGGTGCTGCCGTCATCTTTCGTGTGCAGGCCATTTTTCAGCTTGTAGTCGACGCTGTTATAGCGGGCATAAGAAATCTGGGCATAAGGTTCGATATACCAGGCATTAAACTGCTTGTGGTAGCCCGTTTTGAAAGCTCCGCCGAAGCCATTGTTGTTATAGTCTCCGGTGGTATGACCGCCGTCCAGAGACGTCACGCTGATGTCGTTTTTCAGGTGCGTGCCCTTGATGCTGGCATCAAAGAACAGACCGTTGTTCAGGCGCAGTGAGGTATACAGTGAGGCGCCGTAGCTGTCGACATCTGTACCTGCACTGCCGCCGTCATGCATGTTCACATCCGAATACCCGCGGGCGGCGGCAAAACCGAACAGCAGGTTGCCCGGCGCGATATCGACACGCTTGTCAGCACCTAACATAAAGCCGTTGTTGGTCTGATCGTAGGCAGAACTGGTCTGCTCGACCTGCTGACGGTGGTAGCCGCCGTAGTAGCTGCCCCAGGCGTTCACCGTGCCGTCGCTGCTGCCGGTGAGGCGCTCGTTATCCAGACGGCGGTTCAGCACATCCTGTTCGTCGCTCCAGATGCTCATCGCTGCCGCACGGGTATTCACCACAGCCTGCGCGGCGGTTGAGAGCGTGCGTGAATCCGGGTTCGGGTTCGGGCCAGGGGCCGGGTCTGGCGTCGGTTCTGGCGTAATGTTATCGAGGATCACGCTGGTTGACCCGTCTGCGTTAGCCACGCTGCGTGATTCGTAACGGTAAACCCCGACATCGCTCTGCATGGAGTTGAAGGTTGCACCGGAACCGTCCGTCACCTGCACAATGGTGTTGCCGGTCATATCGCCCGCCGCACCGCTGGAGCTGGAGGTAACGCCGGCATTAAAGCTGCCGGTGGCCTTGTCGGCCGTGAGCACGAAGGCTGAACCGGTTTCCGCGTTATACGTGGAGTAAATGGTGGACGCCGTCGGGCTGGCCGCCGCCAGCAGCGTGGTCGGTGCGGTGTCGGAAAGACTTGCGGTGTGGATATTCCCGCCGTCCATCACGATGGTGCTGCCACCGGTCAGGCTGATGGCATCGACATCCGTGGCCGCGTTGTTGATCCAGGTTGAGCCGTTGCTGATATTCAGCGCCAGCGCGCCGGTACCGGTTTTCCCGGCGCTGCCGGTCCAGGCTGAGCTGTCGATATTCACCGACTGGTCAGCACCTGAAGAGGTGGTGATGGCGCCGGAAAGGGTAGAGCCGCTGAAACCGACCGTATCCACTGCGCTGGTACCGGAGATCTGCAGCAGATTGGTTTTGCCGGTCACCGTGGAATCTTTCACGTTGACGGTGCTGCCAGTGGTATCCCCTTTAAGGATAATGGCATTATCACCTTCGATGGTTGACCCGGCGCTCGAATTTAACGTGAAACCGCCGCCCATTGAAATACCATTGCCGGTCGACGAACGAACGGTGGAGCCATCAATACTGATAATATTATTTTCATTACCAGAATCCTCAGTGGCGATCCCATTTTTAGCCCCGAATACAGTGGTGCCATTAGACAGCGTTACATTGGTATTTTTACTAGCGGTTGTTGTATAATAAACGCCAGTATCATCGCCATTTATAGTTGTGTTAGAAATGTTATAAGCGCTTCCGTTATTTTGTGTTAATCTTAAGCCATACTGAGCTGAAATAGTGGAGTCCGTGATATCCATTATACCGGAATAACCACCATTGGACGAGATGCCGCGATCGTCCGATTTAATCGTGCTGTTAGTGATATGGACAACGCTATTCCCTTCGCTCATAAACACGGCCGCGTCGCCAGAACCGCCACCATTAGCCTCAATCAAGGAATTAGAGATATCAATATTACTGCCACTTTTCCCCGTGGCTTCCCAGACGTAGATTCCGTTTTTCCCACCCTTGACTGTCGAGTTTTCAACCTTCAGATTTGCGTTAGCCTGACCATTAACATTATTACGGACAAATAAGCCGGTTTCCACGCCTTCAACATACGCGTTATCCGTGATGTTAACCTTAGCCCCTGTGGAGTTGGCAACATCTATACCAATTTTCCCACCAGAAATAGTGGTCCCTGCGCCGCTGACATTCAGTGTTGCGCTTTTTGTAGGATCTGTAACATTAATAGTTACACCAGCTTTATCGGGTGCATTACTTATTTTGCTGCCGCCATTAATATTAACAATATCGTCAGGGGTATCTACTAACACTCCGTCGGTGATGGTTTGTCCGGTAATATCCGTTGTACTACCTACGGCCTGTGTCGAAAAAAGACCTGTCGAATAGAGAACGCCCAGTACAAAAATATTAACTGGATTAGGTTTAAGTTTAAAACAATTAGACTGTTTCATTGCGTCTGCCATATTGCACCATAGAGTGTGGTTTGCCATAAAAATGAATCGATATATTGCGGCGAGCAATTTTAATTGCGGCCGACTAGAAAGTTCAGAAATTTTACTTTCACTTAAGAAGAAAAACTCCGAAAATATAGTCCTCTTTAGTACTTTTATCCCCAGGCATCAGGCGGGTGTTGCAATCGACTGATAGGATAGAGTTTTTTTGAGGCGTTATTACCCTGGCTTTTGCCTGATAACAGGTTTGCACTCTAATACGAAAATGATGTTAATTTTTCTTTAATAAAACGAAAATAAAAAGAAAAATGCCGTTCAGAATAAACTGAACGGCATCTGTTATTACGGAGCGCATAACAGGTTGTATTATTAACCTGGACAGGTGCGATAGAGCTGATTCGACACCGAACGCGCTAAACGCCGGGCGATCTCATTAAGCGATTGAACACACAGTGCAAAGCGTACATCAGCAGAAAAAATGTCTGCTTTGAACGAAAAGTTGACGTGTAAGCTGGCGTCCTGTCCTCACCGGCCATCCCGCTTTAGCGTGTTACAGAGCTGAGACGAGGTTTCTGATCTTTTCTGCCTTTTCAAAATGATCGAGTTTCATTTCCATAATCCACCAGTGCGCAACTTCCATAAGCAGTTCTGGATCGTCATTTTTATTAGCAAAAAAAGCATAAAACGAAAGCCCAACGTGGCTTCCCTTGGAGGCAATTTTTGAATCACAGATCCTGATGATTTTCGCCTTCATTTCCTGGCGCACGTCATCTCCTTATTTATGTTCTGAATATGAAACAATGACATCGTTACTCTCAACCAGCAGCGGAACCCTGCAGACAGCTAAAAAAGCCGTAAGCAGTTATCTGCTTACGGCGCCGGGATCGGAGATGATTTTTCTGACAATCAGGCCGCTTTCACGGCCCTGATTTTTTTCATGTCAGCCGCATCGGATTCTGTTTTATCCGTTGCAGCTGGAGCATTGAGATCGGGAAGCTTGCTGGTACGCAGAATATGCTGCACCGTCTCTTTCTGCTCGGCGAGATACAGGCCAAGATTTTCAGCCTGCGTTTCATCCATCTGCATTCCGCTTTGCAACAGCCAGTCGGTGAACGCGTCTGCCATATCGAGCAGCTTGTCGTGAGCGTCAGCCTCTTTCTTACTGGCAAATGTCATTTTCTCTTCACCTTTTCTTACGACAACAAATTTTGTTTCAACAGCCATCGTGCACCTCGCTATACTGTATTTATATACAGTATAGCAGCTACCGATCGACGTTGCAGCAAAATATGCATCACTGGCAAAGCTGCTGCGATTCCGGGCGCCCCATACTCCGCCGCCACGCCCCGGGCGCCTGACCATACTGACGCTTAAAGCTGCGGTTGAAGGACTGCTGGGAGTCGAAGCCCAGCGCGATCGCCACGTTCAGAATCGGTTCATCGCTGCGGGTTAAGCGCTCAACCGATTTTTGCAGCTTTTGCGCGCGGATATACCCGGCCAGGGGATAGCCCGTATGCTCTTTGAACAGGCGCTGGAGGTGCCATTTTGAGTAGCCGGATCGCCTGGCAACGGACTCAATGTCCAGACGGCTATCCAGGTTGTTGTCGATCCAGTCGAGTAAATCATGCATAAATGCGCCAGTGTTCATCGGGTTACCCCCACGCGGTCTGTCAAAAGGTATCTTTATCTGTTGCATTAAAAGGTGGCGCGTTTTTGTATTAATTGCAAGTTTTATTGTTGCATTTAAATCCCTGACCGTAACGGGTCTTTTCACATCCGCTCAAATAGCACATAAAGTGCAACAATTATTCTTGCACTTAGTTAAGCGCCTTCCTACAATCGCCGCGATAGTGTATTCGCAACTGTTACAGTTTTGTGGCGATGAACGACACAAATGGCCTTAAGACAGCCACCGGACAAAGGAAGTGGCGCAGTGCCTCCTGCTGCGTCTTGCCCGGCGGCGACAATTACCGGAATAAAAATAATGAGCCTGCAAAAAACCTGGGGTAACTTTCATCTGAACGCGCTGGGGGTCATGTTGCTCTCCGTGCTGCTCGTCGGATGCGACAACAGCGTCGCGCAAAACGCCGCGCCGCCTGCGCCCGCCGTCAGCGCTGCTGACGTGGTGGTGAAATCCATTAGCCAGTGGGATAGCTTTAACGGCCGGATTGAGGCGGTGGAGAGCGTTCAGCTCCGTCCGCGCGTGTCCGGCTACATTGATAAAGTGAATTACACCGACGGTCAGGAAGTGAAGAAGGGCGAGGTGCTGTTCACGATTGATGACCGAACCTATCGCGCGGCGCTGGAACAGGCGCAGGCGAACCTGGCGAGAGCTAAAACGCAGGCCAGCCTGGCGCAGAGTGAGGCTAACCGTACCGATAAGCTGGTCAATACCAACGTTGTCTCCCGTGAAGAGTGGGAGCAGCGTCGTTCGGCCGCCACTCAGGCGCAGGCCGATATTCGCGCCGCGCAGGCGGCAGTTGACGCCGCGCAGCTCAACCTGGACTTCACCAAAGTCACCGCGCCTATCGACGGTCGCGCCAGCCGGGCGCTGATCACCAGCGGCAATCTGGTGACTGCGGGCGACACCGCCAGCGTTCTCACCACGCTGGTCTCGCAGAAGACGGTTTATGTCTACTTTGACGTGGACGAGTCGACCTACCTTCACTACCAGAATCTGGCCCGCAGCGGGCAGGGGGCGTCCAGCAATCACACGGCGCTTCCGGTTGAGATTGGCCTGACGGGCGAGGAGGGCTATCCCCATCAGGGCAAAGTGGACTTCCTTGATAATCAGCTGACGCCGAGTACCGGCACCATCCGCATGCGCGCGCTGCTGGATAACGCCCAGCGTCAGTTCACGCCGGGACTTTTTGCCCGCGTCCGCCTGCCGGGCAGCGCGGAGTTCAAAGCCACGCTTATCGACGACAAAGCGGTGCTGACCGATCAGGATCGTAAATACGTGTATATCGTCGATAAAGAGGGGAAAGCGCAGCGCCGTGACATTACGCCGGGCCGTCTGGCAGACGGTTTACGCATCGTGCGGCAGGGGCTGAACCCTGGCGATAAAGTCATCGTCGAGGGTTTACAAAAAGTGTTTATGCCGGGGATGCCGGTTAACGCGAAAACCGTTGCCATGACCGCCACCAGCGCCCTCAACTGATCCCTTGACCTGAGAATCCATCCATGGACTTTTCCCGCTTTTTCATCGACAGGCCGATCTTTGCCGCGGTGCTGTCGATTCTGATTTTTATCACAGGGTTAATCGCCATTCCGCTCCTGCCGGTGAGCGAATATCCTGACGTCGTGCCGCCAAGCGTGCAGGTGCGCGCGGAGTACCCGGGCGCCAACCCGAAAGTGATTGCCGAGACGGTGGCAACGCCGCTGGAAGAGGCGATCAACGGCGTTGAGAACATGATGTACATGAAGTCCGTCGCGGGCTCCGACGGCGTGCTGGTCACCACTGTCACCTTCCGTCCGGGTACCGACCCGGATCAGGCGCAGGTGCAGGTGCAAAACCGCGTCGCGCAGGCCGAAGCGCGTCTGCCGGAAGACGTGCGGCGCCTGGGCATTACCACCCAGAAACAGTCCCCGACGCTGACGCTGGTGGTGCATCTGTTTTCGCCCAACGGTAAGTACGACTCCCTGTATATGCGTAACTACGCCACGCTGAAGGTGAAGGACGAGCTGGCGCGCCTGCCGGGCGTCGGCCAGATCCAGATTTTCGGCTCGGGTGAGTACGCGATGCGCGTCTGGCTGGATCCCAACAAGGTGGCGGCCCGCGGGCTGACCGCGTCGGACGTGGTGACGGCGATGCAGGAGCAGAACGTGCAGGTATCCGCCGGGCAGCTTGGCGCCGAGCCGCTGCCGAAAGAGAGCGATTTCCTGATCTCCATTAACGCCCAGGGCCGTCTGCATACTGAAGAAGAGTTCGGCAATATTGTCCTGAAAACGACGCAGGACGGTACGGTGGTCCGCCTGCGCGACGTGGCGCGTATCGAAATGGGGTCCGGCAGCTATGCGCTGCGTTCCCAGCTGAACAACAAAGACGCGGTCGGGATTGGTATCTTCCAGTCGCCTGGGGCGAACGCCATTGATTTGTCTAACGCGGTGCGCGCGAAAATGGACGAACTGTCCACGCGCTTCCCGGCTGACATGAAGTGGGCGGCACCTTACGATCCGACCGTATTCGTGCGCGACTCCATCCGTGCGGTGGTGCAAACGCTGCTGGAAGCGGTGGTGCTGGTAGTGCTGGTGGTGATCCTGTTCCTGCAAACCTGGCGCGCGTCGATCATTCCGCTGATCGCGGTGCCGGTTTCGGTGGTGGGTACCTTCAGCATTCTCTACCTGCTCGGCTTCTCGCTGAATACCCTGAGCTTGTTCGGGCTGGTGCTGGCCATCGGCATCGTGGTGGACGACGCCATCGTGGTGGTGGAAAACGTCGAGCGAAACATAGAAGAGGGGCTTGCTCCGCTTGCGGCGGCGCATCAGGCGATGCGCGAAGTGTCCGGGCCGATTATCGCGATTGCGCTGGTGCTGTGCGCGGTGTTTGTGCCGATGGCGTTTCTCTCGGGCGTTACCGGTCAGTTCTACAAGCAGTTTGCGGTGACGATCGCGATTTCCACGGTCATCTCCGCCATTAACTCGCTGACGCTCTCTCCGGCGCTGGCGGCACTGCTGTTAAAACCGCACGGCGCGCCGAAAGATTTC
>Ga0209281_1001545_pt1 | contig 12743 bp, 10 predicted proteins | sample MedtruBG_FD_187514 | JGI IMG/M metagenome (GOLD analysis project Ga0209281, IMG submission 187514) | Root nodule microbial communities of legume samples collected from California, USA - Medicago truncatula BG (SPAdes) (version 2) | ecosystem: Host-associated > Plants > Roots > Nodule | place... | reverse complement strand
TTGGTCGTTCCGCTCAGCTTACGCACGAACTGCAGCGCCGCGTCACGGATTTCCTCGTCCGTCGCCGGCGGGTCGAAATTGAACAGGGGTTTTATGTTTCGGCACATGATTTGCTCCCGGCCATCTCAAGCCCGCCGTCAGGTCTCGGGTATATTTTCCCGGAAGATCACTTGCAGACGCGGCGGATGATAGTCGATGGGCTTGCCCCTCACGGCGCAGTCCAGCATCGAAAGCGCCTCGCGGGCTTCCACCCGCGGATTCTGGTCTATCACTGCGTCCATGACGCCACTTAGCAACAGCCTCTTGCTGTGCTCGGTCAGCTCGTGACCAACGAATATGATGCTATCGGCTTTTCCCGCCTCGGCCAAGGCCTGGCCGATACCGGAGTTACCGGCACCTATATTGTAGATGCCCGCCAGGTCCGGGTGACGCTTCAGCAGTGCAGCCGCCTCCTCGAAGGCGCGCTCGCGGTCATCCCGGATCTCCCGCAGCTCGACGATTTCAAGGGCGGGGAACTCGTCAGCGATGATGTGACGAAAGCCCATCTCCCGTTCCTCATGGCCGCGGTAGGAGAGAGAGCCGGCGAACAGCGCGATCTTGCCTTTCGACCCTCGGCCGAGAAAGCGTCCGAGCAGGTATCCTGCGAGCCTTCCGGCCGCGCGATTGTCGATTCCGATATAGCCGGTGCGCGGTACGTGCAGGATGTCCGATACGAGCGTTACGATCGGCACGCCCGAAGAGGCGAGTGAACGCATTGCCTCTCTGACCGTCGGATGGTCCAGGGCGATTACGCCCACACCCATGGTCTCACCCCTCAGCTCCTGAAGGGTGCCGGCGAGGGTGTCCGGATTGAACCCTTCGATGGAGTGGACGCGCACGTCGAGATCAGGTCTGGCCGTGGCCTGGGTTTGCAATTGCCGGAGAAGGTTAGCGACGAAGGTATTGGTGCCTGCCGGCAGCACGAAGTCGAGACGCACGCGCCCTTCCGCGGAGGCGTTGTGCGCGGCGGGGCTGAGATAGCCCAGACGCCGGGCGGCATTCATGACGACTTCGCGCGTCCTGTCCTTGACGCCGCTGCGATTGTTAAGGACGCGATCGACGGTCGCGCTCGAAACGCCAGCCTCTCGGGCGATATCAATCAGTGTGGATCGCAAAGCGGCCTCTTCGATTAAAATGATGTATTTTGATGTAATCCTTCCTGGCAAAGAAACAAGAGGGAGTCGGGTCGGTCGCTGCAATCAGCTAGGTCAGAGTCCCGGTTTTCCACTGAAATATCAAACATTCCGCGGGACAGTAAAATGGGGGGTCGGGGGAATACATCATAAAGCCTAAAAAAATGATGTAAAAAGATTTATAATGATGTTGACTTTGATGCGCTTCGGAATGAGTATCCCGCTCGAATTGGCGCAGGGAAGAATGGAGTCGGGCAAGTCGCCGGCCAGCCATTTCGCCGCTACGGGAGTGCGGCGCTGCCGGCGATGTGAATGGGAGGAGTTTCGTGAGCGCTGCCAGAGGCTTCGTGCCTGACCCGCCGGTGCGGGTTAAAGAATACAAGATCGGCTGCATCGGAGCCGGCATGATCATGGCCGAATGCCACCTGGCCGCTTATCGGCAGGCGGGCTTCCCCGTCGTTGCGATCGCTTCACGCACGCAGCAACGGGCAGAGGCCGTCGCCGCGCGCTGGGAAATTCCGGCCGTTCATGCGACGCCCTCCGCTTTGATAGCCGATGCGAACGTCGAGATTATCGACATTGCCTTTCCGCCGGACCAGCAGCCGGCGCTGATCCGCGAAGCACTTGCGCAGCCGCATATCAAGGCGATCCTCGCGCAGAAGCCATTGGCGCTCACGCTGGACGAAGCGAAGGCCTTGCGGGACGAGGCGGCAAGCGCCGGCAAGATACTCTCGGTCAACCAGAATATGCGCTACGACCAGTCGATGCGGGTTCTGAAGCAGATCCTCGACAGGGGCGAGCTCGGCACGGTCGTCGTTGGGACGATAGAGATGCGTGCCATTCCGCACTGGCAGGATTTTCTCGAGGATTACGATCGGCTGACGCTCGCCAATATGAGCGTACACCACCTTGACGTATTGCGCTTCCTGTTCGGCGATCCGGACGCGATCACCACCGTGGCCCGACCGGATCCTCGCACCAAATTTGCGCACACGGACGGCATTACGGTCTCGACGCTTACCTTCCCGAACGGGGTCCTGGCCCTCTCCATGGAGGACGTCTGGACCGGCCCGCGCGAAGAGGATTTCGACAGCGACATCTATATCAAATGGCGGGTCGAGGGCACGCAGGGCGTGGCGCAGGGTACGATCGGCTGGCCGAACGGTTCGCCCTCGACGCTCTCATATGCATCGAAGAGGGCGACGGATGGAAAGTGGGTTACTCCGGCTTGGGACACCATGTGGTTCCCCCACGCCTTCATCGGCGTGATGGAGCAGTTGCAATACGCTTTGAAGTCGGGGGAGGTGCCGGCGCTCTCCGTCGCCGACAATGTCAGGACCGTCGCCTTGGTAGAGGCGGGTTACCGCTCCATCGCCGAGGCGCGCACGGTCAGGCTTTCCGAAATTTCGGTCGATTGATTGCAAGGGAGGAATTTCAATCATGATGCAAACCGGCATTTTTACGGGCTACTTTCCCTACAGCCTGGAAGAGACGGCGACAAAAATAAGAACGCTCGACTTCAATACCGTTCAGCTCGACATGCATTTCAAAGATGTCGATCTGTCCGCAGGCCAGATCACGCGGGAAAAATGCATCCGGATCCGCGAGACCTTCCGCGATCACCACCTGCCGATCTCCTGCATCTCCGGCTACACCAACATCATCCATCCGGACAGGACGGAGCGCGAGCGTCGCGTCGGTTACCTCAAGGAGATCATCCGCCACGCCCAGTATCTCGGCACGCCCTATGTCATCTCGGAGACCGGCACCTTCAACACCGAGTCGGACTGGGTGCACCACCCGAGGAACAAGACCGAAGAAGGCTTCGAGGAGTGCCGCAAGGTCATCGCTGATCTTGCCCAGCACGCCTATGATCATGGTGCCGTCTTCCTCCTCGAAACCTATGTGAACAACGTCGTCGGCTCTGTCGAAGAGACCGTGAAGATGCTCGCTCAGGTGGACCACCCCGGCCTCGGTCTTCTTATGGATCCGACGAACTACTTCGAGGCGCATAACATCGAGCGCATGGACGAGATCCTGAACCAGGTCTTCGATACGCTGCAGGACAGGATCAAGATCGCCCATGCCAAGGACGTCAAGCGTTCGGGCGACGACAAGACGGAGAAGCATGCCGATATCGGTGATGAGGATGCGCTCGAAAGCCATACGTTCCGCGGAGTGGGCGAGATCGAGCTTCCGGCGCCGGGCCTTGGCTCGCTGAATTACGATCTCTATCTACAGCGGCTTTCGAGAAAGCATCCGAACATTCCCGTCATCATCGAGCATCTCGACGAAAGCGATGTGCCGCGGGCCAAAAAATTCCTCGACGGGAAGCTCCGGGCGCTGGGCCTCTGATCAACCGTCTGCGGCCGGAGGTTCCGGCCGCGCCTATTCACGCTATGAAAGGACTGCCCGGCCGGGCACACGACAGGAACACCCCAGATGGTAGAACTCTACGGGAAGGCGATGTCGCGCCGCGACATTGCAGCCAAGGCGGGATCTTTTTCGCAATTTGCCGGCGTGCGGCTCATGACGCTTGCAGATGGCGTCGAACGCGGAATCCGAATGCTTGAATTCCGCAGCGGGACAGGCTTGCGCTTTACCGTGCTCGTCGACCGCGCCCTCGATATCGCCGATTGCGACTATCGCGGCATGGCGATCGGTTGGAATTCGCCGGCCGGCTTCAAACATCCGGGCTTGCACGAATATGAAGGCGAGGGTGGACTTTCCTGGCTGCGATCGTTCTCCGGCCTGATGGTGACCTGCGGTCTCGACCACATCCTGTTCATGGCGGACGAACCCGGCGACACCTATGTTTACGGCCCGCGCAGGAACATCAGTCACTCGTTGCATGGCCGGATCGGGACGATCCCGGCGAGGCTCACGGGTTATGGCGAGGAGTGGAGGGGTGACGATTGCATCCTCTGGTGTGAGGGCGTCGTAACCCAGGGGACCGTCTTTGGAGAGCATCTCGACCTCGTGCGCCGCATAGAGATCAAAGCGGGCACCGACGAGATCAGGCTCACCGACCGGGTGGCCAATCGCGGCTTCTACCGCACCCCTCATATGTATTGCTACCACATCAATGTGGGCCATCCGGTCCTGGCGGAGAATTCCCGCTATCTGGCGCCGATCAAGGAAGTCGTCTGGGCCGCCCACGCCGGCGCGGACTACGAGAAGCAGGGCGTCGGTTACCACACGATGCCGGCTCCGCAGCTCGACTTCCATGAACAGGTCTGGCAGCACGAAATGGCCGCGGATAGCGAAGGACAGGTCCCGGTGGCGCTCGTCAACGATGCGCTCGGCATCGGCTTCGAAGTCGTCACCCGCAAAGGCCAGTTCCCCTGCATGTACGAATGGCAGAACCTGCAAGCCGGGCAGTATGCGCTCGGCATCGAGCCGTCGACCAATCACGTCCTCGGCCATGGCGCTGCGCGCGAGCGCGGCGAACTGATCTGGCTCGAGCATGGCGAGGAGCGCCGATACGACACGACGTTCCGGATACTTCCAAATGTCGACGCAATTGCCGCCAGCGAAAGGCGGATACGCAGCCTGTCGGAGCAGCCCGCCGACGCGTTCCCCCCGCCGACCGGCAATCACATCGCTCTTGGAGGAAGGCGATGAGTACCCGGCCTTTCCCCGCAGACGAGATCAATGCTGGAATGTCGATCGCAGGCAAGGTCATTCTCTATACCGGTGCCGCCGGCGGTCTCGGAACGGAGACCACGCTGAGCTTTCTGCGCGCCGGTGCGAGGGTCGTTGCCATCGACAAGGACGACAGCAAGACGCGCGCCCTCATCGATGCGGCGGAAAAGCAAGGGCTGACCGGTCTGACGGTCCAGGCGATCGACCTGGCCGACCTGAGCGGTCTGCACGCAGCGCTCGACCGTCTCGCCGCCGAGGTTGGCGGCTTCGATGTGGTGATCAACAATGCTGCGATCTACCCGTCGAGGCCGTTCGAGGAGTACACGATCGAGGACTTCCAATCCGTGCAGCGGGTGAATGTCGATGCCGGCATCGTCTGCGTCCAGGCGGCCCTGCCGCACATGCGCGAGCAGGGCTGGGGCCGGATCGTCAATGTCGCCAGCGTCACCCTGTCAGGGGGGTGGGCGAATCTTGCCCCTTATGTGCAGTCCAAGGGCGCCCTTGTGGGGCTGACGCGCGCCTGGGCGCGCGAGTTCGGCTGCTACGGCATCACTGTCAATGCAATCTCGCCCGGCGCTTTCCCCACGGATGCCGAAAAGATCCATCCGGATCCCGAAGGCTATACGCGTTTCGTGCTCGACCACCAGGCGGTCAAACGCCGTGGCCGCCCAGCCGACATCGCTGCCGCTCTCAGCTTCCTGATCTCCGACGCTGCGAGCTTCATCACCGGCCAGACCCTGAACGTCGACGGCGGCTGGGTGATGCATTGACTGCTTGAATACATAAGGAACTGAACGAATGGGAATTCTCAGCGGATTTCGCGTCCTCGACTGCTCGATCGCCATGGCGGGCCCGTTTGCCGCCCAACGTCTCGGCGACCTCGGCGCCGATGTGATCAAGGTCGAGCCGGTGACGGGCGAGTGGCAGCGCCACGTCGCGGCTGGGGGAGCCGGAGGCAACAGGGTCAACGTCTCGTTCCTGTCGCTCAATCGCAACAAGCGCTCGCTCGCCGTCGACCTGAAGTCGCCGGAGGGCAAGGAGGTTCTTCTCGACCTCGTGAAGACGGCCGACATCTTCCTGCAGAACTACCGTCCGGGCGTCGCGAAACGTCTCGGCGTCGATTACGACACGCTCTCCGGCATCAATCCGCGCCTCGTCTATGTGTCGATGTCGGGATATGGCGAAGACGGCCCCTATATCGACCGGCCGGGACAGGACCTCGTTCTTCAGGGCATGTCCGGCGCCATGCTATCGGCGGGGCGCGAAGGTGAGGCGCCAACAGCGGCCGGGCAGTATCTGGTCGACGCCATCACCGCATATAACGCATTCGAAGGCGCCCTTGCAGCTCTCTTTCACCGGGAGCGGACCGGCGAGGGACAGCTCGTGCAGGTCAATATGCTGGACGCGATCACGACGATCCAGATGCAGGAGCTCTCCGTCTTCACGATTGGCCGGAAACCGCAGAAGCGCTCGGCCGAGCCGCACGCCCATGTCTACATCCGCGCACCCTACGGCGCTTTCGCCACCAGCGATGGTTTCATCATCGTCGCGTTTCCCAAGCTCAAGACCTTGGGGGAGGTGATCGGCGAGGAAAGCTTCATGACAATGGACGACGAAGTCGACACCTGGACCAGGCGGGACGAGATCTTCGCCAAGACCCGCGAGAAGCTGAAGACGAAAAGCTCCGAGGAGTGGCTGGCGCGGCTTCGTGCCGCCGATATCTGGTGCGGTCCGGTCTACGGCTATGCCGACCTCGTCGAGGATGCACAGATCAAGCACAACGGGACATTCGTCGAGTATGACCACCCGACCGAGGGCCGCGTCAAGACGCCGGGCTTTCCGATCAAGTTTTCCAAGACTCCCTCGACCGTCAATCGCGGTGCGCCGGTCGTAGGCCAGCATACGCGCGAGATATTGAAGGATGCCGGCTATGACGACGCCCGCATCGCCGCACTCGAAGCCGCCGGTGCCGTTACTGCCGGGGAGATCTGACGATGCAGCGGTTGAGAGCGCTGACGTGGAATCACCCGCGCGGCTACAACGCACTGGCGGCTGCGGCAGCCCGCCCCGAGCTCGCCGAAAGCGGTCTTGCCATTGCCTGGGACAAGCAGCCGCTCGAAGGCTTTGAATCGCATCCGATCGCCGATCTTTGCGCGCGTTACGACCTTGTCGTTCTCGATCATCCGCATGTCGGGGAAGCGATGGCCGGAGACTGCCTGCAGTCTCTCGAGGCGGTTTTTGGCGATGCGACGGTCAGGACCCTCGAAGCCGAAAGCATCGGTCCGTCGTTGCGGAGCTATCGCTTCGGCGACGCTCATTGGGCGCTGCCGCTCGACGCGGCCACACAGGTCATGGCGGCGCGTGCCGATCTTCTCGACGCGCCGGTGCCGGAGCTTTGGGGCGAGGTCGTGGCGCTGTCACAGAGGACGGGCAAGGTGGCGCTGTCCCTGGCCGGCCCCCACGCGGCTCTCTCTTTTCTGTCCATTGCCGCTGCCTTCGGCGAGCCTCCGGCGGAGAAAGAACCGGATGTCCTTGTCTCGCGCGAGGCCGGACGGAGGGTCTACGAACTGATGCTCGATCTTGCGGGCCGCAGCCCTCGATCGGTGCGCGACAAGAACCCGATTGGGATCCTCGACCACATGGCGGCCAACGACGACGTCGTGCTCTGCCCGCTGGTCTACGGCTATGTGAATTATTCAGCTCCGGAGAGGGGACATCCGATCGCATTCGGGAACGCGCCGCGGCGCATGCGCGGCGGGCGGCCGGGATCGACGCTCGGCGGCACGGGAATAGGCATTTCCCGGCGCTGCGAAATCACGCCGGCCCTGAAGCAACACCTGCTCTGGCTGATGAGCCGCCAGGCCCAAGTCGGTTTCATCCCCGCCCATGACGGCCAGCCGTCTCGGCGGGAGGCCTGGCATGATCAGGCCGTCAACGCTCGCTGGGGCGGCTTCTACGAAAGCACGGCCGACACACTGGAGCAGGCCTATGTGCGCCCGCGCCACAACGGCTACATCGCTTTCCAGGGCAAGGCCTCGGCGCTTCTGCGACAAGCCTTCGAGGACAGGGCGCCGGCCGATGCTGTGCTCGATAGTTTGCAGGCCCTTCATGAAAGCCACCGCGCAGCCGGCAGCGAAAGGTAGACAAATGACCGACGACGTTCTCTATACCGTGGACGGTGCAATCGCCACGATCACCCTCAACCGGCCACAGAAGCTCAATGCCGTGACGCCGGAAATGGCGGATGCGATCGTGAAGGCCGTGAAGGAAAGCAACGACAGCGACAGCATTCGTTGCGTGGTCCTGACCGGAGCCGGCGATCGCGCTTTTTGTGCCGGCTCCGATATCCGCGAACTCGACACTTACGAAACGCCCTGGCAGTTCCGCAACCGCCCGGATTATTGCGATGCGTTTCGCGCGCTCCTGAAGCCAACGATCTGCGCAGTGAACGGTTATGCCTTCGGTGGTGGCCTGGAAACGGCCATGTCCTGCGACATCCGGATTGCTTCGCAGAACGCGCAGTTCGCAGCGCCCGAGATCAAGCTCGGGTGGATCGGAGGCGGCGGCATGGCGGCACATCTGATGCATTCCATCGGCGCCTCGAATGCCGCGCTCATGCTGATGACGGGGGACCCGATACCGGCGGACAAGGCGCTTGCCTGGGGGCTGGTCAGCGAGGTCGTTCCCCAGACCGACCTGCTGGGACGCGCCCGCGCGATCGCCGAACTCATCGCCTCGCGCGCACCGATCGCGGCGGAAACGGCGAAGGCGAACCTCAGGGCCGCCGTTTCGATGCCGATCGACAAGGCCATCGAATACGAACGCGACCTTCAGACGATCTGCTTTGCGACCGCGGATGCGGCCGAGGGCCGCGCGGCCTTCAGGGAGAAGCGCGCTCCCAAATTCGAACGGCGGTGATGGCCATGCAGTCGGCATTGACTTTCGCGAAAGAACTGGGCCGGCACCGCGAAGCATCGGTGCTTGCGATGCTCGTCGCCGTGGCGCTCTATCTCACGTTTGCAAGCGATTACTTCCTGGAGCCGCGCAACCTTTTGAATGTCGGACGTCAGGCGTCGGTGGTGGCGATCGTTGCTCTAGGGCAGGCCCTGGTCATCATCGCCCGCGGCATCGATCTTTCCGTGGGTTCGGTCATCGGTCTGTCCGCAGTCGTCGCAGCCGTGCTGATGCGCGATACCGGCAGCGAGACCGTCGGCCTCCTAGGCGGCCTTCTGACCGGACTCGCCTGCGGCCTCGCCAACGGACTTCTCTACACGCGGCTGAGAATCAATCCCTTCATCGCCACGCTCGGGACGCTCTCTATCGCGCGCGGGATCGCTCTCCTTATGACCGGCGGCATCCCTGTATCGTTTGGCGGTTTTGCCGAGTTCGTCGGCGCCGGGCGTATCTTCGACATACCGGTGTCTTTCCTGCTGATGATCGTGCTCGCCGTGATCGTCCATGTATTCGCCAGCCGGACCGTCAAAGGCCGGGAGATCTATGCAATCGGAGACAATCCCAAGGCCTCCCGTCTTGCCGGCGTGAACCTGCGCTCGACCCGACTGTTCGTCTTCGCGCTGTGCGGTCTGCTGGCCGGGCTCGGCGGGCTCATACTCGCGGGTAACCTCGCGAGTGCCGATCCAAACCTCGGTATGGGCTACGAGTTGGATGTCATCGCCGCCGTGATCCTCGGTGGCACCGCCTTGAGCGGCGGCCGGGGTTCGGTCCCCGGCGTGGTGATCGGCGCCCTGCTCATGGCACTGCTCAACAACGCCTTTGTGCTCCTTGGCATCTCTGCCTACTGGCAGGTCGTGACAAAGGGCCTCGTAATCATCTTCGCCGTAGGGCTGGATGGGCTGCAACGCGGCGGCGACGACGACTGATCATTAATCGGAGGAGACAAGCATGTTGCTCAAGACGCTGAAAACCATGGCCATTGCTGTTGCGGCCGTTGCGGCGGTCACACTACCGGCACTGGCCGGCGAAGCACCGCAGGGAGGTACCGTCGCGGCAGTGGAAAACACCAAGGGACCGATAAAGATCGCGTTCCTTTCATTTCAGAACAATCCGTTCTGGACCCCCGTTACCGAAGGTGCGAAGGCGGCGAACGACTATCTCTCGAAATACGACGCCAAGGTCGATTTCGTCGACCTTGGAGACGAGCTTTCGGCCGAGGCGGTCGTCGCCGGCATAGAGGGGGCGCTTGCCAAGCAATATGACGGCATCGTCGTGGTGCCGATCTTCGACGGAACGGCTCGCATCATCAACGAGGCCACGCAAGAGGGCGTGCCGGTCTTCAACATCATCGCGGAAGGCGCGGCCGAGTCGCAGCGCCTTGCCTTCATCGGCCAGGATGCGACCTCGGCCGGCAAGCAGATTGGCGAATTCATCGCCGCGAAGATGAATGGAAAGGGCAAGCTCGGCGTCATCACCGGCTATTTCGGCGCCACCCAGCACACGCAGCGCATGAATGGCGCGCTGGATTTCCTGAAGGCCGAATTCCCCGACATCCAGATCGTCGGTCCATTCGAGAACAAGGACAAGGCAGAATCGGCCTATTCGCTGGTTCAGGACATGGTGACTGCCAATCCGGACCTCTCGATGGTGTACGTGACGGCGGGCGGACCGTTCGGCGCGGCGAAGGCCGTCAAGGATCTCAATCTAACCGGTACGGTCGGCGTCGTCGGCTTCGACCATACGCCGGACAACATCCAGTATTTGAAGACGGGCGAGATGGTCGGCCTTCTCGATCAGGCGCCCTACCAGCAGGCGCTCGATTCGAGTGTCATGCTCTACAACTATATCGTCGCCGGTCAGGAGCCGCCCGCCGAGATCATCCCGGTGACTGGAAAGCTGCTGACGCCCGATGATGCCAAGTAACAGCCCACGAGCGGCGGCGCCTGGCGCAGAGGCCGCTCGCTTCACCTCCGCACCGTTCCTTCGCGCGCGCCGAATTGCCAAGAGCTTCTCAGGCAATGCAGTGCTTCACTCGGTCGACCTCGATCTCAACGCGGGCGAGATCGTGGGCCTGCTGGGCGAGAACGGCGCCGGCAAATCGACCTTGATGCATGTTCTGTCCGGCGGCCTACAGGCCGACGACGGCACGATCGAGATGGACGGCCGGTCTGTCCGTTTCGGCTCGGTGTCCGAAGGCATCGAGGCGGGCGTCAGCTTCGTCCATCAGGAACTGTCGGTTGTCGGCGCGCTCAGCGTGGCCGAGAACCTGCACCTCGGCCGGATGCCCAAGACGCGCTCCGGACTTGTCGATTTCGGCTTGATGCAGCAAGCGTCACGCGCCTTGCTCCAAAGGGTCGGGGCCGGTCATATCGATCCGGACCAGGAGGCCGGAGCCTTGCGGGCTGGCGAGCAGCAACTCGTCGAGATAGCCAAGGCGGCCGCAAGGAAGCCTCGGCTGCTCATTCTGGACGAGCCGACATCATCGCTGACGCCGCACGAGGTCGGCGGCTTCTTCTCCTATGTGCGCGAGGCGAGAGCGGCGGGTGCGGCCATCATCTTCATCACGCATCGTCTGGAGGAGGCGATGTCGCTTTGCGACCGGGTGGTCGTCTTGCGGAACGGAGCGATCGTCAGCGAGCGGCGCCCCGGGGAAACGAGCCGCGAGCAACTGATCAAGGACATGACGGGAAAGCCTGCGATCTACGAATACAGGCAGCGGTCTCTGGACAGCAAAACGGTTGCGCTGGCCGTCCGCGGCCTGTCAGACGATCGTCTGCTTCGCGACATCGATCTCGACGTCCGCAAGGGCGAGATCTTCGGGCTGTTCGGCCTCGTCGGCGCCGGGCGAACCGAACTGCTGGACCTCATACACGGGGTGAATAGGCCGAAAGCAGGAGAGATCTCGCTGTTTGGAGAGAAAGTGGCGTTCACTGATCCGAGCGAGGCGGTGCGGGAGGGGATTACGCTCGTGCCGGAAGGCCGCAAGACCGCAGGCATCTTGCCGCAGCACTCGGTGCGTGACAATGCCGCGATCAGCAGCCTGCGTCGATTTTCCAAGGGGCTGTTCTCCGATCGGGCAGGGGAGGCCGGGCGTATGGCGCTTTATCGCGAGACCTTGGGCATTCGCATGGTTCGCGACACGCAGCCGATCTCGACGCTGTCGGGCGGCAACCAGCAGAAGGCGATCTTCGCCCGTGCCCTCATGGCCGAACCGCGACTGTTGCTCCTGGACGAGCCGACACACGGAGTGGATGTAGGCGCGAAGTCCGAGCTCTACGACATCGTCGCTAGGGAGGCGGAAAAGGGGCTGACCGTCGTCATCGCTTCGTCGGAGGTGCCGGAGATCCTGGCGCTGTGCGATCGCGTCGCCGTTCTCTCCAAGGGCCGGCTGGCCGGAATCGTGGACCGCGCCGACATGACGGAAGACCGAATATTGACCATGGCATTCAAAGAGCACTGAACAGCTCGTTCATCCCCAATCAGTGCCTCACTCGCGCCGCTCGATCTTCAAGTCGCTTGCGGCGTGACCTTCGCGCGAACGCGGGAGCAGGCCTTTCAATACCGTTCGAGTGATCGCTCTGGCAGCCTGATGGAGGGCTAGACCGTCAAGCGCTCCGCTATTCCCGCTTCAGTAATCGACGACGCGAGCGTCACTGGGGTCTGCCCATCGGGTGTTCGGGACGACGGAAAACCAGCCGGGGCGGGAGGGATCCCGGTCATAGGGATAGCCGCCGAGCGTCTTATGGAGGTCGGCGTACTGCCCGAGCTTGTCGCGATCGAGCTCCACCCCGAGACCCGGCGCCGTCGGCACCTTGATGGTGCCGTTCTCGTAGCGCATCGGGCCACCGACGATGATATCGTCCGTGAGCTGGTGATAATGCGCATCCGCGTGGAAGACGAGGTTCGGGAGAACCGCGCCGAGGTGCAGCATGGTGGCGAGCTGGATGCCGAGTTCGCCCGACGAATGTACCG
>Ga0209281_1001543_pt1 | contig 12769 bp, 12 predicted proteins | sample MedtruBG_FD_187514 | JGI IMG/M metagenome (GOLD analysis project Ga0209281, IMG submission 187514) | Root nodule microbial communities of legume samples collected from California, USA - Medicago truncatula BG (SPAdes) (version 2) | ecosystem: Host-associated > Plants > Roots > Nodule | place... | reverse complement strand
CCCGGAGATGCCGAATGATCATCCGAGACGGAGAGTGGACGCTCTTTGACCACGACATGACGACCGGCCGCTCCGTCTGGCACTATTTCGACGGGGAGAAGGACGTTTTCCGCGTCGATTATCCGATTACGAACATCGTCAACCAGAACCAGGCGGTTCGCAATGAGGCGAACCGCGCATGGGCCGGGGATTGGCACCGCGTCGCCTCCATCCCGCTCAACATTGCCTATGACTCCGGCCTCGTACAGGCCCATAGCGAGGGCAACGACCGCTATGTGAAGCGGTTCCTCAACAGTTCCGATAACCGCGCCTGGCGGACGAAAGAGGGGCATCTATGACCATCTCGGACTATGCGTCCCTCCTGGTGGATGCCGGCGAGTATTCGGGGCGTGAGGATATCGCGCACAACTTCCCCCGCTTCCTGGGCCTTGCGGAGCTGAAGCTCAACCGCGGGCTTCGTGTCGCCGACATGGAAGTGACCGACGAAATCTCTCTGGTCGACGGCGACGGCACGCTTCCGCCTGACTTCCTAGAGGCGCGCGAGGTCAAGAACGCAGCCGGCATTCCCATTCGTGCAATCTCGCTGCAGCAGTTGACGAACAGCTATATGGACCGGAGTGGCACGGCGCCGATCGGCTATGCTATCGTTGGCAGCACCATCAAGGCGCGCCCTATCTCCGATCAGGACCTCACCGTCACCTATTACGCCCGCATTCCGGCGCTCACGCCAGCCAACCCGACCAACTGGCTCTTGGAGAAGGCGCCCGACGTCTACCTCTTCGCCCTGGTCAATGAAATCGCCATCTGGGGCAAGGATGTGGACGGCGCGACCGCCGCGCAACAACTGATGATGATGGCGCTGAGCGGGCTGAAGATCGAAGACGAGCGCAGCCGCTGGGGCAATGCGCAGATGGTTGTGGGAGGCGTCACGCCATGAGCCTGCTTACCGCAATCAATCAGGTCTGCGACGTCGTCTCGCTCTCGCAATTCGAGAACGTCTATGGTTCCGACGAGCCGAACGCTCAGACAATGGTCGCCATGGCGCAGGAAGCCGGCGACGAGATAGCGCGCCGCGCCGATTGGCAGAAAACACTGAAGTCTCACACTGCAGCCGCTTCCCCGGAAAACCTCCCTACTGATTTCCAGCGCCTGACGCCGGGCGGCTCTGTCCGCACCTCTGCCGGCGCTTTCGTGCGCCCCGTCACCAATTCCGGGCAATGGGCGGTGATCGTCGGCATCCCGTCGACGCAGCCGTATTTCTTCATCAAGGGCGGACAGGTGCTGTTCTCCCCTGTCTCTGCCGCCGCAAGCGCGGTGATCGACTACGTCTCGAAGAACTGGATCCTGAACGATCCGGCCGGGCCTCAGTCGACATTTGCGGCCGACGACGACACGACGCTCTTCCCCGAAAGGCTGCTCGTGAAGGGGATCATCTGGCGCTGGAAACGACAGAAGGGCCTCTCCTACGAGGACAACCTCGCCGAGTTCGAAGCCGACCTCGCGCAGGAGATCAACGCCGATAGGGGGGCAGGATGAGAATTCAGCCCAGACCGGCCCGTATAGGCCAATCCAACCGTGGATCGGTATCGGTAGGCCGGGAGCAGTCGTCGCAGCCGGTGACCTTCCCTGCGCCAAAGGGAGGCCTTGTCAACACGGCGGACATGGCATCGCAGCAGCCGGGCTCGGCAACGGTGCTCCGGAACTTCTTCCCGACCCTGATGGGCTGCAAAATCCGGGGTGGATCGCAGAAGAAGGGCTTGGCGGCGGACGGCGGCGACATCAAGAGCGCCTTCAAATACAAATACGGCAGCAACGAAAAGCTGTTCATGGCTACGAATGCCGGCATCTACAACATGACCGCTCCGGCCGCGCCTCCGACCACGACCGCGGCGGATGTCTCGGGAATGAGCGGCGGCGATTGGTGCGCCTTCCAGCATACGAACGCCGGGACTTCCTGGCTGGTCTGCCTCAATGGCGCCAACGACCGACAGCTTTACAACGGTACGACGTGGACGACGGCGCCCGCCATCACCTTCACCGATGGCACGACGATGCCGCAGCTCAATTACGGCTGGCTGTTCAAGAACCGGGAGTTCTTCCTGAAGAACGGCACGCTCGACGCCTATTACCTTCCCGTCAACGCGATCGGTGGCGCAGCCGTGGTGTTCCCGCTTGGCGGCGTGATGAAGAAGGGCGGCTCGCTGCTGACCGGCTTCTCCTGGTCGCTGGAAAGCGGCGACGGCCTTTCTGACCTCTGCGTCTTCCTTTCGACTGAGGGCGAGATTGCAGTCTATGCCGGCTCCGACCCGTCGAGCGCTTCGGATTTCGCGCTGAAGGGCGTCTATCAGATCGGCAAGCCGCTAGGGAAGAACGCATGGATTCGGGCAGGGGGTGACATCCTCATTGCCACGACGGACGGCCTCACGCCGATGTCGCAGGTGTTCCAGCGCGACCGGCAGGCACTGTCTCTCGTCTCCGTCTCGCGGCCGATCGAGGACGACTGGCGCAAGGCTGCGAATGCCACCGGGACAGGCTGGACGCTGAAGCAGTGGCCGGAACAGAACCTGGTCTTCGTTGCCTTCCCGGAAAACACCGTCGTCACCGACACGACCTATGTCCTGAACGTGTTGACCGGGCGCTGGGCAACGATCAGCAATTGGCAAGCGCTCTGCTACGAGACGCTACAGGGCGGGCTCTTCTTCGGTGGGCCCGATGGCTATGTGTGGCAAGGGGACGCAGGCGGCACGGATGACGGGTTGACCTTCTCCTCCACTTATCTCTCGCAGTTCTCGCCGGCCGGTCAATTCGGACAGCGTTCGACGGCGACTCTCGCTCATATGTACTTCCGGGCAAAGACGAAGCCGAAGGTCAGGCTGTTCGCACGCGCCGACTATGACCGGTCAACGCCGACATTCGCCACGGCGACTGAGGGCGATGCGACCTCGTCCGAATGGGACGTCGGCCTGTGGGATGTGGCGATCTGGGACGGCGTGTCCGAGGTGCAGCGCTACGACTTTCGGCAGAACGTCCGGGCGACGGGCGACATGATCGCTGTCGGATGCGTCATTACCTCTGGCGGCGATTTCAAGCTCGATATCGAGGTCGATCTCGCCACCGTTCAAGTCTCAACCGGGGAGGCGAGCGCCTGATGTTGCCGAGCGAACCGGAAGCCGTGCGGGCTGCGCTTCTACGCTGGACGCGCGGCGATGTGGCCGCGGCCGACTTCCTGAGCGAGATTTCGGAGGTCGCTCGTCTTGCAGACGACATTGTCGACGAGGACGAGAACCGGCAGCGCAATATCTGCTGGCTGCTGATCCGGACGCTCACCGTTCTGCCGCAGAATCCCTTCTTCATCCGCCATGCCGCCACGCTCGCGCCACTAATCAACAACGTCATCGTGCAATGGCAGTTGAGCGATGAATGGCGGTCCTCTCGGGACGCCCTGAAGCGGCAATTCGGCTTCGTCATGCGTGAGGCGGTCGGCTCGATCATTACCGCGGTAGCGGCGATCTGCGGCGGCTACGATCACGCCAAGACCACCACGGAAGACTTCTTTGAACTCTGCCATTCCGGCTCGCGAGAGACCGTCGAAGACTGGATAAGGGATTAGAACATGGGCCTTTACCCTGACGCACCGAAAGCGCCGGACCCCCAGCAGACAGCCTCTGCGCAGACCGCGACCAATATCGGCACTTCCGTTGCCAATAACGTCATGGGCAACGTCAACCAGGTCACGCCTGATGGCAGCCTGACGTACACCTATACGACGCAGAAGTGGAAAGATCCGCTTAGCGGCAAGGAATACGATCTGCAGGTCCCGACCGCGACGCAGACGCTTTCGCAGCAGCAGCAGGCGATTAAGAACCAGACCGACACCGCCGAACTGAACATGGCAACCCTTGCCAACACCCAATCTGGCAAGCTGAACGACCTGCTTGGCAAGCCGATCAACATCTCCGGCGCCCCTGCTGGTGGCAACGCCGGTGCAATCGGGCTGCCGCAATACCAGCAGTTCGGCAGCGGGCCGAAGCTACAGACCAGCCTCGGCAATTACGGCAACGTACAATCCTCGATCGCCGGCGCCGGCAATATTCAGAAGCAGGTTGCCGACAGCGGCAAGATACAGAACCAGCTCGGCAACGCCGGCGACATCACACGCAGCTATGAGATGGATTTCAGCGCCGATCGCCAGAAGGTCGAAGATGCGCTGATGCAGCGCCTGAACCCGCAGATGGAGCGGGACCGGGCCGCTCTGGAAACGCGGCTGGCCAATCAGGGCCTGCAGCCGGGCTCTGAGGCCTATAACCGGGCGATCGACGAGGCGAACCGGTCTTCCACGGATGCGCGCCTCGGGGCCATCCTGAGCGCTGGGCAGGAGCAATCCCGCCTTGCCGGGCTCGCCAATCAGTCGGCAACCTTCCAGAATTCCGCCCAGCAGCAGGCCTATAACCAGCTTCTCGGTTCCGGGCAGTTCGCCAACTCTGCGCAGGCGCAGCAATACGCCCAAAACGCCAACAACATGCAGATGGGAAATTCCGCCCAGCAGCAGCAGTTCGGGCAGAACCAGGCGCAGCAGCAGGCGAACAACGCCGCGCAGCAGCAGAAGTTTGGCCAAGGTCTGGCCGGTGCTCAGTTTGGCAACGACGCTCTGCAGCAGCAGTACCAAAACCAGAACACGGCGACGGCCGGCAACAACGCCCTGCAGGATCAGAGCTTCAACTCGCAGCAGTCGAAGTTCAACATGCAGAACCAGCAGCGGGCGCAGTATCTGAACGAGCTTTACGCCCAGCGCAACCAGCCGATCAACGAAATCATCGGCCTCATGTCGGGCGCGCAGGTCAACAGCCCCAGCTTCGTGCCGACGCAGAGCAACCCAATGCCGACCGTCGACTATGCCGGACTCGTGCAGCAGGACTATGCGAACAAGATGGGCGCATACAATCAGCAGCAGGGCATGATGCAAGGCCTTCTTGGAGGTGCTTTCGGCTTCGGCGGCCAGCTTGCCAGCCTCTCGGACAAGAACGCCAAGAAGGACATCAAGAAGGTCGGCGGCCTCTACGAGTATCGCTACAAGGGCGAGGGCAAGAACGCTCCCAAGCGTATCGGTGTGATGGCGCAGGAGGTGGAGAAGATCCGCCCCGATGCTGTATCGCGCCGCCCTGACGGTCTTCGACAGGTCAACTACGGCGCCCTCTTCAATGCAGGAAAGCGCAAATGATGGGCTATACCGGCTATGGCGCAGCACCCACGCGCGAGGAATTGGCGAAGCGGCTACAGGCGCAGATCATGGGCCAAGCTCTTCCCCAAACGATCGGTGGGGGTATGGGCATGCTCGGCGCCGGCCTAGCTGCCAATTTCGCAAAGCAGAATGCTGCATTTCCGACCGCTCCGGGCGCCGCAAAGCCGTCTCTGATGACCGGCTTGGCTAATTTCTTCACTGGCGGCCGCAATGGAGGTCTTTACTGATGGCCCTTTCCTTCTTGTTCGGTGGCAACACCAAAGAGACGCCGGAATCCATCAAGCGCAAGCGTGAGCTGGCAATGGCGATCATGGGCGCCTCGCCCGCGCCGAAGAATATCGGCGAGGGCCTGAACGCGCTAGGCTCAGGCATTGTTGCGGGTGTCATGAACCGGCGCGCCAATAAGGCGGAAGACGAGGGCCGCGCCTCTGCGGATACGGTTTTCAAGAGCGCGATGCAGGGCCAGCTTGCCAGCCAGATCATGGGAACCGCGCCATCGAGCATGGGCATCAATCCGGCGAGCGGCGGTGCATCTGGCGGTTCCGGCTCCTATCGTGACGCCATAGCCTCGATCGAGAGCGCCGGGAGCGGCGATTACAAGGCTGTCGGCCCGACGCACCCGAAGATGGGCCGTGCACTCGGCCGCTACCAGATCATGGAGGCCAATGTCGGGCCGTGGTCGCGCGAAGTGCTCGGTCGCGAGGTGACCCCCGACGAGTTCATGGCGAACCCTCAGCTTCAAGACGCCATTTTCGACGGCAAATTCAACAGCTACGTGCAGAAGTTCGGGCCGGAAGGCGCGGCGCAGGCGTGGTTTGCAGGCCCGGGCGGCGTCGGCAAGACGAACCGCAAGGACTCCCTCGGAACAGACGTCGGCACCTATGGGCGCAAGTTCATGAACGCGCTCGGCCCCCAGGCTCAGCAGTCGACAGAGGTAGCTAGCCTCGACCCTGCAGCCGGCATGCCTCCGCAGACGGCCACAGGCGCGGTCAACGCTATGGCAGCCGGAGGTGGCGCTGTTATCGCCGACGAATCCCAATACTCGCCAGAGGACCGAGCACGCCTTGCCGCTCTGCGCGGTCCCGCGCCTTCTTCCGTCCCTTACAGCGGTCCAGGCGCGCGCATAGACACGCCCACGGCGGTCTACGACGACAAAGGCTTCCGTATGGAGCCGCGGGGCCAGCGGCCGCAGCAGGCCGCCCCTTCCTTGTCGGATGAGGTCGCCGCCTTCGAACAGACACCGGAGTACCGGGCACAGTTCCCCGGCATGAACGCCCCGCAGGCGGCAGGCGCGCCGGTGCAGAGCGCGCCCCAGGGCATCCCGCCTCAATTCCATGGCTCCCAGCAACTCGCCAGCGCGCAGGGCGGCATAATGCCGGCTCTCATGGGTGGCGCACCAGCCTCACCCGATCAGGTCGCACAGGCGCACGCAATGGGCCAGCAGCCGCCGGAGCAGGCCCCGACACAGGCCCGACCGGATAAGATGGCTCTCCTCCAGGCTCTGAGCAATCCGTGGCTATCGCAGGAACAGAAGGCCGTCCTCCAGACGCTCTATCAGCAGCAGGAGCAGGAAGAACAGGCAGCCCGCGAACAGCAGGTATGGATGCAGCGCCAGCAGTACGAGGCAGAGCAGAAGCGCAGCGACCCCAGCTATCAACTCGGGCTGGAAAAGACGCGGCAGGAAGTCGAGAACCTCAAAACGCCTGAATACCAGACGCTCACGCCGGAAGAGCGGAAGGCGCTCGGCATCGCCGACACAGACACACGGGTCTACCAGCGTTCGCGCGGCGGCAAGATCGATGCCGTTGGCGGCGCAGGCCAGACGATCAACGTCGGCAACGAGGTAGATGCTCGCAAGGCCGCAGCAGAGAGCCTCGGCTTGACGCCACAAGACCCGCGTTACCAGTCCTTCATCCTGACCGGGAAATTCCCCCGGGAGGATGCCCAGTCTCTAACGGCGACCGACAAGAAGGCGATCCTTGAGGCGGACGAGATGGTCGCGGCGAACCAGAGTGCCCTCGATGCGCTTTCGCAGGCAGAAGGTCTTTCCGACAAAGCGAATAGCGGCTGGTTTGCTGGCGCTCGGGCGTCAATCGGCAACAATCTGCCTGACTGGATGGTTCCGGACATCGTTTCGAGCCCGCAAAGCTCCCAGGCCACAACCGACATGGACAACGCCATCATTGGCCAGGCTATCACGCAGCTCAAGACCATCTTCGGCGGGAACCCGACTGAAGGCGAACGAAACATCCTCCTCGAATTGCAGGGTTCGTCGACTATGCCTCATGAGGTTCGCAAGCAGGTGTTTTCCCGAGCTCGGGCGTTGGCCGAAAAGCGGCTGCAGTTCAACAATGACCGAGCAGCCGACTTGCGGGGTGGCACCTACTACAAACCGGATCGGGGGCCCGCCACCGGTCAGAACATAGATGACCTTCTGAAGAAATACGGAGCGCAGTGATGGCCACTGTCGAGCAACTATCGAATGCTCTCATCAATGCCGACAGGGCCGGCGATGTCGAGGCCGCGCGGGCGCTCGCGGCTGAAATTTCGCGGATGCGCGCGGCGTCACCGGAGACAGCGTCCACTCTGCCGCAAACCCAGCAGCCGCCAGAGCCGCAACAGGCGGATACTCGCGACAACTGGCTTGGGCGTGCTGACACCTTCATGCGAGGCGCTGCGGATACGATGTCGTTCGGCCTGGCTGATGAAATCGCCGCCGGCGGGGATGCTCTCTTCAACCCCCTGTTTGGAACTGGGCAGGACGGCGGTTCGCTTGCCGAGCGGTACAATCAAAACCTGAAAGCACAGCGCGCGACGGACGATCTAGACAGCAGGAACCGCGTAGCGGCTCGCTTGACTGGCCAAATCCTCGGCGCTGTCGGAGGGGGGGTCGGATTGGCCAGAAACGGTCTATCTGGAACCACGAACGCGATCAATGCGGGTAAAGGCTTGGCTGGCGTCTCCAAAGCCGCGGCGGTCGAGGGGGCGATCCTAGGTGGTGCGCAAGGGTTCGGAAGCGGTGAGGGGCTTGATGGGCGCCTAGGTGGGGCTGCAACCGGAATAGGCCTCGGTACCGTGATCGGCGGTGCTCTGCCATCCATCGCGACCGCTGTCTCGGGCGCCGCCAAGGGAGCGACTGCGCCTTTCATCGCGCCCTTCCGTCCAGAGGCGTACACAGACAAGGCAATGCGGACGTATTTGCAGCGCTCTGGCAAAACCCCTGAGCAGATCACAAGTATCATGCGATTGGCAGCGGATGACGGGCAGCCGATGTACACGATGGCCGATGCAATGGGAAATGCTGGCCAGCGGGCGCTCGTGCCCGTCACCCGCACGCCGAATGACGCGCGCCAAGAGGTGAGCGACTTCCTTATTCGTCGTCAGATGGGCCAGCCTCAACGCCTGGCAAATGCGCTTGCGGAAGGCTTCGAAGCGCCGCAGACATCGGATCGAGTTACGCGGGCGCTAACGGATGCCCGCAACGTGGAAGCGGACGCGCTCTACACCGAAGCGCGCCGCAACGCTGGAGCAGTCAACGTGACGCCGATCTTGAACAGGATCGACGAAACGCTTTCTCCCGGCGTCAACCGCGTCGTCAGCCCTCGCGATAATATCGGCAACGACACAATCGAGGGGGCACTGGCTCGCGTGCGACGGATGATCTCGGACGGCAATTCACAGGTGACGGATTTCAATGCTCTTTTCAGGGTAAAGCTCGACCTTGACGACATGATTGCAAGGGCGGACGCGCAGGGCGCCGGAAACCGCGCACACTACCTAACGCAGGTGAAGAGAGAGGTTGATGCGGCGCTCGAAGACGCTTCCCCGGCTTTTCGGAGTGCAAATGACACCTTCGCCACGCGCAGCCGCGTGATCGACAGCGTAGCCGAGGGACAGGCCGCGAAGTCCGGCCGCGTTCGGGCTGAAGACAGCATCGACCAGTTCAACGGCATGACCCCTGATCAGCAGCAGGCGTTCCGTGCCGGTTATGTTGACCCAATCATCGCAGATATCGAGAGCCACGCGATGGGGCCGGCGACGAACCGGGCCAGATCGTTGACTACGCCGAAGTACGAGCAGGAGTTTCAGGCCTTCGCCGCTCCAGGCCGTGCAGAACAGCTTGGAAATCGCATTGGGCGCGAGAACCGCATGTTCGAGACGTCGAATGCAGCGCTTGGAAACAGTCGGACGGCCGACAACCTTGGCGATATCGACGACATGGCCAACTTTGACCCGGCCGTTCTGTCGAATTTGTTGCAAGGGAATTTTACCCAGGCTGCCCTGGCTGGGGCTCGGCAGGCCTTCGCTGCGGGCAAGGGACTGCCGCCGCGGGTCGTTGAGAGGGTAGGACGGCAGCTAATCGAAACCGATCCGGAAAAGGCACTGCATGCCCTGACACGAGTGCGAAGTCACCAGATCAGCCGGGACAAGCTTCGAGCAATGATCTTGGAAAGCATGTTGCAGAATGCCAACGCCGGGACTGCTCGTCTACCATAGGTGCTTGAAGCGGACTGATGCCCAAAGCATGAACATCATCCCTGTCGCGCCGCCAATTATGGCTGATCTCCATTCGACACCGTAAGCATAGATCATCCCAAACCAGGCGAAGGCTAAAAGAACAAAGATCAGCCGGAAGCTTTCGGGCCGACGATCGATCTTCTGTTCCTGCGGATCATGCTCGATTGTTTGGTTCGCGCTCATGGCCACAACATACACGAGTGTTGTCGAAAATGAAGATGGCACCTCGCGGAGGTTCAGTACCCGTACCCACCAGGACGAGAATATGCACTTCGCTTTCCGCATCTGTTGCCGGCAGCGTCCCGCTGCCAATCGTATTGGCAGTTCCCACGGTACGGTGCGTAAGATGGATAGGCTGAGCCACCGCCGCAGTTATGTTTCGCGCAGACGGCTACCGCGGTTCCAACCAATGCAACGGCCACGATAGCCGCCGCAGCCTGGTTCTCCCGCTGCACCATGTTGACGCATTCGATTGGGTCGATGCGGCGACGCGCGAGCTCGCTGGTAAGCTCCTGCGTGAAGGCGAGATCTGTATTTGTTATGAAAGTTCGACAGAGCGCTGACTTGCTCACACCCTCTGGATTCTTGCGAAAATCTGCCTGCGTCGTGGTGCAACTCGCCAAGACAAACGTCATCGCTGCGGCTATAGATAGCCGCCCCGCCAAGTAAAAATTCAAGATGTGCCCCCTCAGTTCCCCTGCGGCGCACTGAACAACTTATTGGCGACCAGAGTCAATAGAAGTTGATACGAGGCCAGGCTCCCTCGCGGGGCCTTTTTCTATGGAGAATACCGATGCCTAGAACTGGCGGCGTATATAGCCCTCCTGCCGGCACAAAAGGCGTGTCCGGAACGACCATCCAGAGCGTGCCGTATAATGCGTTCGTGGACGATCTGGCGGCGGACGCCAATGCTGCCAGGCCGATCACTGCCGGCGGTACCGGTTCGACCACGGCGAGCGGTGCGCGCACGGCGCTCGGGCTGGCGATCGGCACGAACGTGCAGGCCTTTGACGCTGGACTTCAGTCAATCGCCGGTCTGACGACTGTCGCCGATCGAATGATCTACACGACGACGTCGGATGTTTACGCGACGACTGCGCTGACGCCATTTGCGCGAACGATCCTCGATGACGCAGACGCCACCGCCGCTCGGGCAACTCTCGGCGTGACCATCGGCACGAACGTGCAGGCATATGACGCCTTGCTGCAATCCATCGCCGGTCTAACCACTTCTGCGAACCAGATCATCTATCTGACTGGAACCGACACGGCGGCGGTTGCGACGATCACGTCTTACGGCCGATCGCTGATCGACGACGCTGACGCGGCGGCGGCGCGGAGCACTTTGGGGCTGGGCACGGCTGCCACGCGCAACACGGGCACTTCTGGCACCACCGTGCCGCTTCTGGATGGAGCCAACACGTGGTCGGCAGGACAGGTTTTCACCTCAGCCACCGGACCGACTATCAGCAACGGCTCACCGTATCTACGCTTCCAGGACACGACGACGTCAGCTTATGACGCGCGCATCCGGCTGGACGCGAACAACGTCTATATCGACGGCTCAGCAGACGGTTCCACCTATGCCGAAGTACTCCGCTTCGAGATGGACACAAAAGCTGGCTACATGACGCAACTCATCCTCGGCTCGACCGGCGAGGCACTGCGTCTCAACGCGCCGACGGCTGGCAACGACCCCTATATGTCGTTCTACGTAGCCGGCGTTCGCCAAGCCTATATCCAGTATGTCGATGGCTCCGGGGTTAACCAAGGCCTGAAGCTCACCAACGACGTCGCGACCGGCGGCGACACCGCCCTGACCCTCAAGAATTCCGGCGGCGTAGACAGTCTCGAATTTCAGGTCAACGGTGTCGAATACGTCGTCTATCATTCCGGCAACCTGTCCTCCGCCGATCTGAACGCGATCTACGGTTACACCCCGGCTTCGACGGCGGTTGACATCATCGCTGGCAACGGCCTGACAGGCGGCGGTGCGATTTCGGCCGACCGCACGCTTGCGATGGGCACGCCTTCAACCCTCACGGCAACGTCCACCAACTCCGTCGGTGCTGACACACACGCCCATGACGTCGATTGGGGCGGCGGTGTCGCCTCCATCGCAGCCGGCGCCGTCGGCTCTTATGCCTGGTGTCAGCGCGTCAACAACACCACAGGTTATACCCTCGGGCAAACCGTGCCCGGCACCGACCTTGAGGCGGCAAGCTCATCCAGCGGTGGCGGCTCGGCTCTTTCCGGCACGTGGCGATGCATGGGTAACATCGGCGCCGGCTCGACTGCTGGTGGCTCGCTCAGTCTCTTCTTGAGGATTTCGTGATGGAATTTAGGAACCCCTTCTACAGCCGGCCGGACAATTCGGCGATCAACATGGAGGTCTATCATCCGTCTTTCGGATGGATACCCTTCACGGCGAGAGAAACAGATATTGAGGAGCATTGCCGGCAGCTCTTCGCCGAGGCCAACGCAGGCACGGTCGCGCCATATACGCCGCCGACGCAGGAAGAGGTCCGGGCGAACATGTCGACTCTGACCTCCCGGCAGTTCCGAATCGGTCTGGTCAGGGGTGGATTCACGCTGGCGCAGGTCACCAGCGCGATCGAGGCGATGCCGGAAGGCGCCTCCAAGGAGGAGGCCAAGATCGAGTGGGAATACGCCACCACCTTCGACCGCATGCATCCGCTTATCGCGAGCGTGGGCGCTGCGCTCGGCCTTGCTGACGAGCAGATTGATACCATGTGGGCGGCGGCCGCCAGCCTCTAACGGCTTTGTCAACGCTCAAGCGTGGTTTCTACCGTCATTCGGCGACCACGATTGCGGAGCTGAGAAAGACGGTCAGCATAGCCAGCGCTGCGAGAGACCTGGTTCACGCGTATCGGATCAGCAAGTTGCCGTCCCAAGCGTAAGACACTCGGTCGTGCTAAACCGGGCGGCTGGCGCGCTTGCGGCGCATACCAGCGACGGGTCTAGATTGCCGTCCGACCCGTCCGACAGCAG
>Ga0209281_1001542_pt1 | contig 12789 bp, 11 predicted proteins | sample MedtruBG_FD_187514 | JGI IMG/M metagenome (GOLD analysis project Ga0209281, IMG submission 187514) | Root nodule microbial communities of legume samples collected from California, USA - Medicago truncatula BG (SPAdes) (version 2) | ecosystem: Host-associated > Plants > Roots > Nodule | place... | reverse complement strand
TATAATCAGGCTCTTGCTTCTGACTCCCGAAGGAAGATCCTCGTCCCCGGTGGGGCGGCCGGACTTCAAATCCGGTTGGGGCCGCCAGCGGTCCTGGGCAGGTTCGACTCCTGTGATCTTCCGCCAATGCTCATCTTTTCATGTCAACTCAAGTCCATATTTTTCATTAAAAACCAATGGTTAACTTGAAATTCACCTCTTCTGATGTCAACCTGTGTCTACTCAAATCTACCCCCATTAAGGGGTGTTTTTGGGGGTTAAAAAGTACCCCTAAAAATTGATACCCCCAGAAGGAGACGCAATGCCTTTGACTGACGTAAAGGTGCGTACAGCAAAACCCCAAGACAAACCCTACAAGCTCACTGATGGCGGGGGATTATATCTGTTGGTAAACACAAACGGCTCCCGCTATTGGCGCATGAAGTATCGTGTGATGGGGCGTGAAAAATTGTTGTCCATTGGTGTCTACCCCGACATATCCTTAGCGGTAGCCCGTCAGATAAGAGACGAGGCGAGGCGTGCCCTTGCACAGGGCAATGATCCCGGGGCGATAAAGAAGGCGGAGAAACAGGCTAAAAAAATAGCAGCAGAGAACACTTTCGAAGCGATTGCACGTGAGTGGCATAAAGCCAAGGCTGATCGTTGGTCACTACGTTACCGTGATGAAATCATTGATACTTTCGAAAAGGATATTTTCCCTTATATCGGGTTACGACCTATTGCGGAAATTAAGCCGTTAGAGTTGTTAGAAACACTCAAAAGAATGGAAAAGCGTGGCGCATTGGAGAAAATGCGTAAAGTGCGCCAGCGATGCGGCGAGGTATTCCGTTATGCGATTATTACTGGCCGCGCTGAGTATAATCCTGCCCCTGATTTAGCCGGTGCTTTAGCCGTACATAAGAAACAACACCTGCCATTCTTAACAGCGCAAGAGTTGCCTGATTTTTTGCAGGATTTAGCGGGCTACACCGGTAGTATTATCACCAAAACCGCGACTTACTTAATAATGTACACCGGTGTAAGAACTCAGGAACTGCGTTTTGCTCGTTGGCAAGATATTGATCTTGATAAAGCGATGTGGGAGGTTCCTGCTGAGCATATGAAGATGCGCCGCCCTCATAAAGTACCATTATCAAGACAAGCCATATCCTTACTGAAGCAGTTACAGCCGATAACAGGCCATTATCCGCTTGTTTTTATTGGCAGGAACGATCAGCGCAAGCCGATAAGTAAGGAAAGCATCAATCAGGTTATTGAGCTTTTAGGCTATAAAGGCAGGCTTACTGGCCATGGTTTTAGGCACACGATGAGTACTATCCTGCACGAACAAGGCTATGATTCTGCTTGGGTTGAAATGCAACTAGCGCATGTCGATAGAAACTCAATTCGAGGAGCTTATAACCATGCGCAATACTTGGATGGACGTAGAGAGATGATGCAGTGGTATGCGGATTATTTATCTGATAAAAAAGTAATTAATAAATGAGTTTTTTTAAAATAAAAAATACAGATTCTCTTTTACGAGAATATTACCAATTGTCCGAGGCGGCCGAGATAATTGGATGTGATGAAAAAGATATCCTTTGGTTTGCGCGGCACAAAGGCATAGAGCTCTGTATGGAGTTCTATGATGATGAGCTGGATGTATCTAATGGTTTAAGCTCTAATGTTGATAGAGCTGAGTTATTAAATGCAATAAATTCACTACCAAAAGACGAGGCTGGTTATCATCTTCTATCTGAAAGTTGTTCTTTAAGATTGAATGCTGGGGAAGATTCCTATGATGAGAATGGTTTTTTAAGATGCCATATAAAAGGTTTGTTTGCTGTCGGTGATGTTTATAAGGAGCTATTCATTAAACATGAAGGCCAGCCTGAGTATTGGCCTGAAAGCTTTATTCCTTCTGGGACTGCTTATCTTGATTTTCCTGTAAAGTTATTTGTTAACTACGATGAGAAGGAAAATTACTTTTTACTAGATACTTTATGGATTACAAAGAAAGAAATAGGCAGTTTTTTTAGAGCCGTAACAGAAGATAAAAAAACGAAGAAGATAGATAATAGTTATAAATCACAGTCTGAAGCACAAAAGCAGAAGCATGCGGTTCCTAGAGTCGAAATTCTTATGGCCGTTATAGCGTTGTATCACCGTGATATGAAGCTAAGAAGAGAAAGTCCTACTGCTGTAACCGACTATCTTTTTAAACATGCGGCTGAGTTTTGGCCAGAAAAAGGCGAACCTCCATTAAGTTATGACACCATCGTGAGCCTTTTGCGTAAGAGTATGAAGAAAAACAAATTAACATTTGATTAACAATCGTTGTGACTAATGAGTCTGACCCTCTGATTCTTTAGTCACATTTTAATACCTGAAATCATGTGATTAAATTTTCCGTATTGAGGCCAGTTGACTCGCACAGACGGAGAATGAGATATGACCTTTATCAATGAATTGACAACCGCACATCGCCCCCCAATGGATGCTCTGATTGATATGAAATTTATCACAGCAGACTGTCTATTAAGTGATAAATGGATTTATCGACTGATATCGCAAGAACGATTTCCACGCCCAATAAAATTAGGTCGTATGTCACGTTGGCGTGCTGCTGATTATTATTCATGGCGAGATGATTTAGAAAGTTCCTCTTCAACAGAATATGAAAAGAGTCGATTAAAAGCTAATAACATCAGAGAAGGTAAGTCACAAGGTATTACTGGGCGGCACTGAGCCGCCATTTAAGAAATCACCCTTTAGGCTCAATGCCTCGGCGCTTTAGCTCTTGGCGTGCAAGTTCTTTTATCCAATTAGCAAGGCTGACATTATCTTTATTAGCTTCAGTTTCTAATTGCTCCTTTAGCTCAGGAGTTATACGCATTTTGAATTGCGGGGACTGTCCAGCACCTTTTGGGCTGCGATCTCTGGTTGTTGCTGTTGACAAGTGGCCACCTATTGGAATACTGTTTAAAACGTTAGGTGGCCACCTTATCACGAGGGCACCTGAAAAAAAAGCGGCTCTGTACAGTGCGCGAACACTGCCAGAGCCTGACCATTAACGTAAATTGAGAGCAACGCCATGGCTACATCAAAGTGTACCTACATCTTTGCCGCAATCAACCGCACCCAGCGCAAAATCCGCCCGGTGATGTTGCGCATTACCGCCGGTGACGAACGCAGCGCCCGTCGCCAGTTGGCCGGGGATTATGTTCTGCTGTTCGCCGGTCGCCTGCCGCAGGGAGGCTGTCATGCGTGAGTTTCCGCAATACGGCGAGCGCTATCAGCATCAGGAAGGCAGAACAGTGCGTATCCTGAACCTGCAACGTGCCCGTGAGGCTATTTCACAGCTCAATCCTGAGTTTGCCTATGAAGTGATTTTTGAATACGAGTTATCCGGCAATGTCACCGTTATGCCGCTGCCGTGGTTCGCTGAGGTGTACACCAAAATCGCCGATGCACCGCGCACCCTTGGCTCTCGGTCGTCCGGCAGTCAGCCGCCGTTACGTCTGCATCCCTCGGTGAAAGTGGTACGTAGCCGCCATTGGACGGCCGAACGTCCTGCGCCGGAGCCCGACGACACCCATTATTCCCGCTTCCTGTAACGCGGCTAATCACGCTTAATTTTCGATTCTGACGGACAAAAATCATGACTTCATTACATGGGCAATCATCAGCTCAGGGCACTGTGTTGCCGCCATCCTGCCAGTACCTGTCTTACGGCATGACCGAAGACGCCTTTGAGAAATTAAACCGCGCCAAGCAAGCCTGTTCGTTGCTGGATATGCTGTTCGCCGGTCAGGCCACATCGACGCAGTTCCCGACCGGTATCACCACGCAGGAAATGGCCGCTATGGTGGCTTACCTGTCGGAGGATTTGGCTTTCGTTCAGGCGCAGTGCGCCGCGATTAACGGGGAGGTGGCTGCATGACACTGGATAACGGTTCTGCCTCCTGCATTCCACTGGAAGTGCGCACCGCGCTGTTTCGCCGTGCGATTGCCGAAGCCTATCTCGCCGCCTGTGCCGTGAAGGGTGTGGCGCTTTGCCACTCACTGGACAGTCTGCAGAAGCTGATTGCCAGCGACATCGAAGCGCTGTTCGTGAAGCTGCACGGCATTGACGAAGGCATGGAGATTGCCTGTTCGTTGCTGGGCGAGATGGTGGCCCCGAATATCCTGCTGGCGGCACCACAGCTCACGGCGCAGGGTTGCAACATTATGGCGGAGCTGTGCGGCGTGGCGGTCACGTCCAGCCATCCGGCACCGACACTGCATTAAGGGGGCGCAATGACTAAATTAGAACAGACTAAGCAGGCGGCCCGTGGCCGCTGGGAAGCTCTATTCCCCCTGTTGGGCGTGACGGTTCCGCCTCACGGCCAGCATGGCGCCTGCCCGAAGTGCGGCGGCACCAAGCCGTTTCGCATGGACGATAAGAACGGCGATGGCCGCTGGATTTGCACACATTGCACTCACGGTGATGGGCTGGACTTGGTGGCGCTGGTTAACGGTATCAGTGTCGGGCAGGCCGTCAATGAGGTGGCCGACGTGCTGCAACTGAGTCAGGTGCAGCAACAGCCCCCCAAGCCCGCCAGAAAAGAAGCCGCCAACCCCGCACCGGCAATGGTGGATACGGTGGCGCAATGGCTGGCTTCCTGCGCTGTCGGGCAGAGTGATTACCTGAACGGCAAAGGGTTTCCGGCTCTGCCGCATCCGTTGACCATCACAGCCCGTAAAAGCGGCGGTGTGGACTTCCTGCCCGGCTCACTGGTGCTGGAATTGACGGATATTCACGGCAAAGTGACAGGCGCACAGCTTATTTCCCCGCTGGGCGATAAGCGTCTGCTGCCGGGGACGGTACAAAAGGGGGCATTTATCGCCCTCAGTGAGCTGCCGGGCGCAGAAGTCCCCCCGGCGCAGGTCATTATCACCGAAGGCTACGCCACCGCGCTGACAGCGTCTCAGCTCGCCGCAGGCTGGGTGGTGGCTGCCATCTCGGCCAGCAACCTGCCGAACGTGGCACAGGCGGTACATGCCCGCTGGCCGCAGGCCCGTATCGTCATCGCCGGAGACAATGATTTCTACGACGGCAAAGAGAACACCGGCAAAGTCTGGGCGGAGAAAGCCGCTAAGGCCGTCAACGGCTGTGTCACCCTGCCGCCAACCCGGCATAAGGCAGACTGGAATGACTTTATGCAGGAGAACGGCCCGGCACGCACCAAAGAGGCGTTTAACGAAGAGTTGATGCAACTCGGCAAGTCAGCGGTGAAGTTGCCACAGGGGTTCCGTCTGACGCAGGAATATCTGTGGTTTGACAAACAGGTGCAAAAGTCGGACGGCGACACCGAAATCCGCAACATTAAAATCAGCAACCCGCTGCGGGTGACGGCCATTACCTGCGATGCCGACGGCGGCAATTTCGGCCGTTTGCTGGAATGGGAGGACACCTACGGCCAGTCGCGCAAATGGGCGATGCCGATGGAGATGTTGAGCGGCAGCGGTGAAGAACTGCGCCGTATATTGCTGGTCAACGGCCTGTCGTACATCAGCACCACCGGCGAGGCCCGCGCCCGGCTGATGGAGTACATCTCCCTGTGCAAGCCGGAGCGCAAAGTCACCTGCGTGAACAAGACCGGCTGGCACGGCGATGTCTATGTATTGCAGGATGAGGTGATCGGCGAAGAGGCGGAGGCGGTGATACTGCAAACCGCCAGTGTGCAGGGCAAAGATTTTCGCGTGGCCGGGACGCTGGACGAGTGGCAGGAACAGATTGGCCGCTACTGCGTCGGCAACTCCCGCGTGGCCTTTGCGGTCAGTCTGGCGTTTGCCGCGCCGCTGCTGCGTCTGGTTGGGATGGACGGCGGCGGTTATCACCTCAAGGGCGAATCTACCGATGGCAAGACCACTACCATGAAGGCGGCCACCTCGGTATGCGGTGGCCCGGATTACTGGCACACGTGGCGCTCCACCGGTAATGCGCTGGAAGGCACCGCCAGCCGCCGTAACGACGCGGCGATGATGCTCGATGAAATCCGGGAAGTAGACGGCCGTGAGGCCGGAAACATCGCTTATATGTTGGCGAACGGCCAAGGCAAAGGGCGGGCAGGCACCGACGGCGAGTTACGCGCCCGCAAGCAGTGGCGGTTGTTGTTCTTCTCGACCGGGGAACTGTCGTTAACCGAACATGCCGCCCGTGCCGGCGAACGCACATTTGCCGGGATGGAAGTGCGGATGCTGCAGATACCGAGTGACTCCGGTAAATACGGCGTATTTGAAACCCTGCACGGGTTCGACAGCGGCAAGGCGCTGGCGGAGCATTTTGAAATCACCACAGCGACGGTCTACGGCACCCCGTTCCGTGCCTGGCTGAAAGCCCTCACCGCTGACCTGAACGGCATGGCGGCCAGAGCCAAGGCAATGATGAAGGAATACACCCACCTGCTGATGCCAAAGGATGCCGGTAATCAGGTCGGGCGGGCCATCAACCGCTTTGCGTTGGTTGCCATGGCCGGGGAGTTGGCAACCCAGCTCGGCATCACCGGCTGGCCGGAAGGCGAAGCGCTGCGGGCGACCCAGACCTGCATGCAGGCATGGCTGGCCGACCGGGGCCACAGCGCCAATCAGGAAGATCTCGCCGCACTGGAGCAGGTGCGTAGCTTCTTTACGGCCGGTCAGTTCAGCCGCTTTGCCGACTGGCATAACGAGATGAACCGCCCCGGTAACATGGTGGGTTGGCGCAAGGTGGAAAAAGGCAACCATGCCCGACAAGTGGAGGCGATGACAACGTTCTATGTGATGCCTTCTGGCTGGAAGGAAATCTGCAAGGGCTTTGATGCGCGGAAGGTGGCAAGGCTGTGCGCGGAGGCCGGTTTTCTGGTTCCGGCCAAGAACGGCAAAATGCAAACGGCTACCCGCCCGCCAGAGATGGGCGTTAAGAAGCTGTATGTATTTACCAGTGACGTCTTAGGCTAAGTCTTTACGCGAGTCTTATTGTTAAAGGGTAACAGAGGTAACAGGGGTTACACCGTTGTAATCACTGGAGAAAACCTGTTACCTCTTTTGTTTTGGTTGGGGTAACAGGGGTAACAACATCGGCGTTTTTTCACCCTGTTACCCGGTGTTACCCCATCAATTACCACCGGGGTAACACATTTTTCCCTTTCAAATCATGCTTGTAACCTGTGTAACCCCTGTTACCCCGTCGAATCGATAAAGGCAGAAGCTGACTCACCGAAATGCCCCTTCTCTGGCGGGCCATCCTTTCCCGTAAATTCCACCTAACGTATTGAAAACAGGTCAAGTTGTGTAGCCGGAGTGACAACCGTGTTCGATTGAGCAGTTGTGCCGGTTATTGGACACTGGTCACACAACATAACGAACTGGAGTTTTTTCAATGGCGATGACCCCCCTTGCCGTACTGTCTACACGTTTTCTACAACAACAATCCGGCTTTGATGACGCACGTAACGGTTTTTATAAAAAGAAAACGGAGCTGAGTGATATCCGTCAGGTCATTGCGACCACACATGATAAAAAACGCGTAGCGGAAGAGCAGGCCGTTCTCGATGACAAGGGCTGGCGTAAGCGGTTCCGCAAAGCAAAAGGGGCTCTGACGCCGGAGATGCAAGACCTGCACACCCAGCGCATCATCAAGCGCGAGCTGGTGAACGAATATGAAGGTCTGCTGTCTGAGCTGTCGGATGAACAGGAAGAGGCAATGCTCTCAGCCTGTTCTGCCGCCCGCAGCTATGACCAGAAACACCGCACGATTTTACGTACCTATTCTGAAATGACACTGGAGATCGCGCTTGAGAAAGCATCGTCTCTGATCCGCGCGGTTGCATTGCGGATCCATGCCCAATCGCGTCTCGGCCATGATGAACACCAGTTCCAAAACAATAACCTGTGCGCCCGGGATCCGCGCAGTATCGTGATGCAGGAAATCATGCAGGCGCTGCTTGCACGCGCCGATAGCTACCCCCTGAACACAAAGGATGACCCTATTCTTGACGCCATTGGGTTGTATGGCCCGGATTTCAGTGGCCTTGACCAGACGCTGATTAATAGTCCGGCAGCGCGCACGAAACTTAATGAAGAAATCGCCGCCCGTAAGAAAGTTAAAGCGGCAGAGGAGGAATAATCATGATGCGCTGCCCTTTCTGCCGCAGCGGTGCACACACCCGCACCAGCCGCTATCTGACGGAACAGACCAAAGAGGCCTACTACCAGTGCCAAAATATCGACTGCTCCAGCACCTTTAAAACGCGGGAAAGTATTGAGCATGTGATCCGGCAACCCTTAGCCCCGGAAACTATTCCGGCACCACCACCGCCGGAACACCGAACGTTGAACCGTTATGGAAATAATAATTGTCTGCATTGATTAATAGCATCCGCTCCTTTTTAAGGGGCGGTTTTTTTATTCCCTTCTCTTGTTCGCTTTCTGCGGCTTTTTCTCTGGCGGGCCTCTCATTTTGAGCATGCATGCATAGGGTGCATGAATTTGCATGCCTATAATGCCCTTACGGTCTCCCTGCCGCCCCAGTGCTGGCGCGGTTTGCGGGCCATCGTGCAACTGCATGAAAAGCGACACAAGAAGCGGGCAGGCGAGGTGGGGATAGCATTGCGCGCAATGCAGACACGTAGCATAATTTAGGTTAAATTAATAAAACTGCATTTATAATCATGTTTATATGATCAGTTGTTACAATATGAAAAGTAAGCAAAGATAGTGCTAATTTATTGTGCTGAAATGCGGACGTCCATATGGAAGACATCGATAAGCTGAAGAGTATTGACTGGCCAAAATTAATAGTTTCCAACCATGGTTGGATTGAGAAGCATCTACATGTACATCCGATTAATAGTGAAAAGAAAATAACTGCTAGATTTTTTACTGTTCCCTATGCGGGTCTTAATCAAGAGATTTTAACTCTTGCTGGAAAGATAGCTGATTCTATAGAGCATTATGTATTTGATGAGGCATCACTGGAAGAAATGCGCAAGGATGGAATCACCCCTTTTCGTAAAGCTGCAGAGTTTTTCGGTGATACGAATCCTATAGTTGATGGGAAGTATGGTGAGTTAATTCTATATGCGTTATCAGAGTTTGTTTTAAAAACGCCAATGGTTACGCATAAGATAACGTCTTTAACTAATGTGAATGATCAAGTTAAAGGTGGCGACGGGATATTTTTTGGTGACTATGGTGGGCAGTTGTCAATTTTGGTTGGCGAGTCTAAAATATATAGCGATTTTTCGAAGGCTTTAGAAAGTGTTTTTGATTCTTTAAATAGGTTTAATGCAGCATATTCTGGCTCGGCATTATCTCATGAAATGTTTATTGCAAGATCAAATATTTCGAGTAATTTTGATATTGCGACTCTTGATCTTATATATAAAGCTTTTACACCTGGAAGTGATCTATATAATGAATGTGTGAAAACGCATCCAGTACTAATTATATTTCAAGATGAATACCTTGAGCAAATTGAAGTGGAATCAATGACGAAACTTGAGGCCGAAAAATTGTTTTCTGCATGGTTAGAAACTAAGAAAGATGAGATATGTCAGATAATTAGTAAAAAATATAAGCGTTATCCAAAAATGGCTAGTTATCTTTTAGATTTTTTCTTAATACCAATGACTGATGTCTCTCACTTTAAAAAAACTTTGTATAAGTCCATACATGCAATTGAGTTTAAAGAACCAGTAAAAAAAGCTAAAAGAGTGGCGAAGAAGAAAAGCTAGCTGAATCTGAAATAATATTATTAATAGAGAGTTACTTTGATGAATTCTACGTACACACAAGCAATAGAACATAAAGATTTTATAATTGTCTTTGATGATTTACTAAATTCTCTTTTCATTAGGAATAGAGGTGAAATATTCACGTCTGAAAACTTAACTTCAGAGAAGATAAAGAAGGCGGTTTGGTTGGCCTCTATTGCAGCCTTGGGTGGTGAGCATGAGAAAAATATAGCTAGTGCTTTCGGCTCTTTGCTTTATCTCTATGATAAAGATAATGAAATCTATCAAAGAGCCTGTTATATATTACAGTCAAGAGCGGGGAATATCGTTTCAACAAAACATCTTCCAGATATTATCGCAGAGGGAAAATATAAGAGTGATTTTGGTTCATTTATGAACTTTGAATTAGTAGGTAAAAGAATTAGTCTTGAAAAGAAATTTAAAGATGACACAAAGATATATTTTACTGATTTCCAGAAAGATCTTTGGCTTTCTTTGGTGGATAAAAATAACCTAGCAATATCGGCACCTACATCCTCAGGCAAGTCTTTTATTATAAAGAAATATATAATTGAGCTAATAAGTACATATGATGAAGGGGAATTTGTATATGTAGTGCCTTCAAAGGCTTTGATAAATCAAGTCAGCAATGAGTTGTCAAAGGCATTGATGGGAGTAGCTACTGTTATTACCACATATAGAGATATTAGCGAGAATCACAAAAGAGTTATATACGTTTTAACACCTGAACGTTGCTTGAAATTATTGCAAGAGAAAACAACTAAAGAACCGAAAGTTGTTTTCTTTGATGAAGTGCAAAATATTGAAGATAATAGTAGAGGTAGTATATATGAGAATGTTATTTATCGAATGACTCAACTTTGGTCTGGTACACAATTTGTAATGGCTGGCCCATATATAGAGAATTTGAAGGCGTCCCTAGGGAAAATAACAGATATAAAAATAGTTGAGCAAAAAACCTCTGCAACTCCTGTGTTACAATTGAAAGTTGTACTTACAGTATCGCCAAGAAATAAAATAGTAAATTATAAAATAATAAGCCCATCAGGGAGCATGATAGACAGCGAATTTAATTTGGGAAAAGGATTGTACTCAAAACTAACTGGGCAACGAGGTGTCGCTTTAGCACATATTATTTCGATGTTTAATAGTGAAGACCAAAATATAATTTACTCACCTAAAAAGAATTATGCGGAAAATTGGGCCATTAAGATTTCTGAGAGCGAATCAGTTGAAGAAATTAGAGCTAACAATCGTATAGATGATCTTACAGAATTTTTATCTAATGAGATTCATTCTTCATACTCCTTAATCAGAACTCTAAAAAAAGGTGTTGCTTTTCATCACGGAGGGCTTCTTGATGTTGCCAGAATGGAAGTAGAGGATTTATATACTGAAGGGGTTATTAATAACATTGTATGCACCTCAACGTTGTTGCAAGGTGTTAATCTTCCTGCGGATAGGATAATAATATTATCTCCGAAAATAGGTAACTATGAACTAACGCAATTTGAATTTTTAAATTTGATAGGTAGAGCCGGTCGAATTAACTCATCTTTGTATGGGGAGATTTTTTGCATAGATGTGAAAGATGAAGAGTGGGGTAAGGAAAAAATATTAAACAACGAAAAAAAAGAAATAAAGTCATCAGTCCTTCGTAAGATAGACGAAAATAAAGAGAATGTCATAAGTTACATTGAATTGCCTCGAGCAAGAATTATTGCCGAGGGTGGTGATGAAAAAATAATCCCACTTGTGTCTTACCTTCGTAGTCAATACTTAGTAGATGAAAAACATTTTTCTAAAATTGTCAGCAATACTATCCTAAATGATGATGAACTGACTTTACTAATAAATCGGTTAAAGAAATGTAGAGATTCTCTAATTATTCCTATGGATTTACTATATAAAAATCAATTTATAGATCCGTTTGAGCAAAATGAGCTCTACAAAATTATACAGTCTGATGGGGTAAGTAAATGGTTGATAAATAAGTACCCTAATAGCAAGGAAGGGGTTTCAGATGAATATGCCGAGTTTGAGAGTATGACTTATTATAATCAATACAAAAGCATTATTCAGAGATTAAATGATATTTTCGATATCGAAGGTGAAGTCAATGGTAGAGGTGACGGGATTTATAGAAAATTTTATGTCAGCTTTAAAAAACTTGCCAATGACTCTCATAAATGGATGCAAGGTAAAAAATATAATTTCTTTATCGAAGATACATTATCTAGAAAATTTAAACAAAAAAATAAAAAAGTTGATTATAAAACAATAGATTCAGTTACTAATTTTGTTACCACACATATCAGCACTAATTTAAACTTTATACTAGTAAAGTATTTATCACTCTGGGCAAATGTCGTATCTTCATTTTTGAGTGAGGAACAAAGAGAACAGCATGCGTATGTTCTAAATTTGTCCTCTATGCTTGAAATGGGAAGTTACAAACCTATAGTACTTGAGATAATGTCTTATGGCATTAATCGATCAACTGCCATTGAGATCGAGAAAAAACATAGGGGCGATATTGATGTGGAGGTTTTTTTGAAAGAACTAGACTTGAGTAAATTACCTCCATTACATCAGAAGTATTTGTTGAGAGCTGGTTTTGGAAGAAACAGAAAAACTACTAAGATAGTAAGTTAAGCAGAAATTATTTTTTAATTTTTATCTGATTATTCTGCAAGATACTAATATGCCTCTAGGGAGCTGGAGGCATTGTCAAATTTCAGTGTTGGCACTTTCCTTGTTACTTACCTAAAAATTAGCGCACTTTGCTTACGTACAACTTATGTTTACACTTGTTTTCGGTTACTGCAATGTGACCAACAACTTATCTTGGTGGTTCTTTTGGGGGTTGTTGAAAAATATGGATAATTAATTTATATACTTTACAATAAGTTATGCTTCAAGTGCGACTCCTGTGATCTCCAGCGTAAACCCCTTCGGAGCAGCCAATGACCTTCTGCCGCGATGGCTTTATCCCCACGGTAACCGACTTCTCATTGCAGGATGCGTT
>Ga0209281_1001541_pt1 | contig 12789 bp, 15 predicted proteins | sample MedtruBG_FD_187514 | JGI IMG/M metagenome (GOLD analysis project Ga0209281, IMG submission 187514) | Root nodule microbial communities of legume samples collected from California, USA - Medicago truncatula BG (SPAdes) (version 2) | ecosystem: Host-associated > Plants > Roots > Nodule | place... | reverse complement strand
TCAAGGCGCGCCAGGACGAGCGGCCGGCGCCGAAGGTGAAGACCAACAGCGAGAAGATCGGCTACCGACCGCGTGGCCGCAAGCCGGGCAAGCGGACGGATTTCACCAACGATCCAGCGGTCATTGCCCGACGGCGACAAGCGCTCTCTGAGCTCGATGCGGCGGAATGACTGGCTGCTGCAACTGTCAAAGCTAAAGCCGATGGGTGCGTCTCATCCGCCCCCTCCCTTCCCTTACAACCCGATCCAGCCGGTCCGGTCGGGGGCTTGGCTCAGCGCCAGTGGAGATGCCGCGTGTCGTATTTCTAAATGGCTGAAGACGTATCCAAAGTGACATTTCAACTTTGCGCCGGAGCGGACATTTCAACATGGCCGCCACAGCTTGTGTAGCAGGGTACATTCTATTTCCAAGTGCGACATGCCAATAAAAACAAAGGCTTCGCCTTGGAGATTTTTGGATGCCGCTCTGCTATTCGCAGCTCACCCTTTCCGATCGCCGACGTTTGCATCAGCTCGTGGAACGCAAAGTTCCTGTCGGTGAGATCGCCCGCCAACTCGGTCGGCATCGATCGACGATCTATCGTGAACTGAAGCGCAATACCTTTCATGATGCCGAGTTTCCGGAATACAGCGGCTATTACAGCGGTATCGCCAACGACATTTCCAAGGAGCGTCGGCGACGGCTGCGCAAGCTCAGCCGCCACCCGCAATTGCGCGAACTGGTCATCGAGCAGCTGAAGGCACTTTGGTCGCCGGAGCAGATCGCCGGCCGTCTGCTTGCCGACGGTGTGAGCGCCGTCCGCGTCTGCACCGAGACGATCTATCGCTTCATCTATGGCAAGGAAGATTGTGCGCTGGAGCTTTTTTGAGGCTCTTGGCAGTCGGTCAGGACGGGACCCAGTAAGTCCCGCTGGTCTTGTCGTTGACAATCCCGTCGACTATGCGGGCGAGGCCTTCTAGCAGTATCCTGACTTGTGGATTTGCTGGATCAAACCCTGTCCATCCCGCCAATACGAATATCCCCTGATCGGTAGTTGTCGCCGACTCGTCGTCAGCGTCCCCGAATGCTAAACGTGCATCGCAGATGGAAAGCTTGGCTCTTACCTCCAAAGGCGCAAGATGTGAAAATTCCTCTGCTTCTTCAATCACCCACTCTTCGTCTTCCAACTGCACAAGGAACATGACGGGGCTGGTTACCTGCAACTGCGGGACCACAACGTCCCCTAAGCGCCACTCTGTTTCTTTTACCTCTGCACCCATCTCTTGCAGATATTCGTTCACCTGCAAGAGCGTAAGTGGCGTAGCGGACATCTGAAACCATATAGCAGCTGCTTGCATAAGCTAACCCTCGGCGCGTTGTCTTCCTGCCTAGGAAAAAGACCACAGCCCGGCTATGACCGCAATGTCTGCAAACCGGAAGTGCTGCACGGTCGCTTGCGATCGAGGAAGCTGAAGCCGAAAGGGCACTTCCTCACCCGCCCCCTCCCTTCCCTTGCAACCCCGACCAGCCGGGGAGTTTTGGGAGCTAGACCATGGCGCCCGTCGTGACACCGTTGTCGCATTCCTATTCGGCTGGAATGTCTATTCTCTATGTTGCTTTAACAGCTCGTGTACCCCCGTACATTCTATCTTCGAGTGTGACATCGCAATGAAAACAATGGCTTGCGTTGAATGTCTCAAGAGACGGTAATCTCGGCTTGGGTGTCGGATTCCAACTCTAAGCAGGCCGCCCATAGAGGTGTTTTGTAATAGGTACCGTCCTGCAGAAATCTTAGCCCTTCGCGCTCTTCCCGCAGCAATCCCAGCCAGCACAGGGGCCGCATGATGTCGTGGCGGAACTCCGCTCTGACCATTGAAGCTTGCGTCACTGAGTACGACTCGCTCGGGTATAACTCGTTCACCAGGTCATCCAGCGAACAGCCCTTTCTCGCCTTGATATTGATAAGATTGAGAAAGACGTGCCACCACCGCATCCGCTCCCGCACATCGTCCTGTGCCTGCCCGTAGTCGATATAGGCATAAAGATAGTCTGTCGCGATCTGATCGAAGAAGGTGTGGGGTCTTGCGAGAAAGTCCCGACCGCGTTTGGTGGGAAGCAGTCGGTCTTTGTTTCGCCGCACAAGCCTCAGATGCTTGAGCATGTCGCGGACCACCCAAAGCGGCGGCATATCAGCTTCGTTCAGAACCTTGCTGATGCTGTACAGATCCTCCGACGTGTAGTCGGGCCAATCGAAGTGAACGGCGGCCCAGTGCACGAATTTGCGGTTCATCGCACCAGACGCAGTCAGGCCGATGCCTCCTTCGGTGTCGGCATAGGATACGGCCATGACCATGCCGCGAACCAGTGGTGACATGGCCACTACATCGACGTCGGCAACGAGCTCAATTTCTGGAAGCATTGCGCGCTCCTGGCGTATCCGGTGGTATGAATTCATCCGGAACCATCTCCCAAGAGCGAGGTGATTGAAACTCCAAAATGCTAAGCATTGGATGGCCCCTCACCCGACCCACCTGACCTTGCAAGCCGGACCAGCCCGTCACATTCTACATGGGCCAGATAGAACTGCGACAAGCCGCGTCGCTCGTGGCGCTGGTCAACGTCAACGCTGGACCGCTTGATTTGAAGGAGACGCAGTATGGATCGATTCCCAGGCGGTTGCCTGTGCGGCAACGTGCGATTTGTGGCGACGGGCCGACCATACCGGGTAGGCCTCTGCCATTGTCTCGACTGCCGCAAGCATCACGGGGCCCTTTTCCATGCGTCCGCCATTTTCCCTGAGAACTCTGTGACGATCGATGGCGAGACGCGCGATTACGCCGGTCGGCATTTCTGCCCCCGCTGCGGCTCGACCGTCTTCGCACGCAGCGGAGACGAAATCGAAGTGAACCTCGGATCCTTGGACGCCCCTGATCAATTGATGCCGACCTACGAAAGCTGGACCGTCCGCCGCGAATCCTGGCTGCCGCAGTTTCCCCTCAAGAGACGATACGAGCGGGACCGTGACGAAACGAGTCGCTTCGAGGAATAGGCCGCACGAACGAACGATCGATTCGCGTCACTCCGGAAGGCCCGCCTTACGGTAGCCGTCGACAAAATGCGCAAGCGTCGCAGCGTCGCGGAACGGCTCCGTATCCGCCCAGTGGCGGGTTGTAAAATGCGGGTTGCCGACGAGGAACAGTTCGACCTCCGCGCGCGCCTCGTCGAGCCGGCCCAGTTGGGCAAGGCTTGCCGCCAGGAAACGTCGCGAGCTGGTGCGATAAGTCTCGTCCCGGCGCAGTGTCTCGACGGCGGCTTCGTATTCGCCGGCGGCATATTGCGCCTGGCCGAGCGTCAGATAGTACCAGCTTGCCGGAAACGGGTTCAGCCGGAACGCCTTGCGGATGTGCTCAACGCCCTCCTCCACCCGCCCGGCCAGGACCGCGATGTCGGATAACGTCGCCCAGGTATCGGCCTCGTTCGGATCGAGCTCGATCGCCTTGGCGAATTCCGCATCCGCCTCGGCGAAGCTGCGCTCATAGGCAAGCAGGTTGGCCAGCACCCAGCGGCAACCGGCATCGTTGGGATCGATCGCCACGGCTTTGCGCGCCAGCTCCAAAGCAACGCTACGGTTGGGTTCGACCGGTTCGCCCCAATGCACCCATCTCATCCAGTGGTTCATGGCGAGCCAGCGATAGGCCTCGGCGTATTCCGGATCGAGCGAAACCGCGCGCGTGAGCATCAGATGCGCTTCCCGCGCCGTCTGAGGCGAATCATCGATCAGCTTGCGCGCCCGCACGCAGAGATCGTAGGCCTCGAGATTTTTGGGGCGGTTGCGCGGCGCCTGTGGGCGCAGCCGGCCGAGCAACGCCTCCACGATCTTGCCGGTGACCTCGTCCTGAACGGCAAAGATATCTTCGAGGCTGCGATCGAAGCGTTCCGCCCATAGATGATTGCCACTCACCGCATCGACCAGCTGCGCGTTGATGCGCACCCGCCCCGCAGCGCGTCGTGCGCTACCCTCCAGCAGATAGCGCACGCCAAGGTCCTCAGCGATCTCGCGCACGTCCCTCGCCTTTCCTTTAAAGGCAAAGGTCGAATTGCGCGCGATGACGAACAGGCCGTAGATCCTGGACAGGTCGGTGATCAGGTCTTCGGTCAACCCGTCCGCAAAGGATTCCTGCTCCGGATCGCTGCTGAAATTAACGAAAGGCAACACGGCTATGGACGGTTCGTCCGGCAGCGGCAGTGGATTTCGCTTCGCGCCACCGGCCTTTTCGACAGGCCCCGTGAAGCGGTAGCCGACCCGCGGAATCGTGGCGATCCATTCGCCGCCGTCGGGGGGCGCACCAAGCATCTTCCGCAGTTGCGCGATCTGGACGGTGAGGTTGCCTTCCTCCACCGCCCTGCCCGACCACGCCGCATCCATCAGCTCGGCTTTTCCCAGGATCTCACCAGGCCGTCCGACGAGCGCCTCAAGCAGCTTCAGCCCGCGATAGCCGACGGCAACGGGCTCATCGTTCCGAACGAGCGTTCCCGCACCCGGATCAAGGACGAACGGACCAAAGACGAAGCGCGATCCCTGCATAGGGCGCATCTATAGTCCGTTTGGAAATTTTTGAGAACTTTTTGGAAGAGCTTAATTACCACGCTGTTCGCATCACGCAGAATTCATCCTCTTTCGGGTCGAGGGCTCTGCCCCTCAAACCGTGTGGAGGTTACCATGAACGATATCCCCTCCGTTGTGACGGAAACGCCGCGTCGTCCCTACCGCCCCGCCACCCTTCGAAGCATTATCGCGACCTGGGACGAGCGGAAGCGCTTTCGCTGCGAACTTGAGCAAAAGTTGAAGGACGATCCCCATTTGATCAGCGATATCGGTCTGACGAGGCTTGAGGCCGAGGCGGAGATCGCCAAGCCCTTCTGGCAAGTATAAGGCAAGTCTGCATGACCGCTGAAAGCACGACTTTATCGCGACAGGACCAGATCCCGTGGGCCGCTATGGCCGGCATCATCGCGACCGTCACGGTGTTCGCCGTGGCACAGGGGCTGACCTATCCCCTGCTCAGCTTCATCCTGGAGCGGCAGGGGACGACGCCTGGCCTGATCGGCTTGTCGGCGGCGATGACCCCGCTGGGTTTCATCGTATCCGCCCTCTTCATTCCGGCACTGGCGCGGCGCGTGGGCGGGGCGCGGCTTGCGATCCTGTGTTCGGGCCTGGCCGCGCTCACGCTGATCGCGATCGGCTGGACGCAGGAGGTCTGGGCCTGGATGCCGCTGCGTTTCCTGCTCGGGTTCTTCGCCAATCCGCTGTACGTGATCAGCGAGACCTGGCTGCTCTCGATCACGCCCGCGCGGCGGAGGGGCCGAATCATGGGCCTCTATTCGTCGATCGTCTCGGGCGGCTTCGCCATCGGCCCGCTCTCGCTCGGTCTGGTCGGCACGCAAGGCTGGCCGCCCTTCATGGTCGGCATCGTGGCCTTCCTTCTCTGCGGGCTGATCGTGCTTGCGGTCGTGCCGCACCTGCCGAAGATGCCACATGAAGGCGAGGCGACATCGGTCGGCGGCTTTTTCGCACTGGCGCCGCTCCTCTTGTTCGCGGTTTTCGCCGCAGCCGCCTTGGAGCAGACCCTGCTTTCCCTGTTCGCGGTCTATGGCGCGGCGCTTGACAGCACAGAAGGGCGTATCGCCTCGCTCATCACCTGTTTCATCGCAGGCAACGCCGTGCTGCAGATATTGCTGGGACGGGTGGCCGAACGGTTCGGGTCGCTGCGGACCATGATGCTCTGCGCCTTGGCTTCACTGGGTGGCTGCCTGCTGCTGCCGGCGATCTTCGAATCATGGCTCATCTGGCCGCTCTTTTTCGTCTGGGGCGGGGCCTCGTTCGGCATCTACACCATGTCGCTGATCCAACTCGGCGAGCGATTCACGGGTCAATCCTTGATCGCCGGCAACGCGGCCTTCGCCTTCGTATGGGGCATCGGCGGCATCGTCGGCTCGCCCGCGACAGGACTGGCGATGCAACTGATCGGACATCAGGGGCTGCCATTGTCCCTTGGCCTGCTTTGCTTTGTGCTGGCGGTGTTTCTAATCCCGCAGCTCAACAGGCCTTAATGCGCCGTAAAAGCCCCGTCGACCGGATGATAGCTGCCGGTGATGAAGCTCGCCTGTTCCGACAGCAGGAAACAGACGAGAGCCGCGACTTCCTCCGGTTTTCCCCGCCGGCCGAGCGGCTGCAGCGCTTCCAGGCGTCGTGTCTTCGCCAATTCCGAATGTCCCGACAGAAGCGGCGTTTCGATCCAGCCGGGGCCGACCGCGTTGATGCGAATCCCCATTCTTGCATATTCGATCCCGGCCGCCTTGGTGAGCCCCACCACCCCGTGCTTGGCGGCGGTGTAGGCGGACGCGGTAGGCAATGCAACCGCACCGAGAATCGAGGACATGTTGACGATAGCGCCGCCGCCCTTTCCGAGCATGGCGGCGATCTCGTATTTCATGCAGTAGAAGACGCCGTTCAGGTTGACTTCGATCAGCCTGCGCCAATCTTCGAGCGGGTAGTCCGCGGTCGCTTGGCGCGGGCCCTCTATGCCTGCATTGTTGACCGCAAGATGCAATCCGCCGCATTCCCGCACGGTGAAGGCGACCATTTGCTCTACCGCCCCCGCGTCGGTGACGTCGACGGTGAAGTCTCGCGCCCTGCCCCCGGCAGAGCGAATCTCGGCCGCGACGCTGCGCGCCGCATCGGCGTCGCGGTCGGCGACTATCACTTCCGCACCCTCGCCGCCAAGTTGCCTGGAGACGGCGGCGCCGATGCCGGAACCCGCGCCGGTCACGATTGCGATTTTTCCTTCCAGGCCGAGTTTCATCGTGCCGCTCCTTGTCTCCGCTGCTTCCCCGAACCAGTCGATCAGACGCCGGTTCCGGTCGCAAGAGGTTTCATCCTTGCGGTCGTATCCGTTGCAAGGCTTGGCCGACACGCGCTTGGGTGTTAAACACGAAATCGTAGGGACTCACAATTTACTCAGCAGGTGAGAATGGAGAAGGATCGCATTACGCGCCGGGTACTCGTGCTGGGTAGCCTGGCTCTCTTCGCCTCTGGCTGCAGTTCGTTGCGCTCGGCGGACAGCCCGCAATCAGCCAGGACCCGTATAGACCCACGATACCGCAGGCAGGAGGTCGCCTATTATGGCGGCGAATCGCCTGGAACGATCGTCGTCAATACGGAAGAACGTTATCTCTATTATGTTCAGGGAGGCGGTTCGGCGGTTCGCTACGGGATCGGCGTAGGCGAGGAAGGGCGCACCCTCAAAGGCCGGGCGAAAATCGGCCGCAAGGCGGAGTGGCCCTCCTGGACGCCGACTGCAAACATGATTCGCCGCAAGCCGCATCTGGCGCAATATGCCGGCGGGGTGAGCGGAGGGCTGCATAACCCGCTTGGGGCCGCCGCGCTCTATCTCTATCAGGGCGGAAACGACACCATGTTCCGGCTGCACGGGACGAATGAGCCCTGGACGATCGGCCAGGCCGTATCGAGCGGTTGCATTCGTTTGACGAACGACGACATCGTCGATCTCTACAGCCGCACCCCGGTGGGTGCGACCGTGCTGATCATTTGATGGCGTTTTCCGTTACATTTCGGTATAAATGACTAAGCCCCGTGTGTTCCGACGCGGTTGATAACCCGGTAACCATAAAGCGGTTATCAACTGTGTCCTTTCTGCACTAGGCCCCGGCGCAAATCGCCACTATTACTTGGAGTGTTGCCTTCGATAACCCATTCCGACTATTGAGGAAAGGACTACTTGATGAGCCGAATTCTAGTTGTGATGATTGCGTTGCTTTCTGTTGCCGGCCTCACCGCGTGTGATACGATCGGCAAGGGTAAGGGTAAGGCCCCGCCGCCTGCTGCCGTCGATACGGTAGAACCGGCGCCGGTATACAAGTAACAGTGACTTTGCGCCGTGGGAGAGCTCAACGACCGCCCTCCCACGGCGCGTTATTCAGGCTAGACCGGCTGTGAGACTGACGGCATAGTACGCGTCAAGAACTCCAGAGAGCCGGCCCGAGGTCTGGATTGTCAGACTCGGAAGACAATCTAAGTGGTGTGATGACGCTTGCACGAGGCCGCATATCCCTTGTGATCTTGGTCGCACTGGCAGCAGCTGCATGCCAGACACAAGACAAAAATCCCGAACCCCGCTACGTTTCCAGCAGCCTGAATGGGCCGGCGAAACTCGAATCTCAAGCGAGAGAGCAGGGATATTTCATTGAATTTCGCTCCCGCTACGCGCTGAGCTATGGCCACACCTACGTTATCTACGGGCGCACGAACAAGTCTGGTGCGGTCGTTCAGCGCCAGGTTGCCGGCCTTGCACCGGCTACCCTTGATCCGACACCGTATGTCCTTGGCCATTTTGTGCCCGTTCCGGCTGAAACCGGCGCGAGCGACGGTGACCTTGAGGAAGAATACCGCTCGGCAAGCTGGCGCGTCATGCTGACGCAGGCGGAATACAACAAGGTCGTGGCTTTCATCGACAAACTGAAAGCCAAGTCGAAGTTCTGGCACGCGTCGCTCTACAACTGCAACGCCTTCGTGGCCGAAATCGCCCGCTCCATGGGCTATAAGACACCCGGCATCTGGCTTAGGCCGCAGGAATTCATTACAAGGCTTCGGGAGATGAACGGAGGTTGAGAGGCGACGGGCACAGAGCTCGCGATCCAACCGTCACCGTTCGAAATAGAATCACGCTGCGAAGCATCGGCTGAAGAAGGTTCCCGCCCGATCGTTGACGCCAGGCGCAGGCTAAGGACTTGGGGAACTAGACATGTCGGTATCCTCCATCGGCGAGATCGCCTGGGTGCTCGGAATCGTTGCCTGGTACTTCATTCGCCGCCCTTATGAACGCCGCGCGAAGCGCGTGCGTGTCGTCAGCCACCGCCGCTCAACCTCCGAAAAGCTGGGCCTGGCGGCGGCCCTGCTTGGCCTCGCGATCATTCCCGCTTTTTATGTCGCTACCGGGATCCCGGAGGGGGCCGACCACCCTGCCCGGCTCTGGGCCGTCGTGCTCGGTGCCGTGATTTTCTGTCTGGCCATGTGGGTCTTTCGCAGAACCCACAAGGAACTCGGTCGCAACTGGTCGATCACGCTCGAGATTCGCGACAAGCACGAACTGATTCGCCGCGGTCCTTACGCCCTGGTCCGCCATCCCATGTATACTTCGTTCCTGCTGATGGGCGTAGGCCAGGCGTTTCTTCTGCCGAACTGGGTCGCAGGGCTGGCGGGTCTTGCCGGTTTCGCGGTCCTCTTTCTTCTGAGAGTGGACAAGGAGGAACGCATGATGATGGAAATGTTCGGCTCCGAGTATCGCGACTACATGGCGGACACCAAGCGGATCATTCCTTACATTTACTAGAGGTGCATGATGCGAGGCCGAGCCCTCAAGCTTTCAGCGTCTCGGCGCCTGGTCGGGGATCTCATGCGATTTTCGATGAAGGTGCCGCGGGTGAGCGTGCAGCGGCGGATGAATCTCGGGCCGTTGCTCGAGGCCAGAACATCGCTTGAAAGCAGGCCATCCTGGACGGCGCTCTTCCTAAAAGGATACGGCCTTCTCGCTCAGGAGACGCCCGAGTTGCGGCGCGCTTACGTCAAATTTCCCAGACCGCAGCTATACGAATATCCGGGAAGCATCGCTTCCATCGCGCATGAAAGGGAGTACGAGGGCGAACGAATCGTGCTGCTGACGACGATCAAGAATCCGGAGCGCCGTCCGATCGCGGAGCTGGGGTCCTTGATGCAGACGGCGCGAACCAGTCCCGTGCTGGAGGTCAAGGAATTCCGGCGCGCCCTGAAGATCGCCCGCCTCCCCGGTCCGATCAGATGGCTTCTCATGTGGCTCGGATTGAACATCGGCCGGCAAAGGGCGCGCCGTTTCGGTACATTTCAGCTGTCGGTCTATTCGGGCCTCGGCGCGGAATCGCTCAACCCCCTCACGCCGTTAACCTCGCTTCTCAATTACGGCCCGATCGACAACGATGGCTCGGTCACCGTGCGCATCCACTATGACCACCGGGTCATGGATGGCGCCAACGTCGCGCGTGCCCTCGAGCGGTTCGAGAGGATATTGAACGGCGAAGTCACCGCGGAGCTGGAAGGGCTTGCATCCGGGCGCGACGTAACCGCTGCGGCAGGTTCCGGAGCGGCGCGATGAGGCCGGGCGATCAACTTCGTCCCGCTGTCGTCGTCGTCGGTGCCTCCCGGGGAATCGGCAAGGCAATCGCCGAAGTGGCCGCGAGGGATGGTGCACCGGTCGTACTGGTGGCGCGTTCGGAAGTGGCGCTGGCGGCGGCCGCCGACGATATCCGGAACGCCGGAGGCGAGGCGTTCACGGTCCCGCTGGATTTCCTGGCTGATGATGCGGCGCTCGGTCTCGAGGACTTCCTGTCCGCAAACGGCCTGTTCTGCGACGTACTCGTCAACAGCGCCGGTTATGGATTGCGCGGCGGCGCGACGGTCCTGCCGCTCGATGAACAGCTCGGCCTCGTCGACCTCAACATCCGCGCCCTTACCGAACTCACCTTGCGCCTCCTGCCGGGCATGGTCGCGCGCCGTCGCGGCGGCGTCATCAATCTCGGTTCGGTCGCGAGCTTCACGCCGGGTCCGTATATGGCGCTCTACTATGCCAGCAAGGGCTTCGTCCGCTCCTTTTCGGAAGCGCTGCACCAGGAACTGCGTCACACGGGCGTGACCGTCACTTGCGTGGCGCCGGGCCCGGTCTCGACGGAATTTCTGGCAACCTCAGGCGCCAATCGCGTGGCACTGTTCAAGATCTTGCCCAAGCTCGAGGCGGGCTATGTCGCTGAAAAGGCGTGGCGCGGCTTCAAAACAGGCCGCCGCCTCGTCATACCCGGCCTCTCGGCCAAGCTGACGATCCTGTTGGCGGCGCTGGTGCCCTCCGCGATCATGCTGCCCCTGATCGGCCGATTGCAGCGCAGGAGCAAGGATCCGTGCCCCTGCGGCTCCGGCAAAAGTTTCACGTCGTGCTGCGGTGCCCGCGGAAATTCGCTCGGAACCACCACGCAAAGTCGGTAGAGAAGCATTCGCGGAATAGGAGCGGCCACGAAACATCGCCCTCTCCGATGACGTCGAGTCGTTACGGTCTCTGAATATAGACATTAAAAAGTTTCAATATCTTATTGATATTCAATCGCTATCCTCGATAATCACCTCTAGCTAAGTCCAGGGAGGAAGCACGTCCCGGCAGGAAAACTGCTACGGCGATCAGCTGATTTCCAGATCCGAGACGTCCCATGGACGACGAGCGGCCTTTCCTTGACACGGGCAAGAACCAGGGCACCGGTTCCAGAAAGACCGAATGCTCTGTCTCCGCCTCACGGATTAGGCGTCTCCGAAGCCACTCTTCGTAGCGTTATCAGTCCTTGCTGTAGTCAGCGCCGTACCATTTGGTCGTCAGTTTTCCAAGCGTGCCGTCAGCCTTCATCGCTTTGATGATTTCACCGATCCTAGCGGTCCATTCCGAGTCGCCTTATCGGCAATGACGACCGCAGGCGACCGAAAGGGATACACGCCCTCGAGGATACGAACGGGATAGCCGTTTCTGACTGCATTTTGGGCGGTCTGCTCGGGGGCGATGACAGCGTCCAATCGAACCCCGTTTCCAAGACGCAGGTCATCGAAGGGCATCATTGAATCCGGAAACGTGCGCACTTCGCCCGGTTCGAGATTGTATTGGACCGGCGGCAAGCCCGGCGCATCGATCTCCAGGCGACGGTTGATGAAGTCCTCGGATGCCGTGCCTGTTTCGACGCCGATAATCTTACCATCCAGATCCTCTTCCGATTGAATGCTGCTCTCGGCATGAACGACGTAGACATAAGGGCTGTAATAATAGATTCCGGCGAAATCGATGACCTCTGCCCGCGCCTTGGTTGGAGCAACGGAACCGACCCCGAGGTCGAAACGTCCCTGCCAGTGGCCTCCCGTCATGGTTGCCCATTCCGGGGTTTCGAAACGTACATTCGCGCCCAACCGTTTGCCGATTTCATTGGCGACATCGATGTCAAAGCCGACAAGGACGTTGTTCTCATCGAGAAAACCCTGCGGAGGCCAGCCGACATTGGTGGCGACGACCATCTCTTTTCTTTCATTGACGCGATCAAGCGTTGAGCCTGCCATTGCCGAACTGCAGAATATAGACAGCGATACCGATGCTATAGCTACCATGCTTTTCATGTTGTCTCCTACCCCCGTTGAACGGTCAACAATGCCCCGGACGTTTTTTGCTGGGAGAGTTCTACAAGCGGACGACCTCCGCAAACCTATTTATTAGAATTCTGCTATCGGAATTTCCGATTCCGACTTCCAGAATAGAGCGATAAACTCAGATGCTGAAATGAAACCATCGCCGCCGGCAAGCTCATTTCGTTTCCGTCGGTGGAGGTCGTCGGCGACGACGTGGCTCAGGAAGCGCCTAACTTTCGGGCGCGCAGATTGCCGTTACCGGCTCAACGGCGTGGTCATGGTTGAGGCGGCGACAGCCGTGGCCTCTATCCTTCGGCCAGAACGTTGTGTGCAATCGTCGCTCGACTGCGCGGCGTCGGACGGACATTCCTATGAATGTTAAAGGGATGGAGCATTTCCGCGATCCCGAAAAAGAATGGGAATGCTCTGGCCGTGAAGCTCACACCGGTGGCAGATCGCCGCGTTGCCAGCCTTCCATGGTCTCCGCCATGAAATCGGTATAGCGCCCTTCTTCGATAGCCTTGCGGATGCCGGCCATCAGCTCCTGATAATAG
>Ga0209281_1001540_pt1 | contig 12810 bp, 12 predicted proteins | sample MedtruBG_FD_187514 | JGI IMG/M metagenome (GOLD analysis project Ga0209281, IMG submission 187514) | Root nodule microbial communities of legume samples collected from California, USA - Medicago truncatula BG (SPAdes) (version 2) | ecosystem: Host-associated > Plants > Roots > Nodule | place... | reverse complement strand
GTGCTTGCCTGTTCCGCATGGCTCTGGCTCGCCGCAACGGCCTTCGCGCATGCGTCGCTGGTCGAGACCATTCCTGCCGACAACGCCGTGCTTGCGGAGTCGCCTGCGACATTCTCGATGACCTTCAGCGAAGCGGTCTCGCCGCTCTCCCTCAAGCTGGTCGGGCCGGACGGCTCGAGTGTCAGCCTCGAACGTTACGAGCCGCGCGATCGAACTTTGGAAGTCGAGCCACCATCCAGTCTCGTCCGGGGCACGCATGTGCTTGTCTGGCGCGTGATCTCCGAAGATGGACATCCGATCGGCGGCTCCGTGATCTTCTCGATCGGACCGCCGGGCGCAACCCCTCGCGCAGCCGCAGTGAAAATCGACGGAGAGGTCGGCACGGCAATATGGCTGGCAAAGGTCGCACTCTATCTCGGCCTCTTTCTAGGGATTGGTGGGTCGTTCGCCCTGTCATGGCTTGGAAGGGTCGAGCGCTCCGGAACCGTGACCGTTCACATCATTCTCGGCATCGGGCTCTTCGGAGCGCTGTTGTCTGTCGGCTTCCAGGGCCTTGACGCACTCGCCGCTCCCCTTCGGCGCCTCGCGGATTCGGCGACTTGGCAAGCTGGAATGAGCACTAGCTTCGGCCGGACCTCCGTCGTCGCCGTTCTTGCATCTGCGATGGCGATCTTCGCGCTTGTCGCGAAAGGCGGCTGGGGGCGCCTTCTTTCGCTGGCTGCGCTCATCGGGACGGGTCTGGCACTTGCGCTGAGCGGCCATGCCAGCGCCGCGGAACCGCAATGGGTTACGCGCCCGATGGTCTTCCTTCACGGTGTCGGCATCGCGTTCTGGACAGGAGCGCTCATACCGCTTGGGCTAGCGCTCGCACGCCGCACTCCAGAGTCCGGATACATGCTGCGCCGCTTCTCCAACACGATCCCGCTCGTCCTCGCCTTGCTGATCGTCGCCGGCATCGTGTTGGCCGTGGTCCAGGTTCGAAATCTTTCGGCATTGGTCGAAACTGCCTACGGGGCCGTCCTCCTCGCAAAACTGGCCTTGTTCGTCCTGCTTTTTGCACTTGCCGTGTTCAATCGCCTACGGCTGACGGAGCCGGCAGAACGACGGGACGCACCGGCGGCACGGCGCCTCGCTCGGTCGATCGCCATCGAAACCGTCGTCGCCGTCTTGATCTTCGGGGTAGCCGCAGTTTGGCGGTTCACGCCCCCGCCGCGCGCCTTGGAGATCGCCGCTGCCCAGCCTGCAACCGTTCATCTCCATGCACCGCGGGCCATGGCGAACGTGCGGCTCTCGCCTGGCCGCGCCGGGCAGGTCGCGGCATCCATCGAGGTGTTCAGCAAGGACGCGAAGGTCCTCACGCCCAAGGAAGTGACGCTCGTCCTTTCAAATCCGGCGTCTGGCATAGAAGCGATCCGGAGGCCCGCGCAGCGCGCCGGGGAGGCGAACTGGCGCGTCGATGGTTTTGTCGTGCCCTTGCCCGGCACTTGGCATGTGCGGCTTGATCTCCTGGTCTCCGACTTCGAGCTGGTGAAGCTCGAAGGCGAGGTTGACATCCGGCGCTGAGTACGCTTGGCGCGGGACGGAGCCAAGTTTCGGGCTTAACCGGCGGGCGTTACTTGCTCCAGCGAAAAGGACCCTCAGTTCGACGCTCCTCGATGGAGGACTTCACATCTCGTATGTCTCGCGACCGCGCTCGCAATGACGGTGGTTATCGTGCTGATAGTTGCCCTTGCGACCCTGGGTCTCGGCCGCTGGAACCCGACGCAATTCACCTGGCGCAGACGTGCCGGCCGCGCGCAGTTCCTTCAGCCACGGCATGCCCAGAGATCGCATCCTCGCGGGTGCGAGATATTCTACCACGGCCGCCTGGCTTAGCGATTGAGCTCGCAGATGGAGCGGTTCTCATCTCGAGGTTCTCGCGGCGGCCCCTTCATTGCTGTGCTGGCACTTCATGGGCTCTGCTCTTCTGGCGCTGGTAGCGCTCGGTTTCTCTTCTTACCCCAGCACTGAGCTGTTTGCGCAAGCGCAAAGACGTGCGTGCCATTCTCGTGCACGAACATATCAGTTCAGGGGCGCGGCTTCTGCTCGGAATGGCTCCAGCGAGTCTTAAGCCAAGGACATCTCTGGCAAGCAACACCAGACAAGGAACAGATCATGACGGGAATACGTCTCGACAACACCGTCGCAGCAATCGCGGCAGAGCTGCCCGGAGCGGCGGAACTCTTCCGGGGCCATGACATCAGCTTCTGTTGCGGCGGCAACGTCCAGCTCTCGGAAGCCGCCGTCAAGGCAGGCGTCGCGCCGTCGGCGCTGCTTGCAGAGTTGCAAGCCCTCGTAGTGGCCGCGAGACGAGATGCACCTGCGGAAACATCGGACCTCATCGGACACATCCTGGACAGATATCACCAGACGCACCGCGCCGAGCTCGCCTGGCTCATCCCGCTCGCCCAGAAGGTGGAGCGGGTACACGGAGACCACCCCTCGGCACCGATCGGGCCCTCCCAGGTACTTGAGCGCCTGCGAGACGACCTCGAGAGCCACATGATGAAGGAAGAGCAGGTCCTGTTCCCGATGATGCGGCGCGGCGGCAGTGCGGTGATCGCCCATCCGATCACGCAGATGCGAGACGAGCACGAGGAGGAGGCGGAGCATCTCCGGACGGTCGAACATGTGACCCATGGGCTTTCGCTGCCGCCAGGCGCCTGCGGCTCGTGGACCGCACTCTATACGGGACTGCGCAAGTTCACCGACGACCTGGTGACCCACATCCATCTCGAGAACGCAGTGCTGTTTCCGCGGTTCGAAACCCAGGCCCAGGCGGCCGTTTGACGCACGACTTAGCAGATGAGCTCAATCTGGCGGGCGCCATACCGGCCACTTTTCTTTCTCGCGGGACTATGGGCGCTTATCGTGCCTATTGTCTGGCTCCTCCCGGAACAACTCGTGCCGGACAGGGTCGAGTGGCACAGCCGCGAGCTTCTGTTCGGCATGGGCGGAGCTGCGGCAGGGGGCTATCTCCTGACGGCCCTGCCGGCCTGGACGAGGGGGGCCCCGTCCCGCCGGCCGCCACTGTGATCGCTACCTGCCTCTGGTGCGCGGCCCGTCTGACCGGCGCGTTCTCGGATCATCTGCCCCTTATCGCTGCCGCGATCGGGGTCTCCGGCTATTTCGCGTTCCTGACCGCGATGCTGATGCGTGGCGTCGTGGTCTCCCGGGCTTGGGCTCGGTGCTGGGCGCCGCTTGGGACAGGCGGGCTTGGCGTAAATGCCTTCGTTTGCATCGCCGATGGCCCGAGTCCCACGCCTCTGCTTTTTGCCGCGCTGATCGTCGTGGTAGGCGGACGCGCCGTGCCCGCGTTCACCGGCTCCTGGCTATACCGGACAGCGGGAGGGAAGTCCCTCCGCAATCGGCGGGAGCTTTCGCATCTGGCGGTCGCGGGCATTCTCATCGCGACCTGTCTTCATGGCGACTGGTCGCCGACGCTGCCAGGTCTCCTGCTGTTGTTTTCTGGCGCTATGCTGCTGTGGCAGATGAGCGAATGGCGGAGCCTCGGGACCCGCGGCTACCCGGCCTTGTTCATCCTGCATGTCGCCTTCGCCTGGACGCCGACGGCGCTCCTTCTGGGCGGTCTTTCAGCTACTATATCCGGCCATGTTCCAGCAGATGACGCCCTGCACGCGCTGACGATGGGCGCGATGGGTACAATGATTGCCGCCTTCATGATGCGCCCGGCCATGGTCCGCGACGGCGAGTCCCTGATCCTCGGCGGGACCATGGCTGGCGCGTTCTCGCTCGTGTCGCTCTCGGCGCTGCTGCGGACTTCCGGTGGCTGGCTGGATGCAGACCATTTCGAACCCGAAGCCGCTGCCGCAATCTGCTGGATGGCGGGGTGGACGCTCTTTCTGATAGCATATCTTCCGGCCATGAGCGGCCCTGTTCCCAGACCCGCGTTCAGCGCCGCACTCGGCAATCAGGTCAAGCGCGGCAACGGCACCACCGCCGTGGAAGGCGGGGTGCCTTTGTCCGTAGAGCACCGAGGATACCCGACCGAATAGACGTATCTCGCAAGGAAAAGTCATGCACGTGGAACGAGATCAAAATGGTGACTTCACATTCGACTCCGTGGCGCTCGCCGATCGTTTCCAGCTCTCAAGCGAGGACCTTCGTCGGAACATCCGCAGGGGACTGGTGACCAGCATGGTCGAGCGCGGCGAGGGCGAAGACGCTGGCACGTGCCGCTTGCGCGTGAAGATCGGGAACCGCGTATGGACCGCAATCCTGAACAGCGAGGATCGCGTAATCACCGAAGAAATGACCATTTATCGCGCGAGCTCGCGAAGTGAGATCACACTGGCGTCGGACGCATCTTGAGCCAGACCCCGCTGCAGCCAAGCCCCGAAGGCTTGCCCCTCGGCCTTCGCTCGAAACAGCTTCGGCCGGGGGGCAGCCTCACTCGGCAAACAGATCGGGACCGAATACTTCGTAGTGGATGCGCGCTTCGGTAAATCCAAGACCGAGGAGCTTGTCGTGCTGCATGCGCATGAACGGAACCGGTCCGCAGATGTAATAGTCGGCGTCGTCGAGCAGGATGCTGTCCTTGACCTTTTCGACGTCGACGAGGCCCGCAAAGTCGTAGTCACGCCCCTCGATATCCGTCGGCAGGGGGTCGTCGTAGAAGATGAACAGCTTGAAATCCGGATAGGTACGGGAGGCTTCCTTCAGCCGATCGCGCATCGCATGTACCGCGCTGTTTCGCGCGCCATGTACGAACACGACCTTCCGCGGCGGCGTCTGGAGCGCCTTCTTCAGCATGCTGACCATCGGCGTCAGCCCGACCCCGCCGCTGATCAGAACGATTGGCGTAGTCGCGCTTACATCGATGTAGAAATTGCCATAGGGAGCCGCGAGCTTGAGTTCGTCGCCGACATTGATCTCGTCGTGCAACAAGGACGAGACATAGCCGGGCGTCCCCAAGCCGCCATCTTCTCGCTTCACAGAGATCCGATAGCTGCGTCCGTTCGGAGAGTCCGACAGGCTGTACTGGCGTATCTGCTGGTACCCGAGCTTAGGCACCTGCACGGCGACACTCGTATATTGTCCGGGTTCGAAATCCGCAACGGGTCCGCCGTCCGCCGGCTCCAGCACGAATGAGGTGATGACGTCGCTCTCCGGGTTCTTCTCACGGACGATGAAGCGACGCCAGCCGGCCCAGCCACCGGCACGTTCCTCCGAGCGCTCATAGAGCTCGCTCTCCATGCCGGCCAGTATATCCGCCAGATTGCCATAGGCCTGTGCCCACGCTGAGATGATTTCATCTGTCGCGGCATCTCCCAGCACCTCCTTGATAGACGCAAGCAGATGTTCTCCGACGATCGGGTATTGTTCCGGTCTGACGCCAAGGCTGGCGTGCTTATGGGCGATATCCTTCAGCACCGCCGAAAGGCTCTCCGGATTTTCGATGTTGGCCGCATAGGCGTAGACCGCGCGCGCGAGCGCTTGCTGTTGTTCGCCCCGTTCCTGGTGCGCCATATTGAAGATGTTCTTGAGCTCGGGATGAGCCTGAAACATCCGCTTATAGAAATGCTGGATGATGGCGTACCCGTGCTGCGCGAGGACGGGGGCCGTTGCTTTGACGATATCCTCGGTCTTCTGAGTGAGCATTGGGTTTCTCCTTTGGCTCCTTGACCCAGGGCGCTCTAACTGCACTGGTTTCAACATACGAGTGGACCCCAACCGCTGACGCTGATGCAGACCTGGAATTCTACTCAGCAATAGAGCGGAATTGCGCGCGGGTTTCATTGCGGCTGGGCTGAGGTTCGAATTTCGTCGTTTTGGAACCGATCTTTGGCACACCGAGGTCAGGCAGCCCGGCCGAACCGCTCGTGCGCACCCGAAGTGGAGATCATGTCAACAGTTAGTTCCGAATGGTGCTCGCACGCGATGCGGACAGCCGAACTGCCCATGAGGCTGAAGGCGGTTGAGAAGGCGTCGGCAGCCGTCGCAGTCGGAGCTACGACGCTGACCCGCCGGCGGAGTCTTGGCGCTCTCCCGCTAAGGGGGTCAAGAATGTGGCCGAAGCGGCCGGAGTCGTCGAATCGGAAACCGTCCGGGCTCGAGGTCGCGACGGCCCTGTTGACGAGATTCAGAACGCTGTCCGGCGTGCTGGCATCTTCTCGCGTCGCAAGTCCGACCTGCCACGGACGGCCGTCGTGTTGCGACCCGATGGCGCGTGTCTCGCCCATGCTGACGAGGCTGTTTGCAATACCCGCGTCCTTGAGCAGGCCGACAATCCGGTCGGTGATGTAGCCCTGCGCTATGCCGTTGAGGGTCAACGCCATTCCCGGTCGGGCGAGTACGACGCGATCGCGGTTGAACTCAAGCTTGTCGAAGCCGACGCGCGACAATGCGCGCCTCTTTGCGGCCTCGGGCGGCCCCGCGGGATCGGCGTCGCCGGCGGCAAAGTGCTCGGCATAGAGCGTCCACAGAGGCTGGACGCTAGGGTCGAAGGCCCCACCAGTCGTCTCCCAGAAGTCACGGCTAGCCTCGAGCAGATTCACCAGATCCGGCGGCGGAGCGGCGATCGCTCCGGTTCGGTTCAGCTCGGCGAGCGCGGAATCGCGCTGGTACAGACTGAACACCCTCTCCAGCCGCGCAACCTCTGTGACGACGCGGTCCACCAGCCCGGCGGCGTCTGCCTGGCTCTCTAGGTTCAGAATCAGTGTCGCCGGCGCGCCCAGGGCGCGGCCTCTCCACGTCACCGCTGCCACTGCGGCTTCGGCACGTCCGCGAAGGTCCAGCAGGGGGAGGCCGCGGCGGCGGCCATGATGCAGATCGCCCGGCGGCGCGTAATCGGACTAGCCATGAATTTGCGCCTCCCCATGGCTCTCAGTTTCGATTGCCGCGCCTTGCTCGGCGGTCCCGGTCCCCAGCACATAGCCCTTGGGAATTTCTGCAAATCCGGTCACCCGGCCGCCATTCTTGGCGGCGAAATCCCGCGCCGCGCGTTCGCTCGAAAACGGCACCGCCTCCTCGGCGCCCATGCCGCCCCTTACCTTGCTGCCGATGACGTAGAACGCCTTCTTCGCGTCGATCCAGTTCTCCGCTCCCGGCTCCTGCCAGCTCGGCGCCGCGCCCATGTCCGATACGTAGATCGCGGCGACGTCCCTGGGTTCCTCCGGCAACATCGTGAATGCGACGGTGTCCCGAGCCGAGGAGAACCAGATGGGTTCGGGAATGTCCTGCAGGATGATCTGGCCCTTCGGCCCCGGATGCTCGAGGACATTCATGCCGCAGTAGCGCCCCATCGCATCCGCCGTAAGCGAATAGGGGGACGGCATCGTCGTATCCTCCTCCTTCTGGCAGCCGGCAAGGAAAAGCGTTGCGGCGAGGATTGCAGTGACGACCGTGAGCTTCATAGCTCCCTCCTTGAGAAGATCAACGTGGCGCATCCGAGCGGTGCGAGCGTCCAGAGCCCGAGAGCCGCAAGCAGGACGGGCGCCGACAGGCCGGTGTGGTCGGCGACGCCACCCAGGGCCGAAAGAGCGCTTGCGCCGCCGGAGCCTAAGTTGAGCAGGCGGTAGACGTCCGTCGGGTTGGCGAGCAGGAGCAGGTTGAGCAGCCCGGTCGGAATGGCCAGCCCCTGCGCGGCAACGAGGCCGCCGAGTAGCGCCATGTCGTAGATCAACACGAAGAACAGCCAGATACCAATGGCGATGCCCCCGGCCGTCGCGCGCTCCCTGGCCACCGAGCTTATCAGGTAGCCGATCGCAGCAAACACGGCGCCAAGGAGGATCGAGGATGCGATCATCGACCCAAAGGCCTGCCAGCTATCCGGTCCGACGGCGCTTCCCGTCGCGACAAGCGCCGCAGCAGCCGCGCCGTAGCCGAAGAGGGTTGCGAAGGCGAGTATCGCCAGATGACCGAGGAACTTGCCGCAGACGACCTCGCGGCGCCCGATCGGATAGCTGAGGAGAAGCAGCATCGTTCCTCGCTCCATCTCGCCGACGATCGCGTCATGCGACAGCAGGAGCGCGATCAACGGCACGAGGAAGATGGTGAGGCTCGAGAGGCTGACGATGACGACATCGAGCTTGTCGACGCCCACGCTGCCCGTCGGTACGCTGCCAAGGAAGGAAAGCGTCAGGGCAAGTGCGGTCAGTAGCAAGGTGGTTGCCAGTACCCACCGGTTGCGCATGCCTTCCTGGATCTCCTTGCCGGCGATGGTAAGGATATTGCTCATTTCGTTACCCCGCCGTTGAGAAAATGGGCATAGAGGTCGTCGAGCGTGGGTTCAGTGATTGTAAGGCCGGAGAGCAGCGCAGCATCCGAGGTGATGTCATGCAGCAGCGCGATCTTGCGGTCCGAGGAGACTTCCGCGTCGACGGCGCCGTCCGGGCCGCGGCACCATTTCATGCCGCCATTCAGCCAGGCAGGCGTCGCGCCGGCCTGGGAGAGCTTTAAGCTGATGCGTGTCGGCAGCCGGGCGATGCGACGAAGCTCCTCAAGCGTTCCGTCTGCGATCTTCACGCCCTTGTTGACGATGATCACGCGGTCGGCCCTGCCCTCGAGTTCGGTAAGCGCGTGCGACGAGAGCAGCACGGTGGTGCCCTTCGCCCGCAGCTCGGTTATCAGCTCGTAGAAGTTCCGCCGCAGGGCCGGGTCAAGGCCGCTGGTTGGTTCGTCGAGCAGCAGGATCCGTGGCATGCCGAGCAGGGCCTGCGCCAGCCCCAGGCGCTGTCGCATGCCCTTGGAATAGGTCCGGACCGGCCGGTCGACGGCTTCCTGGGCGAGGCCGACGCGCTCGAAAAGATCGCCGGTGGCTGCACCGTCCACCTGCTTCAGCCGTGCGTAGAAGCGCAGAGTCTCCCGCCCGGTCAGCGCCATGTTGAAGGAGACGCTCTCCGGCAGATAGCCGAGGCGTTGCCGTACCGCGAAATCGCCGGTCGCCGGATTTTCTCCCAGGACCCGCACCAGGCCTTTTGTCGGCCGGATTAGGCCGAGCATCAGCTTGATGAGGGTGGTCTTGCCGGCACCGTTATGCCCGACGACCGCCACGGTTTCGGCTGCTCCCAAGCCGAATGAAATGTCCCGCACTACGGTCGAGTCTCCGTAGCACTTGCTGACGCCGGCTATCTCGACGATCCCGCTCATTGCACGGCCACCCTTCCTGCCGGCACCATCAGCGGGCGGCTGTCGACGACGCCGCCGGGCAGGATTGCCGGAAACTGCGCCTGCGCCCAGCGGATGACCTGGACCGCGGGACTCGTGGTCAGCAGCTTTGCCTGTGGGGAGGTCCACAACACCTTGTCGATCAGATCGTTGGGCCTGTAGGGGTTGTCGCCAATACCGTCGCCGTCCAGGTCGAAAGCGGGATTGTCGCTCCAGTAATTGCCCTGTCCTTCGGACGACCAATCGAGGTGGCGCGTTCCCACATACTTGACCTGATTCCGATTGTTGATGAAGGAGTTGCTGCTGATCAGGTTGCCCTCAGAGCCTGCCGTGAAGTGGATGCCGATCGCGCAGCCCTCGAACACGTTGTCCCGGAAGCGGTTCTTGTTGGCGTTGTAGATGAATACGCATTTTTTTGGCCCGAGGCGGCGGTCTGCACCTGCGGTCTGGTTCTCTTCGTCGGTCTTCGGAACGCCATGTCCGGAGGATCGCGCCTTCAGCCAACGGTCCGCGGGTTGAAGGCGGCCGACGACGATGTTGCCGGTGATCCGAGAGTTGTTCGCGTAGTTCAACAGAAGTCCGTGGTCGCGATCCCCGTCCGAGCGATTGCCCTTTATCTTGAGGCGGTCCGAATACATGATCGCGTAGCCGACAGCGTTGCCCGTCGAGACGTTGTCGCTGATCTCGCTGTCGTTCGTGTACATGTAGTGCACTGCGAACCGCAATTCACGAAAGCGATTGCCGCGGAAGACGTTCCGCTTGCTTGTCTTGCTGAATATACCGTCCCGCCCATAGCTGACGTCATTGTCGACGACCCGAGCGCCCGGCGCGTTCCAGACCGATATGCCGTCTCCCGCCTCGCTGATCCTGCCCTCGCGCAAGCCGATGATCCGGTTGCCTAGCGCCCAGGAATCCCGTGCGCCGTGAAGATAGATCCCGACGAGATTGCCGATGATCGTGTTTTTCTCCACGCGCGCTCCGCTCGCCGTCTGCGCCACGAAGATGCCGGAGTCCATTCCATAGAGGTCCTTGCCCGACCCTCTGACCTCGAGCCCGCGGACGATCGACTGCGGCGCCTTCACTGTTATCACGCTGCCTTTGCCGTTGCCCATGACAAGGGCTCCGGGTTCGCCTTCGAGCGTCAGCGTCTTGTCGATCGTGACCGGTCCCTGATGTTCGCCTTGCAGGACGATGACGTCGCCGGGCGAGGCGCGGTCGAGCACAGGCTGGAGCGGCAAGCCGTCGGCGGACTTGCGGATCGTCGCCGCTGATACGGGACAGGCGACGATGACGGCGGCAAGCGCCGCCATCCCGAAGGCCGATATGTTCGGACGAGACATCAAGCGCCCTGCGCCTCCACGAGCATGCGACCCTTCATCTCCATGTGCATCGCATGGCAGAACCAGGTGCAGTAATACCAGTAGACGCCCGGTCTGCTCGCCTTGAAGGTGACGGAAGCGGTCGCTTGCGGTGCAACCTCCATGTTGATGCCGTAGTTGACGATGCAGAATCCATGCGTGAGGTCCTCGACCTCGTCGATATTCGTCACATAGACCGTAACCTCGTCGCCCTGCTTGACGGTGAAGTCGTCCAGACCGAAGGCCGGGGCGGCGGACGTCATGTAGACGCGGACCTTGTTGCCGTCACGGATGACTTCCGAATCGACCATCAGGTCAATGTTGTCGGCCTTCGCCTGGGCTACCGCATCGGCGAAGAAAGGATCGTCCCTGTTCCAGACGTGGACGGGATTGATCTTGGAGGCATGAACGATCGTCGCGTCATGGGGTTCGGCAAAGGTCGGGTTGTCGTGCACGAGTACCATCTCGTCGCCGGAAATATCGATCAGTTGGTCGTTTTCCGGCTTGAGCGGGCCGACGTTCAAATAGCGGTCCTTGGAGAACTTGTTCAGCGAAATCAGCCATTTGCCGTCCGCTTCCTTGGTCTGCCCCATGGACGTGTGATTGTGGCCGGGCTGGTAGTGAACATCGAGCTTGTGGCGTATGGGATCGACCTTCTCGCCCGCATAGGCCCGCTTGGCGTCCTCGATGCTCCATTTGCAAACCTGGCTGTCGATGAACAGCGTCGTGTAGGCGTTGCCTTTGCCGTCGTAGGCGGTGTGCAATGGGCCCAGACCGAGTTCCGGCTCGGCGACAACGGTGTCGCGGGCCTGGATCTTGTCGTCGAAGAGATCGTCGAACTTGCGCACGTCGAACACGGTCACGGTCGGCGAGAGCTTGCCATTCGCAACGACGTGGATGCCGTCGGGCGCCGTGTTGATGCCGTGCGGGCTGTTCGGCACCGGTACGTAGCGCGTGTAGGGCGAACCCTTGCGGCCGTCCAGCACCGGCACGCCACCGATTTCCTTGTAGTCGCCCTTTGCGACCGCCTCCTCGATCCGCTTCAGGTTGAAGATGACGACCCAGTCCTGCTCGCTCGCCATCATGTCCGCCAGGGTAAAGCCCTCTTCGGAGTTGTAGCAGGTGGCGAAGCAGTACTTGCCCTGGTAGTCGGCGTCGACGTTGTCGAGGTTGCCGTCGACCATCACCTGCCAGGCGACCTCCATCGTCTCGCCGTCCACGGCGGTAAATATCGCCTGGTAGGAGTTCTTGTCACCCATGGTCTTGCCGTCATTCGGAACCGGCACGGCGTCCTCGCCATTGCAGAAGACGTACCCGGTCTTCGGATATTTCTGGACCCGAAGGCCGTGAACAGTGTGCTGGTTCGGAAGCTGGAGGATCTTGTCGCACTTCATGACGTCGAGCCGAATGCGGCAGACGCGGGAGTTGGACTTGTCGTTGGCGTAGAGATAGCGCCCGTCATAGGTGCCGTCTGTAAACGACGGATGCGGATGGTGAAGGTCGCCGTTCAGATAAAGGCCCCCCTGATCCTTCAGGAACTCGACCGTTTCCGGCAGCAGGCCCTCGGTCATGACCTTGCGGCTTTCATTGGTCTGGCCCCAGCCGGTTGCACTGCACCGGTTGAAGACGGGGATCCGCATCATCTCGCGCATCGAGGGGGCGCCGACGATACGGATTTCGCCCGACTGACCGGATGAGAAGAACACATAGTACTCGTCGAGCTCGCCGGGCTTCACTTCGTAGCTCGAGCCGGATGTTTCCTGCGCCCTCGCCGGCGTTGCCGTGCCGCCCGACAGCGTCAGCGCGCCGCCTGCGCCCACCGCGCCGGCTGCCGCCATAAAGGCGGTCGTGCCGAGCATCTGTCGTCTGTTAAGACGCATCTTGGTTTCTTCGTTTGACATTTGTGCCTCTCCTTGAATGTTGGCTTCAGACGGGGTTTTCCGGCGCCGAGTCAGCCTTTCTGATCGGGGCGCCCTTGTGGGTCACGACGGTCTTCGCCGGCGCTTCCCCCCGCGATGCCGGGGTGGAAAGCGCCATGAACTTTTCGCGTTTCAGCCGCACCTGGATCATGTGCGGACAGCGCTGGTCGTCGTGGTAAAGCTCCTGGCAGTGCATGCAGTAGATGCACTCGTTGACATTGATGGCTCCCTCAGGGTGGATGGACTGGACCGGACACTCCTTGGCGCAGCGCTGGCAGGGCGAGCCGCATTCCGGCCACCGCTTCAGCCACTCGAACATGCGGATCCGGCCAGGAATGGCGAGTGCAGCGCCCAGCGGGCAAAGA
>Ga0209281_1001539_pt1 | contig 12846 bp, 10 predicted proteins | sample MedtruBG_FD_187514 | JGI IMG/M metagenome (GOLD analysis project Ga0209281, IMG submission 187514) | Root nodule microbial communities of legume samples collected from California, USA - Medicago truncatula BG (SPAdes) (version 2) | ecosystem: Host-associated > Plants > Roots > Nodule | place... | reverse complement strand
TGGAAGGTAAAACGCGCGATTAAGCTCTGTTCAATATGGCCATGGACAGTAAGCTTCGAGGCTGTGATCTGGTCAAACTCAAAGTATCGGATGTGGCATATGGTAGCTCGGTTTCAAGCAGAGCAACGGTGTTGCAACAGAAAACCGGTTGCCCTGTGCAATTCGAGATAACCAAAGGGACAAGAGAAGCTGTTGCTGCATTGATAAAGCTTGGCAATTTGCACAGTAAAGACTTCTTGTTTCGGTCTCGGTTCGGAACTAACCAGCACATTTCAACCAGACAATACAACCGAATCTTTCATGGGTGGGTAGAAAAGCTTGGTCTCGAAGATTCGCTTTACAGCACACATTCCATGAGAAGAACAAAACCTTACCTGATCTACAAGAAAACCAAGAATCTCCGGGTGATCCAACTTCTGTTGGGTCATAAGAAACTGGAAAGCACAGTCCGTTATCTGGGCATTGAAGTCGATGATGCGTTAGAGATCTCTGAATCGATTGAAGTCTAAGGTGTCAGGGCTGCAACAGCAGCCCTGTGCCAACAGCGGACATTGCTAACTCTTACTGTAATAGATCGTTGGGGTTCAGCTCAAAGGCTGATTAACTCCGTTCCTCACAGAATCCCTCAAATTTTGAGAAAATACATTCAAAAATGTATAAATGTAACTGTTTGGATATGATTGAAAAATAGGTAGCATGGCTGTGTAAGCTATCATCATTCATGTTACCTAACGGTTTCTTAAGGCTACTGTTCGTAAAAAGCGAACGGTAGACAGGATGTACAATAGAGGATCATTTATGAGACTTAAGTTAATTGTCAAAAGCCTCGCCCTGGCAGGGTTACTCACCTCCACGGCAATAACGCCTTTGTTCGCACAGGAAGCCCCAAAAGGGGCCACTGATGCGACAAAACGAGCCAATGATGCGCTTTATAATCAACTCCCTTTCTCTGACAACACCGATTTCACCAACGCCCACAAAGGGTTTATCGCCGGACTGCCTCAGGACGTGATAAAGGGTGAGCAAGGTAATGTCATCTGGGATCCACAGCAGTACGCTTTCATAAAAGAAGGTGAAAAATCCCCGGATACCGTTAACCCAAGCTTATGGCGCCAGTCCCAGCTCATCAATATCAGCGGTCTATTTGAAGTAACAGACGGCGTTTATCAGATACGAAATCTTGATTTATCCAACATGACCATCATTGAGGGTAAAGAAGGTATCACCGTTGTCGACCCTCTCGTTTCAGCAGAAACCGCAAAAGTCGGCATGGATTTGTATTTCAAAAACCGTGGTACGAAGCCGGTTGTGGCCATCATTTACACTCACAGCCATGTTGACCATTATGGTGGCGTACGCGGTGTGGTGGATGAAGCCGATGTGAAATCGGGCAAAGTTAAAATCTATGCTCCAGCCGGTTTTATGGACGCAGCGGTAGCTGAAAACATTATGGCGGGTAACGTAATGAGCCGCCGTGCAAGCTATATGTATGGCAACCTGTTGAAACCCGAAGCGACTGGCCAGGTTGGCGCAGGGTTAGGTACAACGACTTCGGCAGGAACGGTGACGCTGATTGCGCCAACCAACATCATTGAGAAAGACGGACAGAAAGAAGTTATTGATGGCCTGACCTACGACTTTATGCTAGCGCCGGGCTCTGAAGCGCCTTCTGAAATGCTCTGGTATATCGAAGAGAAAAAACTCATCGAAGCAGCAGAGGACGTTACCCACACGCTGCACAATACTTACTCTCTGCGTGGGGCGAAAATTCGTGAGCCTCTGCCATGGTCGAAGTATATCAATGAGGCCATCGTCCGCTGGGGTGACAAAGCAGAAATTATTATGGCTCAGCACCACTGGCCGACCTGGGGCAATGAGAACGTGGTCAACCTGCTGAAGAGTCAGCGTGATCTGTATCGTTATATCAACGACCAGACACTTCGTTTGGCCAACACGGGTCTGACTCGCGACGAAATCGCTGCCAACTTTAAGCTGCCTGATGCGCTGGCTAAAACGTGGGCTAACCGGGGTTATTACGGTTCCGTCAGCCATGACGTGAAAGCGACCTATGTGTTGTACCTCGGCTGGTTTGACGGCAACCCTGCCACTCTGGATGAACTGCCACCGGAAGAAGCAGCGAAGAAATTTGTTGAGTACATGGGCGGTGCCGATGCGATTCTCCAGAAAGCCAAAACAGATTATGACCAGGGTAACTACCGCTGGGTGGCGCAGGTTGTGAGCAAGATAGTCTTTGCTGATCCAAACAACCAGGCGGCCCGTAATCTGGAAGCCGATGCGCTTGAGCAGATGGGTTATCAGGCCGAATCAGGTCCATGGCGCAACTTCTATCTGACCGGTGCACAGGAGCTGCGCAACGGCGTGGTGAAAGGACCAACCCCGAATACGGCAAGCCCTGATACTGTTCGTGCGATGACGCCGGAAATGTTCTTTGATTTCCTCGCGGTACACATTAACGGTGAAAAAGCAGGTGCAGCCAAAGCGGTGTTTAACATCGATTTGGGCAGCGATGGCGGGAAGTACAAGCTGGAGCTGGAAAACGGCGTGCTGAACCACACTGCCAATGCCGAAGCGAAAGACGCAGATGCGACTATCGTGCTCAATCGCGACACCCTGAATAAAATCATCCTGAAAGAAGAGACCCTGAAACAAGCTGAAGATAAAGGCGACGTGAAGGTCACCGGTAACGGTGCGAAACTGGATGAGATGCTGGGCTATATGGACAAGTTTGAATTCTGGTTCAACATCGTTACACCATAAAATGACTCCCCTGCGGCGCATAAACTGCAGGGGAGCTTGTTGAGGTCTACAGCTATGCGTCTGTCTTCATACTCATTGTTTCCTTCTCTTTTTATCCTGGCGTCGGGGTATACCTTTGCAGCTGAAGAGCATGCCGCAGATGCTGCTCAGGCGAACAACCCACTGGCGAATATGACCGCATTCAACATGCAGAACTATTACATCGGTGATGTCAGCGGGACGGATAAAGATGCGAATCAGTTCTGGTTTCGTTACGCACAACCTTTTTCCCTGGGAGACAGTAACTGGCTTTTACGTGGTTCACTCCCAATCAACACGTATCCGACTCCCCCCAATGGTGGGCATAAAACTGGTTTAGGCGACCTGAATCTATTCGCCTCCTGGCTGATTGATACCGGAAATCCTGCCGTCAGCTTTGGTTTCGGACCACAAATTACCGCCCCGACAGCAACGGATAATGCCCTGGGCTCGGAGAAATGGTCAGCGGGTCTGGTTAACGTCCTTTTTGATGCCAGCTCAAAAAAATTCCAGTACGGCTATCTGGCTTCCTGGCAACACAGTTTTGCCGGAGAAGATGACCGCAGTGATGTCAATCTTGGTACCTTCCAGCCGTTTTTATTCTATCAGTTGGGTGGGGGCACCTATCTCCGTGCTGCACCGATATGGGTCTATAACTTCCAGAATGACAGTTACAGTGTGCCGATGGGGCTGGGTATTGGTCAGGTGATTAAACAGCAGAAAACGGTGTATAACTTCTTTATAGAACCGCAAGGGTCAGTTGCTGACCGTGGCGATGGCCAGCCACGTTGGCAGATATTTGCAGGACTTAACTTACAATTTCTGAATTAATGACTACAAGGGGGCAGTAATTTGTCCCCTTGTACCATCTAATATCAAAATGGGTTTGGTACGGTGCCGGGTGCCTCCCGGTGAACTTGCGTCAGTATTCGCAAAGCTCGCACGACCTTGGAACGGAGTTCTTACTGAGTGCCTCACCGCATAGGGAGATTCACCGCCATTTTATTATAGGAAATGATTGGTAATCAGCAAAGAGTATGGACTCATACTGTAAGTTGCGCCTTTAATCGGCCCATTAATATTTAGGCTTCACCTGTCTATTTAAAATGGATTATTTAAGGTGTAGATAATGTCCGCTTCTCGCTCATAGCAGACCATAATCGAAGCGCATTTATCCGCTTGGTACCAGGTATAGTCATTCACACCCTGAGAGTTACATTTTTCAGTGATTTAGGGTATGCGCTTATTGGTTAGGAATATTGTGAAAGAGGAGGGTGAATATTCTTACTGTAGAAATGTAATACATCCGAAACATGCATTTGAATCCAGAGGAGTAATGGCGCGTAGTTTGTCGAGACGAATCTCAAATTGATGGTCTCCGTTTTGCAGCACCAAAAACTCTTCTTTGCTTGAGGTCGTGCGAGTGGTTAGTGCAGTGGCGACAAAACCTTCCCCGTCGTTTATTTCGATATTCAGACGGTAGTGGTTCATACAGGCTATTTCAAGATAATCATGCAGGTCGCAATTCAGTGGCTGGTATGTTGGTTGCATGGTATTTCTTCCGAAAAATTTAAAATGTGTATTTGATACATACTTCCCGGTATTTCAGCGAGGCACTCAGGGTTATGTGCTGTAGTCAGAACGGATACTCGTGCGCTCTATACTTCAGGTCGGCGCTGGAATGGTTTCTGACTACACCTCACTGCGTTATGTCAACGAAGGTGACGGATTGCTGCATCAATTAACTCATGCTTACCACCACCCAGAGACGAAGCAGAAGCAGCAACAATGTCATGTGGGAATCCAAGTGTAATGGCGCTGGCCGTATCCAGGCGTGATACTTGTTCACTTGTCAGTTTAACGTCTACGGACGCGAGATTATCCGCAAGTTGTTCCGCTGTGCGTGGACCGATAATCGGTAGCGTTCCCTTAGCGAGCACCCATGCAATAGCAATTTGCCCAGGTGAATGTCCCGTTTCGTCAGCAATAGCCAGTACGGTATCAACAGTGGCGGTTTTTATTTGATTGCTTTCATCATGTATCACCGCACCCAGACCTTGTGCCCGTCCAGATTCACCTTTGCGATATTTACCTGTAAGCAAACCACCGCCTAAAGGAGACCAACTCACCACTCCCAGGTTAAAACCGGCAGCCATAGGCAGTAGCTCGCGTTCTGCAGAACGTTCCAACAGACTGTATTCTAGTTGCACCGCGGATACAGAATACCAGCCATGAAGTTCAGCTAAGGTGGCGGCAGTCGCCACACGCCATGCCGGGAAATCAGACAGCCCTGCGTAGAGAATTTTACCAGACCGTATAAGGTCATCGAGTGCTCTCGCAATTTGATCAACAGGTGTGACCCCATCAGGCATATGCACCCAAAGTAAATCGATATGATCCGTTTTTAAGCGTTTTAGACTTGCCTCAAGGGAATTAATCATTGATTTACGGCTATTACCGGAGCGCTGGAGACCAGCTTCAGGCGAGTCGCCCAGAGAGAATTTGGTGGCGAGCACGATATCGTCGCGGTCGGTTGCGATGAAGTCGCTGAGCATTGATTCTGATTGACCGAATTGGTACTGGTCAGCCGTATCGATAAAGTTGCCACCGGCTTCACGGTAGTGGGTGTAGATATTACGGGCTTCATCCTTATCCGCACCATATCCCCAGCCGTTGCCGAAATTACCTGTGCCGAGGGCGAGTGTTGAGAGTCTAAGACCTGTGTTTCCAAAGATGCGGTAACGCATGGCTTCACCTCTTAAGACAGTTTTCCGGAGGGTTAAAATGATTATCAGAATATGAGGGAGACGCCGACAACTCAGGTTGTTGTATGCTCATACTCAGAATTAGACTCAACATCCGTGAAAAAGGTAGCCATCAGCCGAAAACTTTCGAAACCAGGCAATTGCATGTGCGCTTTTTAATTTCAATAGAGTGTAGTTCAAAGAGTGCAATTAACCCCTGTAAGTACCCCACATAATCGCGCCATTCACTTTTAGAAATCTTCCTACAACTGATTACCCGTGTGAGGCTAACTTCCGCTCCTCGCTTACAGCGGACCTCACAATCAGCTGGTTGGTCCGCTTCGTGCCAGAAGCGGACATGGTACACCTCTGTTCGGATGACCAGCTTTAATGATCCACTACAATGGTATCACCGTATTTGTGTAATGATGTAAAAACTTAAATTGACTCATCAAAGTTTGGACCAAATGAATTTTCATCAAATGCTATGCTTTTGAGTTTATGCTTAGCCATATCAGCATCACCGGCAAATTTGGGTTGAATCGCCGGGAATTTTCCCGCTTTGGCATATTTTATAGCTTTCGCCTTCGCATCTTCTAAATCAGAGATAGCTCGTTGTCTGAACTCGCCTTCATCCTGACTGATCTGCGCAATCGAGTCACCTTTAAAGTACCGTTCTATACGGATTGCACTGTATTCGGTAAACCATTCCTTTGGGTCATCAAGTCTACTGACCGCAAATAGGGAATGTTTGTCTGATTTGATAACGTTACAGTCCTTAACATATGTTGTTTTGACGTCGGGACAACTCCCGAAAAATGCGTCACGGTACCCCATGCCATTAGTACCCTTTCCTTGAGCAGAAAAATAGCGAAAGCCGATTGCGTTTTTCACATCGCTTTCAACATTTCCGTGAGCGTTTAGATAATTGATATAAATAACCGCATGCCCCGAGGTTCCTGTGCGATTGAAGTAGATAAAATCGCCGCTCTTTGCTGTGTCAAATGTAACGTATCGTCCCATACCAAAAAGGACGAATGCATCTCCTATACCAGCTGAATAGTTACGTTTATATTCAGGTATATTTACCAGTGCTTTATATTGAAAAGCATAAGGTGAAAAATTTAATGCTTTAGATCCACTTACCACACCTCCTGTCAGAAGTGAGGTGCTGACGGGTTGTCCATTTTTGTCAGTCGCATTTTGAAGTGTCCTGATGAGTACTTCAAACACAGCAGCGACGCACATGGTTTTTGTTCCATTCGTCGCGTGAAAGGTATAATCACCATATTTTAAATCTTCTGTAAAACGGCTATGGAGATCGTAACCCAATCCAGTTTTATTTTCTGCAAGCCATTTTATAGTGTCCATGATGTGACTATTATAATCAGTTGCTTTGACACAGAAAGGACCTGACACTAACGCAACGAATAGAAGCTGTTTTTTACTTATCATGGTGATTTATCTCCGGATAATTTTTGGGGAGGCATCAATCCTTGGTTGTTTTTTGCCCGGTTGGGCCATCTTATATCTGTTGCATTGTTCAACATCACCAAGCTTTGTGGGGCAACACATTCAAAATCAGTGTCGATTATTCCTTGCATTACATCTTTGTAAGTAAGCTGTAGGGTTTCAGGATGGCGTAATCCGAACCAGTGACCGACTTCATGAAGTAGTATAGTATTTATATTGAATTTTACATTCTTCATTTCACCATTAAATATAAATGACGTTGAGTCATCATTTATCCAATAGCTGTATTTGTCTGTGATCTGAATTTTCCCACCAGGAATCGCACATGCAATTGCCTCCTCGCCGCAGTCTGTCCATCCTTTAGTTATTTCGATCTCCGGTGATAATTGCATCGGTGGATGGGTCGCTTTATTGCATGTGTAGTATTGTGCAAGGGGTATCCATCCAGGAAACTGTTTGTCAGAGATTTGGCATAATGTTTTTTTAAGCGAATCGTTTGTGTCCAACCTTTCATACCCTATGATGAAACTTCCTGATTGCCAGTATCCAGGTGCGTGCATGTAGCTTTGTATTTCATTGGGCTGTATATGTGATAAGTCATAATCAACACTAGGTAGTTTATCCGATGTATCTCGCAGACGGCTTGCGGCTCTTGAGTCTATCCAGATACTGTTCTCGAATCGGAGCACCACAAGAGAATTGCCTGTACAGCGCGAGCAGCCTGAACGCCAGACTGAAATTCCTTGTATAAAGGCGGCAGTGATGTCGTTTAGGCATTCCTGAGTACAGCTTTTTGTTTGATCTTTAATTTTAATATCGAGCCCAGGCTGGCGTGCAGCCGGAATAACATTAGAAAGCCGTATTGCATCGTTTTCAACGATGGTGCTACGTCCAATGTTAAACAGTCCTAATGGCTCATCTTTTGGGGGGATATGCCGCTCTTGGGCCGGATCCACTTTGCAATAGAGGCTCAAATCGGGGTCAATGTTATCCCCAAGTAATGCCTTACGCTGCGACGCTACAGCCCAGACTCCGTTACTCCGTGCTGTAGCTGTTACTACCCCATTGATTACGCGACCATCACCTAACTTTACAGTTAGTTGCTGCTTACCAGGTTTCACAAAAAATAGTTTACCGGTTTGACCTAAATGAATGGTCGATGTCGCTGTTATCAGTGAGATATCAGAATTGGCCAAATTATCAGGCAATGTGATGATGCTAATCTGATTAACGCGTGAATCAGGCCATCCTGAATCAGCCATTTTTATCCCTTCATGGCGTGCCAAGCGAGAAGCAACGGTTTCAATATTTTCAGGAAGTCCTTTAAGTTCCTGAAAAAAATCACTCAGAATGGAAAGTAGGACTTCATCAGAAAATACTTTATCGCAGGGATCTGGATCTTTCATGCAAAAGTTTTCTGAAAAATTTTCAGCATCAGAAATAATTTCATTCGTCACTTTAGGATCAACTATGATTTTATCTTTATTAGAAACATTTGTTATGGCCTTGTTTATTTTCTCAGTAAGCATATCTCTGCTAGCATCTGCAAAAGCAGTGGGCTGAGAAAGCAATATTAATAATAAACCTGTGACGAGGTTGAGACTCCGGCATTTCGATATGTAACATGGATGCGGGCCCTTCTTCATTTGTGACAGATACATTATTTGAGCCCTCTGAATCGAACAGAATGATGCACTAAATGTATATTTCCGACGACTTTGCTCTAACTGGCTATAAATCAGCATAGTACCTGCGTTGAAGGAAGGGGTCGTAGAAATGTATGAATTAATCCATCCGAAGGGGCTTACAGAGTGAATCGTCATGGCTTCTGTAGCCATTTTATAGCCTTCAACTTCCGCTCCTCGCTCATAGCAGACATCGCGTCTTCGACACCAATACGCTCCTGCCCTGGAGCAAAATCACTCTGCTGTTCAAATCGACAAGATTAACGTGGCAGGTCAAACCACCCATGCTCCCCATCTCAGGCCTCTGCTAAACTGAATAGTGAATCTCATTATGAGCAGGAGGATGTATGGGTTTAATCAGTTTCGTAAAAGAAGCAGGTGAAAAGATACTCGAGGCGGTCACTGGTACGGCACATGCCGCGGATCAAAACGAACTCCTTAAAGAGCACCTTAAGAAAAATGGCTTACAGGATGCCGATAAGATTGATGTGAAGGTTGAAGATGGGAAGGCTGTTGTTACCGGCGAAGGCTTAAGTCAGGAAGCAAAAGAAAAAATCTTGATTGCGGTCGGTAACGTGGCGGGGATTGCAGGTGTAGAAGATAACGTTACGGTAAAAGATACTGCTACAGAAAGTCAGTACTACACGGTCAAATCCGGCGACACCCTGAGTGGCATTTCTAAACAAGTTTATGGTGATGCTAATCAGTACAACAAAATATTCGATGCCAATAAACCTATGCTGAAAAGCCCCGATAAAATCTATCCTGGTCAGGTTCTTAGGGTACCTAAATAAATTTAATACCTCTACATCACTTGCGTGCGAGCCACGCAGGGGATGGATATGGGCGAGTCTCATCCCAACGATGGGAATCTATGTTCTTTGCGTTTCGAAATTTCAAACCTCGCCTCGGCGGGGTTTTTTATTGCCTGCCATTTTTACCAGCGTAATTGTCTCGCTGATAACCATTAAAAAGTTAATGTATACAGCCAAATGCTAAAAAAGTTACTATACCCCCCTACAGTATCGGAGGGCCTATGCCGCATTCACCTGAAGATAAAAAGCGCGCTCTGACGCGCGTGCGTCGTATCCGCGGGCAGGTCGACGCGCTTGAGCGGGCGCTGGAGTCCGGCGAGCCGTGCCTGAACATCCTGCAACAGATTGCTGCCGTACGCGGGGCCGCCAACGGCCTGATGGGCGAAATGATTGAAATGCATCTTAAAGACGAGCTGGTGACCGGCGAAACCACTGCCGACCAGCGTGCTGCGCGGATGGCGGAAGTCGGTCATCTGCTACGATCGTATTTAAAATAACTGACAACAAGGGAAGAGACGGAATGAAATCACGTGCTGCAGTTGCGTTTGGCCCAGGCCAGCCGCTGAAAATTGTCGAAATTGACGTTGCGCCGCCGAAGAAAGGCGAAGTGCTGGTCAAAATCACCCATACCGGCGTGTGCCACACCGATGCGTTCACGCTGTCCGGTGAGGATCCGGAAGGCGTCTTCCCGGCGGTGCTCGGGCATGAAGGCGGTGGCGTAGTGGTTGAAGTCGGTGAGGGCGTCACCAGCCTGAAGCCGGGTGACCACGTCATCCCGCTGTACACCGCCGAATGTCGCGAGTGTAAGTTCTGTAAATCCGGAAAAACCAACCTGTGCCAGGCGGTCCGCGCCACGCAGGGTAAAGGCCTGATGCCAGACGGCACCACCCGTTTCTCCTACAACGGCGAGCCGATTTACCACTACATGGGCACCAGCACCTTCAGTGAATACACGGTCGTGGCTGAAATCTCGCTGGCGAAAGTAAACCCGCAGGCGCCGCTGGATAAAGTGTGTCTGCTGGGCTGTGGCGTGACCACCGGTATCGGCGCGGTCCACAACACGGCGAAAGTGAAAGAAGGCGACACCGTGGCGGTATTTGGCCTCGGCGGTATCGGTCTGGCGGTCATTCAGGGCGCGGTTCAGGCGAAAGCCGGGCGCATCATCGCCGTCGACACCAACCCGGAGAAATTCAAACTTGCCGGTGAAATGGGCGCGACCGATTTCATCAACCCGAATGACAGCGACAAGCCGGTGCAGGACGTTATCGTTGAACTGACCGACGGCGGCGTGGACTTCAGTTTCGAATGCATCGGCAACGTGAACGTGATGCGTGCGGCGCTGGAATGCTGCCACAAAGGCTGGGGCGAAAGCGTGATTATCGGCGTGGCGGGTGCAGGTCAGGAAATCAAAACCCGACCGTTCCAGCTGGTGACTGGTCGCGTGTGGCGCGGTTCGGCGTTTGGCGGCGTGAAAGGGCGCACCCAGCTGCCGGGCATGGTCGAAGATGCGATGGTCGGTAAAATTAATCTCGACCCATTCATCACTCACCGTATGCCACTGGAGCAGATCAACGAAGCGTTTGATTTGATGCACGAAGGCAAATCAATCCGCACCGTTATCCATTTCGGCGACAACTGATCCACAGGCCAGCGGAGTCCTTCCGCTGGCTTTTCCCCGCTTAATCTCCAAAGTGTGACCGATGTAGCGCTTTTACCCGTAAGCAATCTCCCCGACAGGCCGATGACAATCTAACGGGCGTTTTGGTACGCCTCTTACAATAAGAGAGTCGATAAGCCATGGACAAATCAGCCGCAGGGCAAAAGTCGCAAACAGTCAGTTTCTTACATCACATCCGTCTCGTTCCACTGTTCTCCTCCATTCTGGGCGGCATCCTGCTGCTGTTCGCATTGAGCTCGGGCCTGGCGGGGTATTTCCTGTTGCAGGCAGATACCGACCAGAACGACGTCACGCAAGAGTTAGAAGTCCGAATGGGGCTGTCGAACAGCTCTAACCACCTGCGTACCGCGCGTATCAACTTGATCCACGCCGGGGCCGCCAGCCGTATTGCTGAAATGGATGAGATGAAGCGCAATATCTCCGAGGCTGAGCTGCGCATCAAACAGTCGCAGGAAGGATTCAAGCAGTACGTGAACCGTGAAGTGAAAACCCCTGCGGACGAAGCGCTGGATGGCGAAATCAACGCCCGTTACAACGCCTATATCGACGGCATGAAGCCGATGCTGAAATATGCCAAAAACGGCATGTTCGAGGCGATCATCAACCATGAAAACGAGCACGCTCGCCTGCTGGATTCGGCTTATAACGAGGTGCTGCTGAAAGCGATTAAAATCCGCAGTGACCGCGCGCGGCATCTTTCTGAAACGGCGCATCATCGCACCCAGCTCGGCCTGGCCTTTATGGTGGGTGCCTTTGCGCTGGCGCTGGTGTTGACGCTGCTGACCTTCGTCGCGCTGCGTCGTACCGTGATTAACCCACTTCGCCGTGCGCTGCATCGTATCGAGCAAATTGCCGATGGCAATTTAACCCTGGCGGAAGAAGCCTCCGGGCGCAGTGAAATCGGCAAGCTGAGCCATGATTTGCAGAAGATGCAGCACGCGCTGTCGCAAACCGTCGGCACCGTACGTCAGGGAGTCGAAGAAATTTACCGCGGCACCAGCGAAATTTCGGCGGGCAATACCGATCTCTCATCCCGCACCGAACAGCAGGCGGCGGCGATTGAAGAAACGGCCGCCAGCATGGAACAGCTGACCGCAACGGTGAAACAGAACGCCGACAACGCGCATCATGCCACCAAACTGGCGGAAGACGCGTCCGGGAAAGCCACTCGAGGCGGGCAGATTGTGTCGGGCGTCGTGTCGACGATGGGTAACATCTCCAGCAGCTCGAAGAAAATTTCCGAAATTACCGCCGTGATTAACAGCATCGCCTTCCAGACTAACATCCTGGCGCTCAACGCGGCGGTAGAAGCGGCGCGCGCCGGGGAACAAGGGCGTGGATTTGCCGTGGTGGCCAGCGAAGTGCGGACGCTGGCGAGCCGCAGCGCGCAGGCGGCGAAAGAGATTGAAGGCTTGATCAGCGAGTCCGTAACGCTGATTGAGCGCGGCTCTGGCGAAGTGGTCGCGGCGGGCAGCACCATGAGCGAAATCGTTGATGCGGTGAAGCGCGTGACCGACATCATGCTGGAAATTGCCGCGGCGTCCGACGAACAGAGCCGCGGTATTTTGCAGGTCAGCCAGGCGATTACCGAAATGGATAACGTCACCCAGCAAAACGCCTCGCTGGTGGAAGAAGCGTCTGCGGCGGCAGGTTCG
>Ga0209281_1001538_pt1 | contig 12869 bp, 12 predicted proteins | sample MedtruBG_FD_187514 | JGI IMG/M metagenome (GOLD analysis project Ga0209281, IMG submission 187514) | Root nodule microbial communities of legume samples collected from California, USA - Medicago truncatula BG (SPAdes) (version 2) | ecosystem: Host-associated > Plants > Roots > Nodule | place... | reverse complement strand
ATCAATGGGTGAACCAGATGAAGTTTGGGAAAGTAGATTAAAATTGTTGCTCCCATATCAAGTAAACAAGGATGTTATGGATAATGCAAATGAAAACGCAATATTTATGCATTGTTTACCGGCTTACCATGATTTAAAAACTAAAGTGGGAAAAGATGTAGGAGAAAAATTTGGCATTACTGCATTGGAAGTTACGGATGAAGTATTCGAAGGAAAACAATCTGTAGTATTTGACGAAGCAGAAAATAGAATGCATTCTATAAAAGCAATAATGTTAGCAACAATTGGTGCATAAATCCACCATAGCTAATGGGAAGTAGAAGACCTTTTTCATAAGGAGTATACAAATAATAATGTATTGTTTGTATACTCTTTATGAAGAAGGCTTTTGTTTTTTATAATATTATAAAAGGCAATAATTAAATTTGGTGAAAATCACAAAGAATGATGTAATATCTTTTTTTTATATTAGAGTATGAGATAATAGATAAATGGAATAATTAATGTAATTAATTGACATAAGGGGGAAAGGACAAAATGAGTGGTAAGATAAAAGATATGACGGAAGGAAAACCTTCGAAGCTTATTTTTATTTTCGCATTACCATTAATTTTTGGTAATATATTTCAGCAATTATATACAATCGTGGATACTATAGTTATAGGAAAGTTTATAGGTGTTGAAGCTTTAGCTGCTGTAGGTTCGGGTGCGTGGCTTAATTGGATGGTAATTGATATGATAATTGGCTTTACACAAGGCTTTTCCATACTTATTTCACAATACTTTGGAGAAAATAATATAAAAAAATTGCGTAAGACGGTTACAATGGCCATAATACTTGCAACCATTTTAGGAATTCTTATGACAATAATTTCATTACTTGCTGTAAGGCCTATATTAATAGTATTAAATACTCCAGAAAATATTATTAACGATTCGCTTTCATTTCTAATAGTTGCTTTTTGTGGAATACCTGCAATTTTAGCTTATAATACGTGTTCAGCAATATTAAGGGCTTTAGGAAATAGTCGTACACCACTTATTGCTATGGTTGTAGCTTCTGCAATTAATGTATTATTGGATATTTTGTTTGTAGTTGTATTTAAGTGGGGAATTAAGGGACCCGCTATAGCAACTGTAATAGCACAAATATTTTCGTTTATATATTGTGTAAATAGTGTTAGACAGTTATCAATACTAAAAATTACTGCTAAAGATTTTAAAATCGATATGGTTATGATAAGAAAATTAATTTTTTTAGGGACGCCAATATCCTTTCAAAATGGAATCATAGGATTCGGTGGCCTTGTGGTTCAATATGTTATAAATGGATTTGGATTTGTATTTGTAGCAGGATTTACAGCTACAAATAAACTCTATGGAATATTGGAATTAGCAGCAGTTGCGTTAGGTTATGCAATGTCTACATTCACAGGTCAAAATTTAGGAGCTAAAAAATATGATCGTATACGTAAAGGAATGAATTCAGCTTTAAAAATGACTGTTGGAACATCTATTGCTCTTTCTTTAATAATATTTTTCTTTGGACGCTATTTTGTACTGATGTTCATATCGGGAAGTCCAGCAGAAGTTGAGTTAGTAACAGATGTGGCACACAAATATCTAATGGTTATGAGCAGTATGTTATTTATATTGTATATGCTTCATATTTATAGAAATGCATTACAAGGAATGGGAGATACTATTATACCAATGATTTCGGGGATTGTTGAATTATGCATGCGTATTTCAGTAGCGCTCTTTTTGCCTTTATTAATAGGAGAAACAGGAATTTATTTTGCAGAAGTTGCTGCCTGGCTTGGAGCTGAATTGATTCTGATGACTGCATATTATATAAGAGTAAAAAAACTTGGTAGCGAAGAGTTAGAAAAGAACTTAGAATGCTAAATAAATATGAAATTTAACTATACAATAAAGTATCAACTAATTTAGAGAGAGTTAACTATACTAACTCTCTTTAAATAATTTTAATGTATTCTTGAATAAATGAAAATAATCATGAAATGTCTAAATATTATCTGAACCAAACATCTTCATATTCTTTATGTGAAACAAATTCCTCCTCTGCAAACCAACATTGTGGTATTATCTTTTTGCTATTTTCTCTAGCAAAGTCCACAACTCTTTTGACCAGTTGCTGACCAATATTCTTGCCTCTAAGCTCTTGTGATACAAAAGTGTGATCAAGTATAATGTTATTTTCTCCACTATCTATATATGTTACTACAGCTTTTATATTATCTTCGTTATCTCCGATGTAAAATTTATGGTTACCTTCCTTAATCTCAATCAAAATAATTCTCCTTTCTAAGTAAAGTCTAAATTTATTTATTAAAACTTATTATACTTTAATAGTTTATCCAAAAGCTAAAAATAATGTACAAATTTTAAAGCATTAAAGGTTTAGTCTGAAAGTGTTTTTAATTAATTGCAAAACTATGTTAAAAAAATATCAATAATTTACCCAAAACTTAACAAAGAGATTGAAGTCAAATGTGTATTTCTTATTAAGTAAAAATAGTGAATTGCTAATTAATGTTTAAATAATCCACCTATTTAAATTTCAACTGGGAGTTTGAATGTTAAAGAATTAACGTCTTGAAAATGTTAATTTAAAAACTACCCTTTAAATTGAAAAAATAAAGGTTTATAATAAAACAAAATACCAAATAATTCATTAATTAATAAGGTATTACATTTTATGTATTATATTGAATGTTATGAAAACGTATATTTGTGAGGTGATATTTCATGTTATATTTTTTGAGCGGATGAAAATTAATAGAAATATGTTCGTGTAATAAGTTATAAGCAATTTTAAGGAGTTTGATAACGATGAAAACAGAACAAGGCCTAGTAATTGAGGTGGTTGGAAATTCGGCAAGAATTAAAGTTGGCAGACATAGTGATTGCAAAAACTGTGGTGCTTGCCCAGGAAGCGAAAGTTTAATCTTAGAGGCGAATAATGAAATAGGGGCAAAGCCAGGGCAAAGAATAATTCTTGAAATAAAAGAAACCAATGTTCTAAGGGCAGCCTTTATTGTATTTATCTTGCCGCTAATTGCTTTATTTATTGGTGTGATGTTAGGAGGGATTATAGGTCAATATATAGGAGTTAATAAATTTATGTTCCAAGTGATTGGTGGAGTAGTTATATTTGCGTTATCTATTGTTGTTGTAAAGTATTTCGATAAGGCAAGTGCTGCAAATGAAAAGTCCAAGCCAGTAATTATTCGCATTTTATGATAAATTTATTTCCCGATATTTAAATAAAAAATTGATGAACTATTAATTATTCAAGTATATATTACTTATATTGTAAATATTATTTACTTGTATTAAAAATATTATCTTACGAATTATTGTAGTTATGTAAATTTAATTGTAAATAATTTATTCTTAAGAGGTTTGTGAGGCGATTATTAATGTTAAAAAGTTTTCTTGGAGGAATTCATCCGAAGGACAGTAAAAAGTATACTTCTGACAAAGCCATTGAGTTACCACCATTACCTGAAACGGTAACTATTCCTATGAGTCAACATATTGGAGCACCATGTACACCTATAGTTAAAGTCGGTGATATGGTCAAAAAAGGACAAGTTATAGCAAATAGTGAAGCGTTTATGCATAGTCCAATACATGCATCAATTTCAGGAAAAGTTACAAGTATTGCAGAAATGCCACATACATCATTGGTCAAATGCTTGTCAGTTGTGATTAAAAGCGATGGATTAGATGAGTGGGTTGATGGGATACCATTAGAACGGGATTGGGAAAAGCTTGAGAAGAAAGAAGTTCTTGATATTATAAAGAATTCTGGAATAGTCGGAATGGGTGGCGCTACGTTTCCTACACATGTTAAACTTTCGCCTAATAAGGAAGTTGATACATTTATAGTAAATGCCGCTGAATGTGAGCCATACTTGACAGCAGACTATAGAATGATGATTGAATATTCTGACCGTATAGTAACTGGAGTTAAGATAGCTATGAAAACACTAGGAGTGAGCAAAGGGATTATAGGAATAGAAGATAATAAGCCAGAGGCAGTAAAAGCTATGAAAGAGGCTTTCAAAGGAACATCTGTTGATATTGTAGCGCTGCCTACAAAGTATCCTCAAGGTGCAGAAAAGATGCTTATAAAAGTGCTTACAAGTCGAGAAGTTCCATCGGGTGGATTACCTATGGATGTTGGGGTAGTGGTGCAAAACGTTGGTACTGTTATAGCTATTTATGATGCAGTAGTAAATGGTATTCCAATAATTCAAAGAGTAACTACTGTTTCAGGAGATGCAATTAAGGAACCTAAAAATCTATTGCTAAGAATAGGAACAAGTTTTAAAGAAGCAATAAGTTATTGTGGAGGATTTAGCAAAACGCCAGAGAAACTAATTATGGGAGGACCTATGATGGGAATGGCTCAATTTTCATTAGATGTTCCTGTAATAAAAGGCGTATCTGGAATTCTAGCATTAAGTAAAGATGCCGTGAATTCTGGAGAGGAGTCACCTTGTATAAGATGTGGCAGGTGTGTTGAAGCATGCCCTATGGGACTAATACCAAGTATGTTAAGTATATTGGGTGAACGTCATAAATTTAAAGAAGCCAAAGAAGAATATAATTTGCTAAATTGTATTGAATGTGGAAGTTGTGTTTATACATGTCCCGCAAAACGTAATATAGTTCAGTATATAAAATATTCAAAATCACAAAACTTAGCAATGGCACAAAAAAAGTAAAGGAAGAAGGGGTAAAATGAGTTCCGAAATTGAAGTACAAGAAAGTAAAATGCAAGGAATTAAAGTAAAAGAAGCTGATACGCAGGAAAATAGCTTTACTGTATCAGCATCTCCACATATTCGTTGTGATGAATCAATTTCAAAGATAATGTGGAATGTAAACATAGCATTAGCGCCAGCAGCTATTTTTTCCATATATTATTTTGGTGTTCCTGCATTAATTAACTTAATTGTTGGTGCAGCTTCAGCGGTTGCTTTTGAATATTTAGTTCAAAAATTCCGTAAAAAGAAGATTACAGCATTTGATGGAAGTGCATTTTTAACTGGCTTATTGCTAGCTATGTGCGTGTCTCCAACTTTACCTGTTTATATGATAATAGCGGGTTCATTTGTAGCTATTGTAATAGCCAAGCATTCTATGGGAGGTCTTGGATATAATATTTTTAATCCCGCTCATATTGGAAGAGCAGCACTAATGGTATCTTGGCCAGTTGCAATGACTACATGGACAAAGATGACAACTTCTGTAGATGTTGTAAGTTCTGCGACACCATTGAACATATTAAAACAACAAGGGTATTCTAAATTAATTGAAACCTTTGGAAGCAATATAGAATTGTATAAATCTATGTTTATAGGCACAAGAAATGGAAGTGCCGGAGAGACTTCAACAATACTTCTTATAATTGGAGGTATTTATCTTATATATAAGGGATATATAAAATGGCAAGTTCCTGTATGCATGATAGGAACAGTAGGAATAATAACTTGGATTTTTGGGCCTTCAGGTTTGTTTAGTGGTGATCCTATATTCCATATGATGGCGGGAGGGTTAATTATAGGTGCGTTTTTTATGGCAACAGATATGGTTACAGCACCTATAACTTTAAAAGGGCAAATAATTTTTGCTGTAGGAGCTGGAGTAATAACGTCATTAATCAGATTAATAGGTGGGTATCCAGAAGGCGTTTGCTATTCACTTCTACTTATGAATGCTGTAACACCACTAATAGATCGTTTTGTAAAGCCAAAACAATTTGGAGCAAGGGGGGAGTAAAATGTCCAATGAACATGCTATTAATAAGGAGTATTCCATTTTTCAGATAGCAATAAATTTAATAATAACTTGCTTGGCGTCTGGATTAATAATAGGACTAGTATATTATGTTACGGCACCAATTGCAGCTGAAAAGAGAGAGATATCAAAACAAGAATCTATGAAAGCATTAGTTAGTGATGCCGATAACTTTAAGGCAGTTCCAGATAAGGCTGATTGGTTTACAGCCGAAAAAGGTGGTAAAGTAATTGCATATGTAGTTCCTGGAGAAAGCAGAGGATATGGTGGAGAAATTAAAATGCTGGTAGCTATTACACCTACAGGAGAAGTAATAGATTATAAGATACTAGCACATAATGAGACTCCAGGTCTAGGGGATAATGCTTCAAAAGAACCTTTTAGAAGTCAATTTAAAGGGAAAAAAGAAGCAAATTTAACAGTAACAAAAGATGCTTCTGATAAAGATGATATTCAAGCTATGACAGGAGCAACTATTTCATCTAGAGCTGTAACATTAGCTGTCAAGAATGCTGTACATGAAGTAACAGAGTTTGCAGGAGGTAAATAATATGAAGGAAAAGTGGAAAATTTTTAGCAAGGGTTTGTATGATGAAAATCCAATATTTATGTTATGCTTAAGTCTTTGTCCTGCATTAGCTGTTACATCATCAGTAATCAATGGTTTGACTATGGGCTTATGTGTAACTTTTGTTATTACAAGTAATAATGTAGTTGTATCGCTTACACGAAAATTGGTGAATCCCAAAGTTAGAGTTCCGGTTTATATCACATTTATAGCAACTATAGTTACGGTTGTAGAACTTGCATTACAGGCAATATCACCTGAATTATATAGTGCACTTGGAATTTATTTGGATTTAGTAGTTGTTTTTGCGATAATACTTGCAAGGGCAGAGGTGTTCGCATCAAAAAATAAAGTTTTTCCATCATTCCTAGATGGCTTTGGCATGGGATGTGGTTTTACATTAGCTATGCTTTCAATATCTGTAATAAGAGAGCTTTTAGGAAGCGGATCAATTCTTGGCTTTAAAATACTAGGTTCATGGTACAATGCACCTTTAATTATGATATTACCAGCTGGTGCATTTATACTAATCGGTTATATGATAGGTGCAATCAAGCTCCACAATGCACATAAAGAAGCCAAAAAAATAGAAGGAAGTGAAGCATAATGAGAGAGTATTTTACGTTGTTTATAGGTGCATTACTTGTGAATAATTTTGTTCTAACAAAATTTGTAGGGCTTTGTATATTTTTTGGAGTTTCTAAAAGTCTAGATGCATCAATAGGTATGGGAATGGCGGTTACCTCTGTTATAACTCTTAGTTCAATGTTAGCATGGGTTGTATATACTTTTGTACTTTTGCCATATCATTTAACCTTTTTAACAACAATTGTTTTTGTTATACTTATAGCAAGTTTTGTACAATTATTAGAATTAATTATAAAAAAACAAGCACCTACATTATACAGCATGTGGGGAATATATCTTCTTTTAATAGCCACAAACTGTATTGTATTATCAGTTCCATTATTAAGTGTTGAGTCAAACTACTCGTTTGTAAAAAGTGTAGTGTTCTCAATTGGTTCAGGAATGGGATTTGCACTGGCCTTAGTACTTATGGCAAGTTTGAGGGAGAAGCTAGTTTATGCAGATGTGCCAAAACCGCTAGAAGGAACAGGGGTTGCGTTTATATTAGCAGGCATGTTAGCATTGGCATTCCTGGGCTTTTCAGGAATGATATAAAGGAGATGAGTAAAGATTATGTTTACTGTTATAATGGTTTTAGTAGTTCTTGGAGGAATTGGTGCAGTTTTTGGGTTTATCTTAGCGTTTGCAAATAGAAAATTTGCTATGGAAGTGAATCCACTAATTCATGAAGTAGAAGATATTCTTCCTAAGGGACAATGTGGTGCATGCGGTTATGCAGGATGTGCAGCATATGCAGAAGCAGTGGTTATGAATAAAGAGGTTCCTCCAAATTTATGTGTTCCTGGAAAGGATGCTGTAGCAAAACTTGTGGCAGAAATTACAGGTAAAAAAGCAGAAGAAGTAGAACCAAGAATAGCTCATGTTAGATGTAAAGGAACAAGTGAAAAAGCAACATTAAGTTATAAGTATAAAGGGATTCACGATTGTAAAGCAGCAAGCCTAATACAAGGTGGTCCAAAAGGATGTAAGCATGGATGCATTGGATTTGGAACTTGTGTAAGCAGTTGTCCTTTTGGGGCTATGACAATGGGTGAAAATGGGCTTCCAGTTGTTAATAGGAAAAAGTGTACTGGCTGTGGTAAGTGTGAAGAATCATGTCCTAAAAATGTAATACAAATGATATCAATAAATGCGAGAGTAAAAGTTGATTGTAATTCAAAAGACAAAGGAGCTGTTGCTAGAAAATTATGTAGTGCTGCTTGTATAGGTTGTGGACTTTGTGCAAAGAATTGCAGTTATGGGGCTATTCAAGTTCAGAATAATCTTGCAGTAGTAGATAAAAAAATATGTGCTGAAAAATGTAGTGAAGCAACCTGTTTGGCAAAATGTCCAACAGGAGCAATAAAAGTTGCGAATGAATTAATCGTTAATAAAAATTCAGATACACTAAAAGTGACAATTTAAAATTTATAGTATTTTATATTAAATTAAGGTTTAATACAAAATATTTATTAAATGTATAACCAGTAGAAATGGAAAGATATGCATCTCTGCTGGTTATAAATTTTATAGTGAGTTAAAGATTGGAGTAAACATATGAAAAAAATTTTATGTCTGCTAATAAGTTTTATTTTTATTATTAGTCTTAGTGGGTGTAGTAATAGTAAAAATAAATATTATGAAAAAAGTAATATCGTAATGGACACAGCTGTAACTTTAAGCGCTTATGGAGCAAATTCAAAGGAAGCTGTTGAAGAAAGCTTTAAAAGATTAGATGAGATTAATGATATGGCAAGCACCACCATTGAAACTAGTGACATATACAAAATAAATAGCTTATCAGGAAAAGAATATGTTAAAGTTCATCCTGAAATCATAAAGATGATCCAAACATCCATAAAATATTCTAAATTAAGTAATGGAGCTTTTGATGTTACTTTAGGACCAATAATAAATTTATGGGGAATAGGTACCGATAATGAGAGGTTACCTTCTGATGAAGAAATAAAATCTAAGCTACCTTTAGTTGGTTATGAAAAAATTAGCATTAATGAGAATGATAATAGTGTAATGTTAAAAGATGAGGGCATGGCTATAGATTTAGGCGGAGTTGCAAAAGGATTTGCAGCTGATGAAGTATTAAAGATATATAAGAAATATAATATTGAGAATGGACTCATTAATTTAGGTGCAAGCTCTATTTATGCTCTTGGGAAAAATAAAGATAAACGTGATTGGTCTGTTGGGATTAAGCATCCAAGAAGCGAAGATCCTAATGAATATTTGGGCATAATTAAATTATCTGATGAATCATTATCTACATCAGGTGATTATGAAAGATATTTCATAAAGGATAATAAAAGATATCATCATATTATAGATCCAAAGACAGGATATCCAGTTGATAATGGGGTTATAAGTGATACAATAGTGGTAGATGGTGACAATCCTGATAATGGAATGTTAGCAGATATTTTAACTACAACAGTTTTCACGCTGGGACAGGAAAAAGGGCTAAAATTAATCAATGGGTTATCAGGAGTATCTTGTGAAATTACTACCGCGAATTACAAGATATATGCATCAGATGGGTTTAAAGATAGAATTACTGATATAAATAAGGATTTTAAATTTACAGATTAAATAAAATCTGTGTTTGAATGCACAATATTAAAAATTAAGCGCACATATTCATATAAGTGTGCGCTTAATTTTTGCGTTAATATAAGATTTAGAAAGATGATAAAGTAACTCATTGACTAATATTTAAATCATTAAAGAAAGGGAGCTTGGACATATGTTTAACTATAAAATTAGAAGTTACACCAATAAACACACCTGTACCAATTCCAGCTATAGATAAGATTGGTAAATAAAGTGTAACTGCAATATTTTGGACTATAACTGAAGCTACAATTAATTGTCCCACGTTATGGAAAAAGGCTCCAGCTGCACTTACACCTATTATACTAATTTTATCTTTTTCAATATTTTTTACGAAAATCATTGCATAATAGCTAAGCAAGGCTCCAACGGCACCGTACATAAGTGTAGAGAGATTTCCACCAAAAATAGTTGAAAGAAAAAGTCTTAATATTATAATTAGAAAAACATCTTTTTTACTATTTAACATATACAACGCTACGACAGTAATTAAATTAGTTAGCCCAAGTTTCGCACCAGGTGCAATAAATGGAACCGGAATCATACTTTCAATTGTATACAAAGCTAGGGCTTGTGATACCAGAAGGCCTATAAATACTATACGAAAAGTTTTATTCATTTAAACACCTCAAACTGTTTGCCATTATATCACTACTTTTTATTTCAATCATAAATTTATGTGGAAGGCAAACTACAATTTGACCTGGTTCAGATATAAACCCAGACCTGATACATATTTTATCCTTGCAATCTGCATCTATTACTTTAATAGACTTATCTTTGATCTCAACTATATTTTCGCCATAGGATGTTTTTATGTCTATTTGTTCATCACCTCTATGCTCAGATAAATTGATTTTCTTATAAAGTTTACCATCTATAGTCAATTCAGCATATGTACCATTATAATGTTTACCCATTATTCCAAAAACAATCTCAGGAATAAATGAAATGCATAGCAGTGTAACTATTATAATTATATCCCATTTTTTAAACATATAATTTCCTTCTTTAACTTATAAATTTATTATAAATTCTTGCCATAAATCCTAAAATATATCATGGTTAATATTGTATATTAAGTTCATTTTTAAATCAAGGATTTAATTATTATATAAATTCTAAATAATATAATTCATTTGTTATAAGAAGAATATTTGATTTGCATTATCTTATAGTTTAAGACAGAATTCTATGAATTAAAATTTTTAGAAGGCATATGATTTGTAAAAAGTAATTAAGAAAAGCACAGTTTAAGAAGAATTACATTTTATATATAATATTAATTAATTAAAACTGCAAAGAATGTTATTGAAAGTATTAACAAAACTTGTAATTTAATATTTACTGCTATAAAATAATAAACAAGATCGTGAACACGTGTGACTGTTGAATGTAAGAGAAATGATCTATAATGTCCTGATTAAATTGATTTACTAAAAGACAGTTTTTACTTGGAGATAAAATTACTATATTTGTTAAGGTTTTGGGAGGATTAATATGGCTACTACGATTAAAGATATAGCAAAAGCATTAGGAATATCACATTCAACTGTTTCAAGAGTGCTAACAGGATCTAAATATGTAAATGAGAAGACTAAAGAGGCGGTACTTAATGCAGTTAAGGAACTAAACTACATTCCTAACATGAGCGCAAGGAGTTTAAAAATAGACAAGGCTTATAATATTGGTGTGTTTTTTTCAACAATAAGCAATGGAACGTCACCGTTTGTATTTCAAACTGTTATAAATAGTGTATATAGAAATATAGATAAAAAGTATAATGTCATTGTTAAAGGAATAGATATGTATGAAGAAAATACCATAAACCCAAAAAATTATGATGGTATATTAGTTGTGAGTCAAAAAATAGGTGATGATAATTTTATTAGAGAAATATTAGATAAAGATATACCTATTGTAGTTATAAATAGAAAGGTAAATCATAATGTCATAAATGTATATACTGATGAAAGCGTTGGTGCGTATAAGGGTGTAGAGGAATTGATAAAAAAAGGCCATAAGGATATTGCAATAATAGAGGGATCAAGAAATTTCGATTCAACTAAGATGAGACGAGAAGGATACTTAAAAGCTTTTAATAATTATAATATTAATTTGAATAAAAGTTTGGTGTTAAATGGGGATTTTACTGTTAAGAGTGGATATGAAAAAGCGAATGAATTAATAGAAATAAATGAAAAGTTTTCTGCCATATTTGCTTTCAATGATGAAATGGCAACTGGAGCCATAAAAGCTATTACAGAGCATGGATTAAAGATTCCAGATGATATTTCAATATTGGGGTTTGATGGAAACGAAATTGGTAGATTCATTACGCCAAGTATTACAACAATTAAACGACCTATAGGAGAAATAGCAAAGATTGCGACTGATTTACTTTTAAAATTGCTAAATAATAAACAAGATATAACAACAAAGGAAATATATATAGAATCAGAATTGGAGTTGGGGAATTCCGTTAAAGATTTAAATTAGAATAAACCATTATAAAGCTGAAGTGATATATAAGTTTTCTTTTACTGCAGCTTTATAATTTAAGTACATTTCCAATAAATGTAAAAAAACTATTGCAAATATTTACATGAGCATATATACTTGTATTAAGAGTTTAGGAACACGTGTGCAATACATATTATTTAATGTTAAGTTTAGAAATTTAATTGTGTTATATGTACTTTGCGTAATTCTGAATTAGTGTATAATTGTAATAATATTTTCTTTAGGAAAAGTATATAAATTTAATAAGTTAAGAATAATTTTACTCAATTAGGAACACGTGTGCCTAAAATTGTAAGGAGGGAATGTTATGAAAATGGAAATTAGATACTCAAATCATCCAGAAGACTCTAAACATTACGATACAGAAACTTTAAGAAGACATTATTTAGTTGAGAAAGTATTTGTTGATGGAGAAGTAAACTTAGTTTACAGCCATAATGATAGAATCATATTTGGTGGAGTTACACCAGTAAAAGAAACATTGAAGCTTGGAGCTTCTAAAGAATTGGGAACAGATTACTTTTTGGAAAGAAGAGAGCTTGGAGTTATTAATGTAGGTGGAGAAGGAACAATTATAGCAGATGGAGTAGAATATAATCTAAAATATAGAGATGGATTATATGTTGGGCAAGGTACTAAAAATATAGAATTTAAATCAGTAGATGAAAAAAAGCCAGCTAAGTTTTATATA